>Ga0207419_1003173_pt1 | contig 9993 bp, 6 predicted proteins | sample ElkSloMetagenome_4_FD_184723 | JGI IMG/M metagenome (GOLD analysis project Ga0207419, IMG submission 184723) | Hot spring microbial communities from Elkhorn Slough, Monterey Bay, USA - MD2A (version 2) | ecosystem: Environmental > Aquatic > Marine > Intertidal zone > Estuary: Microbial mat ... | reverse complement strand
CCAACCAGATACAATAACGACTAAATCTTTCTTTAATGGTAACCAATCCGGTACCTGAGCCTGAAAGTTAATCCTATTAAAGGTTAAATGACTAAAGCCAGCATACATCATTAACAGCGCTAATAAAACCCTAAAGATATTTTGTGTAAATGATGTTTTTACCTTAGTCTTCATGTCAAGAATGTTTCTAATTCAAAGATCTCAAATGAAAATTATTTGATTCGATAGTGAAATATGAGACGTACATAAATAATGAGTTTAACTTGTTATAGTAAAAGCGTATTAAATTTATAGAAGCGAAAAATCTTCCATTATCATAGATTTCCTTAACGCATTGGCAGTTATTTTTTGCTTAATACAAAACCTTAAACTAAAGGAAGTTTAAAATGCTTAAGTTTATGAGTATTTGAGGTGAAAAATAAATTTAAACTCATCTCATTGAAATTTAGCTCAAAACATCAAACGAATAATTTTTAAAAAATCACTTAACACAAAATCTTTAATCATCCTTATATGCAAGTATTTATAAGCAGTCACGTATTGAAAATTTAAGAAGTGAGCATAAAAAATAAACACCTATGAAAAAGAATATTGCTGTTGTTGGTGGTGGAATTTCAGGTTTGGTTTCAGCTTTTGAATTAAGTGAAAACCCAGGTCTTAACATCACAGTTATAGAAGGAAGTCCTTCTTGTGGCGGAAAAATGAAAGGGTATTACAACAGAAAAAAAGAACGGTTTGAAGAGCATTCTATTCGCTCGCTGGCTTCTACTTATTTTGCGCTTTTTGATATATTTAATCGTGCCGAGATGTTACAAACATTAACGGCTGTTGATAATTACATTTTCTATCAAAGTAAATCTGGCAAAAAGGTTAGTGTTGACCGTACGGAGTCTATAAGTTTAAATACCTTTAAAGAACTGATTAAAACTTTTGAGTTGTCACTTACAGATATGATCTCCCTAGCTAAAACCATAACACATCACACCAACGCTTCAGAAGAAGAGCGCGATAAAATGGCATTTAAAAAAGCTGGTGACGTTATTGGTATTCATGATTTCGATCCACATACCAAACAATTTATCATTAATTGGTTCGGTATATTAACAGGCGCAAGAATGGATAGTAAAGCCGTTGATATTATGGATAGTTTCCTACTCATGTTTCTTCCTATGACCGAAAGTCCATATTTACCACCAGGCAATCATTCCAAATCCTATTGTTTCAATAGACCAACTTCTGAAGTTGTGGCGCTTCTTGTGGATAAGTTAGAAAAACGTGGAGTTAACTTTAATTATAATTCGCGATTAACCAATATTAGTCGAAATAGCGATAGCCATAAGATACAACTCAAAACAGAAGAAACAGATTTAGATAACAGTGAATATGATGCTTGTATCATTGCACTACCCCATGAGGTTATGTGGAAGGTTGGCTTACTTCCAGATGTAAAAAAAGCCTTTAATGATGAGTGGTCCTTTGGTACCCAATTTTTAATGGATCATGTTCCAGAAGCTTTTAAAGATTTTACAGGAAAATCTTACAACTTAAGTTTTGATGCGCCTTGGAATATCGTGTTTCAAATTCAGCACGAACAAGGGTTCTGGACCTCGATTGAATTTCCTCATTCTCACACCTACAATTTATCAGCAACTTGCAGCTCTCCTTTTAACAAAGGCTCGTTATATGGCAAACGCTTTATGGAGTGTACACCTCAAGAAGCTAAGCATGAAATATTGTATCAGTTAGGAATAACCTCAGAAAATGAAAGGGAAAAATTAGCTGCTCATGCTAACATAGATTCTGTATATCTTAAGTATACAGAAGATTGGGAAAAATATGCAAAATTGGAAACCACATCCTTGGGTATTCTACAAGATAATGGCAAGCGCTGGGTAGATCTATCGCAAATCTATGTGCGCTCAGCAGAAGACCAAAAAATTAAGGTAACTACGCCCATCGATGGTGTTTTTCTTGCTGGTGAAGTGGTAGAAGTCCCTGGAAAATGGAAAATTCCTACTATGGAACAGGCAGCCATGTCCGGTAAGCAAGCCGCCCAGGAAGTTTTTAAGTATTGTGAAATTGAAAAGTCTGTAAATATGGATTATTCTATTTTAGAAAATACGAAAGGCTATAAATTAATGGAAGGCGTATTAAAAGGTTTGTCTGGATTTGCTAAATTAATTTCCAAATAATAAAAGTTAATGTGCTAACCTAGGTTCAGTTTTTCTGAACAAATAAATCTTATCTATTTTAATTACTCGGGATATTCAATGCGTAAATGATAGATATTGGCCAGTTTAAGCTTCAAAATTTTCTTAATCATCTCAATCTCTTTAAAGGTAATATTTGCATTTAAAAACTGACCTGTTTCCATTTGTTTATTAATGATATTTTCGACAAAATCGTTAATCTTGGAACTAGATGGTTCTTTAAGACTTTTTGAAGCGGCTTCTACACTATCGCACATCATTAAAATAGCTGTTTCTTTGCTAAATGGTTTTGGACCAGGATATTTAAATTTATCAATGTCAGTAGCGTTTTCGTTAGCTTTTTCCTTCATGTAAAAGTAATAAACCACGCTGGTGCCGTGATGGGTTCTTATGAAATCTATAACCCTATCTGGAAGATTATATTTTTTTGCAATTTCAATACCATGAATAACATGATCTATGATGATTTTAGCACTTTCAGTATTAGAGAGTTCTTCATGAGGATTAATGCCTGTTCGTTGATTTTCTGTAAAATATGCTGGATTCTTCATTTTACCAATATCGTGGTATAATGCACCAACTCTTACCAGCATCGCATTAGCGCCAATTTCGTTAGCAGAAGCTTCCGCCAAATTCGCCACTGTTAAAGAATGATGAAAGGTACCAGGAGCACGGTTGGCCAAATCTTTTAATAATTTACTGTTGGTATCTGATAATTCTAATAACGAAACATCTGATACCAATCCAAAAAGTTTTTCATAAATATAAATAAGTGGTTGAACAAATAATGTGGCTAGGCCGCATAAAATAAAAAGCCCAAATGTTGACCATTCTAGGCTACTCACCTGCCCTTCATGAATTACAAAAAAGGCAAAATAGGCAATTATATAGATTAATGTAATTTGTCCTACTGATATAAATAGATTGGCGCGCTTATAAAGTTCAGAAACTGTGAGAATAGTTACAATTCCCGCAATAATTTGAAGAAACATGTACTCGTAACTATTAGGTACAATGAATCCTAAAAGAAGAACTGTTAAAACATGAGTAAATAATCCCAGCCTAGCATCAAAAAATGCTTTTAAAACCAAGGGTAAAACACAAAGTGGTACTACATAAATATATTGTGCATTAAAACTTATCACGACGGTGGTTAAAACCACCATTAACACCACATTAAAAAATATAAAGGTTATTTTAGTGTTATTTTCAAATACCTCTCGCCTGTATTTTTTTAAGAATAAAAGCAACATTAGTAAGGCTAAAGCCACTAATAAGGCATAGGCTAGTAGTACAAAATTATAATTAGTCGTATTCCAGACCTGAGACTCATATTCTGATTTTAAGGATTTTAAAATCTGATATTGCTCTTCTTCTATAATCTGTCCTTTAGAAATAATTAGGGTTTCTCGCTCTATAATTCCTCGGGTTTGAGAAATAGACCCTAATGCTTCTTCTAAAGCCTTTGCCGTTAACTCTTCGTGACGTGTTAGGTTAGGCTCTACAACGTCAAAGAAAATGGAAATAAGTGCTGTCTGTTGCCCAATGTCAATGTTTTGTCGCTTTAGTTCAGACTCTAAGGACGATTTTAAATTAGAAATTTTGGCTAATTCACCATATTTGGTATCATGGATTATGGTATTGTCTTTTATAATATATACCGGCTGATCTGGAGGATAACTATAAGCTTTATCTAACACACCATAAGTATATAAACCCTTTAGAAGGCTTAACCCAAAATTGTACAAGGCTGTTTCTTCAGTACTTAAAAACGTCGTGTCCTTAAAGGTTTCGTTAAACTTGTCTAAATACGCATCAAAAACACCAGGTTTGGCTGTTTCAATCTTATCAAAATATACCGGACTGTTACGAACTACCTCATCGCTTTCTTCTTTTAATTCTTCGTTCGATTTTTTAATGGAAAAATCAAAAGGAGCATACAAGTTTTCAGATTGCCATGGCTTTCCTTTTTCAAACGAATATCTAAACTTCCCGGTTTTTGGAAATAAATAAACAATTAAAATAGTTGTAGCTATGTACAATAAGGCTTTATATATTAAAGCATGGTTTTTGTACCATTTATTTAGCAAACCTTTCATAGCAATCAAAAGTAATAAATAAAAAAATCATTAAACCCATAATCTAAAATTCATCATACAATCTCTTAAAAATTGATTAATTTCGCAGCAACCAAACAAAACTTATTAGATATGAAAAATGATGCGGTGATTGTATCAGCTGTAAGAACTCCAATAGGTAGCTTTCTAGGAAGTCTTTCCAAAATATCAGCTCCTCAATTAGGGGCATTTGCCATAAAAGGCGCTCTTGAAAAGATAAATTTAAAACCAGAACTAGTTGAAGAAGTATTAATGGGCCATGTTGTTCAATCTGGGGCTGGACAAGCACCGGCAAGGCAAGCAGCTATTTACGCCGGTATTCCTGATACGGTTCCTTGTACTACTGTTAATAAAGTATGTTCATCGGGTATGAAAGCTGTGATGCAGGCTGCTCAAGCCGTTCGCTTAGGTGATGCTGAAATTGTTGTGGCTGGTGGTATGGAAAATATGAGTTTAATCCCACACTACTACCATGCCAGAAGCGCAACTAAATTTGGCCCTGCTACACTTGAAGATGGTATGCAGAAAGATGGTTTAGTAGATGCTTATGACAAGGTAGCCATGGGAGTATGTGCTGAGACATGTGCATCTGAACATAAATTTTCTAGAGAAGATCAAGATAAATTTGCTATACAATCCTACACGCGTTCTAAAATTGCTTGGGATTCTGGAAAGTTTGATAATGAGGTTATTCCTGTTGAAATTCCTCAACGACGTGGTGAACCTATCGTTATGACTAAAGATGAAGAATACAGCAACGTGAAAATAGATAAAATACCCGCATTACGACCGGCGTTCGTTAAAGATGGTACCATTACAGCGGCCAACGCATCAACCATAAATGATGGGGCTGCAGCTCTGGTTTTAATGAGCCGGGAAAAGGCTGAAGAGTTAGGTTTAGAACCCTTAGCTGTCATTGAAAGTTATGCCGATGCTGCTCAAGAACCCGAATGGTTTACTACAGCGCCAGCTAAAGCTTTACCAAAAGCACTGTCTAAGGCTAATCTACAATTAGATGACATTGAATATTTCGAGTTTAATGAAGCTTTCTCTGTGGTAGGTTTAGCCAATACAAAAATATTGGGGTTATCTGACGACCGTATTAATGTTAATGGTGGTGCTGTATCCTTAGGGCATCCATTAGGTTGCTCTGGAGCACGAATATTAGTAACTTTAATAAACGTCCTAGAACAAAATAATGCCCGCTATGGTGCAGCTGCTATTTGTAATGGTGGCGGGGGTGCTTCAGCAATGGTCATAAAACGCCCATAAACTAAGACTATGCAGTACGGTCTATGCAATCTTGGTGTAATTCCACTTAGAAAAGAACCAGATGATACCTCAGAAATGGTGTCTCAGGTTCTTTATGGTGATCTTTTTAAGATTACCGATTCAAGAAAGCAATGGTTCAAGATAAGATTGGCCTTTGACAAATACGAGGGTTGGATAGACCGTAAGCAGTTACAGCTTATAGAAGAAGAAACTTACAGAGAATTACATAATGCCCCTATTAATTACAATATAGATCTTGTAGAATTTGTCGAAGATTCACAACATAATCTTTTTCCTATTCCTATAGGGGCTAATCTTAATGCCTTACCTATTTTAAAACATAAATTTGGGGGAAATAGGGTCACCACGGTACAACCGAAATCGCACCTGATAAAGACATCCTTTTTATACCTTAATGCACCCTATCTTTGGGGTGGGAAAACCCCTTTTGGCATTGATTGTTCCGGATTTACACAGATGGTATACAAGCTTAATGGTTATGCCTTATCAAGAGATGCTTCTCAACAGGCCAGTCAAGGTGAGGCGTTAAGTTTTATTGAAGAGAGTGAACCTGGTGATTTGGCCTTTTTTGATAATAACGAAGGTGAGATTATTCACGTTGGCATTATCATGAAAGATAATTATATCATTCACGCTCACGGTAAAGTAAGAATTGATCGCTTAGATCACAGCGGCATTTACAATGCAGAACGACGTGAGCATACCCATAAATTAAGGGTCATAAAAAAAGTGGTTTAACCTATTTTATAACCCTTTCAAAATTGATTTTTTTTTAGTCTAAGCTTTAAATAAAGGTCTATCTTGCATGAGGTCGTTGACTTTTTGTTCTACACCTTCAAGTACCGTTTCATTGTTGTGATGAGAAATAACTTCATCAATAAGATCTACTACATAAGCCATATCATCCTCTTTTAATCCTCTTGTGGTAATGGCTGGGGTTCCTACTCTAATACCAGAAGTAACGAAAGGTGATTCGGTATCAAACGGTACCATATTTTTATTTACTGTAATTGCGGCCTTACCTAAAGCCTCTTCGGCGTCCTTACCTGTTATATTCTTGTTTCTAAGATCAATTAACATCATATGGTTATCAGTACCGCCAGAAATTAGATGGTAATCCTTAGCCATAAAAGCATCAGCCATAGCTGCTGCATTTTTTTTAACCTGTAGCATGTAGAACATAAACTCGTCGGTTAGTGCTTCACCAAAGGCAATAGCCTTAGCTGCAATGATATGCTCTAAAGGTCCACCTTGATTACCTGGAAATACTCCAGAGTCTAAGAGACCAGACATTTTCTTAAGTTTACCGCTCTTAAATGTAATGCCAAAGGGATTCTCAAAATTTTTACCCATTAAAATCATGCCCCCTCTTGGACCTCTTAAGGTTTTGTGAGTGGTTGTTGTTACCACATGGCAATGCGGCATAGGATCATTTAAAATACCTTTTGCAATGAGGCCAGATGGGTGAGAAATATCAGCTAATAATAAAGCATCAACATCATCGGCGATAGCCCTAAATTTCTCGAAATCGATATCTCTAGAATAAGCGGAAGCACCTGCTATAATAAGTTGTGGACGTTCTTTTTGAGCTTGATCGGCAAGCATGTCATAATCAATGAAACCTGTATCTTTCTTAACTCCATAGAAGGTTGGATTATATAAGCGACCTGAAAAATTCACTGGCGATCCATGAGTTAAATGACCACCATGGGCTAGGTCAAATCCAAGAATGGTATCGCCTGGTTTAAGGCATGCATGAAATACCGCTGTATTGGCCTGACTACCAGAATGTGGTTGCACGTTGGCATACTCTGCTCCAAATAGTGTTTTGGCCCGTTCTATGGCAATATTCTCTACTTGGTCTACCACTTCGCAGCCTCCGTAATAACGCTTTCCAGGGTAACCTTCTGCATACTTATTAGTTAATACAGAACCTGCAGCTTCCATGACTTGGTCACTAGCAAAATTTTCTGAAGCTATAAGCTCAAGTCCTTCTAATTGACGCTCTCTTTCAGCCTGAATAAGATCAAATATTTGTTCGTCGCGTTGCATATAATTTTCAATTGTTAAATGAATTCCAAAAATACGAAATACATTAGTTTAAATATGAATTTTTATGTAGGTTTGAATATCAAATAATGAACAATTAATCAACATTACGTGTATGTCACTTTCAGCAAATAATCCAGATAGATCGTCCTGGTTGTACGTTAATAAAAATTCAGATTTTCCAATTCAAAATATCCCTTTCGGTGTTTTTCTTACGAGAGACGATATTATAACAATAGGAACGAGAATTGGTGATACAGCCATAGATTTAGGTGCTTTGCATCAATTAGGATATTTTGAAGGTATCCCATTAACTGAGGATATTTTTCTTCAGGATACTTTAAATGATTTCATCGCTGATGGAAGAAAAACCTGGAGACTAGTACGAAATAGAATTGCCGAAATATTTGATGCAGAAAATGACACTCTTAAAAATAACACGGCACACAAAGAGCGCATTTTATTTAGATTAGATGAAATTGAAATGAAAGTTCCTGTTTACATTGGTGATTACACCGATTTTTACGCTAGTAAGGAACACGCTACGAATGTTGGCACCATGTTTAGAGGTAAAGAAAACGCCTTAATGCCAAACTGGGTGCACATGCCAGTTGGTTACCACGGTCGTAGTTCTTCGATTATAACTACACATACCCCAATTCACAGACCGCAGGGTCAAATGATGCCAGAGGGTGCCGATAAGCCTGTTTTTGGACCATCTAAATTGGTTGATTTTGAACTAGAAATGGCCTTCATTACCACAGATGCTAACGATCTTGGCGAACCCATTCCTATTGAGGAAGCCGAAGAATATATTTTTGGTCTTGTAATACTTAATGATTGGTCTGCTAGAGATATTCAGAAATGGGAATATGTTCCTTTAGGTCCGTTTTTAGGTAAAAGCTTTGCTTCTACAATGTCACCATGGATTGTAACACTCGATGCTTTAGAACCATTTAGAGTAGCAGGTCCTAAACAAGATCCAGAGCCACTACCCTATTTACAAACCAAAGGTAAACATAGTTTTGATATTAATTTAGAAGTAGGTATTATTCCAAAAGGCGCTAAAGAAACCACGGTTTGTAAATCTAATTTTAAATACATGTATTGGAACATGTCACAACAGTTAGCACACCACACTATTAATGGCTGTCCTGTTAATTCGGGTGATATGATGGGAAGCGGTACCATATCTGGTCCTACAGAAGATAGTTACGGTTCTATGCTAGAGCTCACTTGGAAAGGTACTAAACCTTTACAACTTAAAAATGGTTCAGAACGAAAGTTCATTGAAGATTATGATACAGTCGTTATGCGTGCCCATTGCGAAAATGATGACGTAAGAATTGGGTTTGGTCAAGTAAAATCACAATTATCCCCTGTTTTTAATCCAAAAAAGAAGAAATAATTTAGAACGGACAAGGGCTATTAATAGTGAGTTGTTCTTTTGTTACCGGATGCATGAATCTAATTTGCTCTGCATGTAAATGTAGTCTGTTCGCTTTGTTACCGTATAAGTCATCTCCTACAATCGGTATCCCTAGCCCTTTATGGTGCGCGGCATGAACACGCAATTGATGTGTTCTACCTGTGTGGGGATAGAAATATACTCGCGTTCTATGATTGTTTCGCTCAATAACTTCATATTGGGTTAGTGCGGGTTTTCCGTGGTGATAACATACCAGCTGACGGGGTCTATTATTCAAATCTACCCGTAAGGGTAATTTTATCTGTCCTTCATCGCTACCAAGTCGGCCATTTAGAATCGCGATATACCGCTTTTGTATGGATCGATCTACAAACTGCTTTTGAAGGTTTTTATGGGTTTTTTCATTTTTAGCTGCCAATAATATCCCAGAGGTAGACATATCTAATCGATGTAATAATAAAGGGCCTTTTGCCTTTGGATAACGATGCTGTAATCTTGTTAATACCGAATCATTTATGGTTTTACCTGGTACTGATAAAAACTCTTCAGGTTTGTCAATGGCCAGCATATAATCGTCTTCATACAAAACGCGTAAGGGTGCTTTATACTCAGGAATAGTGGTTATAGGATTTGGAGCGACGTTTAATCCTTGCATCATAAAACCTAAAATAGGCTCACATCGACTGCGACAGGAAGGATAAAACTCCTTGTGTTGACGAACTTCTGAAGGCGGTGGTACTCCCCACCAAAATTCAGCCATAGCAAGTGGATCATAGGCATTGTCATAAGCAAATTGAAGCAGTTTGGGTGCAGCACATTCTCCAGCTGCCGAAGGAGGAGCCTCCTTAAAAAGTGTCCTTACATTTTTAATGTCTCCCTTGGCATTTTTAAAATT
>Ga0207419_1003172_pt1 | contig 9994 bp, 7 predicted proteins | sample ElkSloMetagenome_4_FD_184723 | JGI IMG/M metagenome (GOLD analysis project Ga0207419, IMG submission 184723) | Hot spring microbial communities from Elkhorn Slough, Monterey Bay, USA - MD2A (version 2) | ecosystem: Environmental > Aquatic > Marine > Intertidal zone > Estuary: Microbial mat ... | reverse complement strand
CGCCATCGCCACGTCGCCCCAATCGGTCCCGGCCTGACGCCCCAGCTCGGTCTGCAGCCCCTGGCGCTGATGCTCGATGATGCCTTCGGCAGCCGCCCCGGTGACGCCCTCGGCAATCGCACCGCGCTTGGCCCCTTCCAGCGCCGCCTTGCGCACCAGATGCCGCCCGCCCTGCTTGGCCGCCTGCGAGAGTGCCTGACCGCCGAGCTTGCCGAAGAAGCCGCCGACCAGATTGACCGGATCGGCGATGCCGGCGGTGAGGTAGTCACGCACCGCCCGCCCGACGTTGTTGTCTTCCTCCAGGCCGGCGAAGTTGGGCAGCCGGTCGTAGACGTTCATCAGCCGGTTGAGCGTGGAGCGCATCTCGTCGTCCGCGCTGTCGGCGAAGCTCAGCTCCCGCCCGGCCGAGACGGTGTTGGCGACATCCCAGCGCTGATCTGTGACCCAGGCCCGGACCATGTCGTCGTCGTCGTCGAAGTGGCGACCTCGGGCCTCGTAGTAACGGCGCACGTCTTCGCGGAAGCGACGGTCGTAGAGCAGATCGTCGGTCGAGACGGTTGTGCTGTAGTCGGCAGTCTGCGGGTTCTCCGCAAAGCCGCCGAGAGCAAGCTGGAGTTCTTTGTCGTAGTCGATCGCCATAAGCGTCCGTCAACCTCTGCCGTAGTTGCGATGCGCGTTCGCGTAATCGAGGAGGCTTGTCTTGTTGTCGTCCTGCGGGTTGTACTTGCCGCCAGATTCCAAGAATCGCTTGAGCCCTTTCTTGCCTCCGAGGTGCGCAATCGCCCGCAAGCTATGAATATCGAGCGGAACGCCTTTGATGGTTCTGCCGATGTAGCGGTCGAGCCCGTTATCTCGGATGAAGTTATCAATGTCTTGGAAATGCCAACGCTCGACCGATTGCTGCAAGCGCGGATTCGCCATGAATAGCTCGGGCGTGATGTCGACAACACCGAGCGCTTCTGACGCCTCTTTAAGACGGCCCCGACTGAATTGCAGTCGCCCAAAGTGACCCTTGCCACCGCTACCCATAACGGCGTTCTGCGAGCGCCAATAATCCTGCGGGTCTGCCTCGGTTCCAACGAGGGAGGCAATCGTCTGATCGATGCTGTCTCCACGACCTGATGTTGCCGGGCTCTGCCGTCTGCCGTGGCGCGTCGTCGGAGCAGACTGCGGGGTGCTTTGCGGCCTACCACGCCGCACGTCATAGGCCCCGTAGCCGCTGGTGTCCTGCGGGGTGTTGGCGATCTTCTCCTCGGTGCGGGCGATCTCCTCGTTCAGCTGGTTGATGCGCTCCTGCGCCGCTGCGATGGCCCGGTCGCCCGTCGTCTCCGTCCAGCCGCCGCCGGCGCGCGCGCTCGGGGATTTGCGAATGTGCTGAATGTCGGCGATCTCGCGCTCAAGACGCCGGATCATGCCGCGAACGGCTGACTGCTTGCGCTTGAGGTTGTTCACCAGGACCGACCCCTGCGCACCCTGCAGACCACTGTCGATCTGATCGAGCGCTTCATCGTGGGCGCTGATGAGCGTCTCCACGTCATGCACCTTGTCGGCGACGAATTCCTCGGCGTACTTCGGCTTGGGGGCCAAGGTGCGCGCCCGCTCTTGCGCAAGACGGGCCGCATTGCGGTGCGTCGTGAACTCGATGTCCTTGGAATTGCCCAAGTTCGCCATCAACCGTGTGCGGGCATCGGCCAGATTCGGCATCCCATCGTTCGCTTGCGCCGAATCCCTGACCGCTTGCGCCGCCAGTTGGCTGACGTGGTAGGGAATGTCGGTTTCCTGCATGTCAGACGTGCTGCTGGGAAGCGCGATGTGGTCGCTGAACAGGCTGTTGAGCAGCACCTCGGTCGCACCGGCGATCGTCTCGGCTTCTTCGGGGTCGCTGATCCCAAGCGCGCTGACGCCGAACCGGCTGTAGTCCTTCGCCCGCCCGGCGTTGCTCTTGGCCTGGGTGAGGTAGCGTTCCTGCAGCTTGCCCGCCGCTCCCTCCTGCTCCTCCATCGCCTTCTGCAGCTTGTAGGTGTCGGCGCGCTCCTGCAGCTCGGCCATCACGCTTGCCGTGGCGGCATCGACATCCTCCGCCGGCGTGTAGCGCTCGATCTCGCGGCGAATCTGGTTCTCGATCGACTTGGCCTCGGGTGAGCCGGGGTCGGTGGCGAGAATCTTGATATAGGCGGCGTTTCCCACCAGACCGCTGCGGGCCTCGTTGAGCTTGCGCTGATCGTCGGCGGCGCGGGCGCTGAGGTCGATCTCGTACTGGCGCTTGGCCTCGTCGATGACCCACTGCGGCTGCCCGGCATAGACCTTCTCCCACTCGCTGTCCGGGACCGCCATGCGGTTGTCCTTGTAACTGCCGATCATGTCCAGGTACTTGCCGCGCTGCGCCATGCGGTACTCGGAGCGGGCGTTCTCCTGAAACGCACGCGGATCGCCGATCCAGCCGTAGGCTTGCGAGCGAAACTCGGGGTCGTCTTGATAGCCGAGCCCCTGCAAGACATCGCCCATTGCCCTCTCGGGGTCGTCTTCCCAAATCATCCGCTCACGCATCTGGCGGCGGAACTTGTCCTGCATGTCCAGTGTGGTGCTGGCCTGGTTGAGCCGCTCGCGGGCCTCCTCCATCTTCTTCTGGCGCTGACTCTCCTGCGCGATGCGCGCCATCCCCTCCCTGGTCGGCAGCGAGCCCCGGAGATACATATTCGCGCCGCCGGCGATGCTCTCGGCGAACTGCCATAGCTCGTCTGCGGTTGCCTGCGGGTTGTTCTGGCGGTACGCCTCGAACAGCTCCGCAACCTCCGCGCGCCGCTCGCGACCCTTGTCGAGTCCGCGCTGGACTCCAAGACCGAATTGACCGAAGCCCTGCATTAGCTCACCCAGCTCCAGTTGGGGCCGCCGCTCGGGTACTGGCTCATCCAGCCCCCGCCGCCTTGCGTCCGATTCAAAAGCCCGTCGGCTCGACCAAGGAAGTCGCCGAAGTTCTCACCGGCAGCCCCCCAGCCGCTGGCTGCCTGCGACGACAACGTGCCCGAGTTTGGACCTTCCATGCCGCCAAGGAAGTTCGACGCCGTGCTCATGTTTCTCATCGGGTTGAAGTAGGCACTACTGGTCAGCGGTGCGACGGTCGATGGAGATGCCCCATAAGTCGCAACCGGGTTCGACAGCTGATCGATCATCCCGAGGTTGAGGTTTTGAATCGACTGCGCGCGCGACTGCGGCGCGATCGGTGCCCGGTAGTTGCCGGCGCTGACCAGATCGCGATTCTGGATGGCGCTACCGACGTTCTGCCAAGCGGTAGTGGCAGCGCTCTCGGGCGCACGCAGCGAGAGCATGGCCTGCAGCTGCGGTGAGTAGGCCGAGCTGACCTCGGCTAGCGCCTGCTCGCGCCCGGCGAGGCGGGACTCGTAGCCGGAGCGGCGGTCTTGATTCATGCCGGTGATGTAGCCAAGGGCGTCTTGCGTGGCCTTGGCGATCATCTCGTCGTACAGCGGCTTGACCTGCTGCTCCAACAGATTGCGGCGCGAGACATCGCCGGTCGTCGAGGTGTCCATGCCGGCGTTGATCAGCTGCGACTCGTTCACGGAAGCGATGCGATCGGCGGCCCGATCGGCGGCCGAGCCGTACTGATCCATGAACATCTGCTGCGAGCGGCGGAAGTCCGTCTCGTCCAGATACTCAGGCGCGCTCAGGCGGCCCAGGTTCGATAGCTCGTTGGTGAGATTAACCCCAAGCTGCTCTGCCAGTCCGGCGATGTATTCCTGACGGGAGACATCGAAGTCACGCTCCGATTGCAGCTGCGATTGCAGCCCCGCAAGCTCGCGCTCCTGAAAGGCCCGTTCCTGGTCAGCCATCCATTGCTCATGCGCAAGACGGGACTGATCGAAGCTGCGCTCCCCGCCGGCCATGGCGCGCGAGTAGGCCAGCTCCTGCATCGCGCGTTCGTACTGCTGATTGAGCAGCTGCTGATTGAGCTGCTGCTGCTCGATCTGGCGCTGACGCTCATTGCTGCTGAGATGATCTCCCCAGCCGATTCTGTCATGCGCGTAGTCGCGCGCGAGCTTGCGCTCATTAAGGTCGGCGTCGGCCCACTGGCGCGAGTAGCTTCGGTACTCGTCCCAATCCTCGGCGAAATCCGTGTTCAGCCCGAGCAGATAATCGAGGTACTCGTCTTCGCGCGCATACGCATCTCGGGCCATTCCCAGCTTGGCCCGGTTGAACTCAGCTTCCAGCCTGGCCTGCTGTCGCGCGGCTTTGGACGCATCGCCGGCGGATTTTGCGCCGCTGATCGCGCCAACCAGCGATGACGCCGCCCCAAGCCCCGCTAGAATCGGGCCAAACATCACACCACTCCCAGCGCCCGCATCAGAGCGCTCTGGTCATAGTTGAGGTAGTTGTCGTCGCGGAAGTTGTAGCCGCCGCCAAGCATCGCCTGGGCGGCCCCGGCCTGATTGGCGGCAAGCTGCTGGCGCATTGCCTCGGCCGAAGCAAGACGCTGGGCCTCGCGCTTCTCCTGCTCCGTCTCGATGCGCTGACGCTCGCCACCGAGCAGCGCCGACAGGGCATCGATCTCATCCTGCGCCTGAGTCGCCCCCCACTGATCCACATCGCCAAGCAGGGAGTCGAGCTGCGACTGGTAGCTGTCGATCGCCGGGATGCCGGTGAAGCCGCCCACATCGCGCGCCTCATCGAGCAGCGTCTGCGCCTGCGTCTCGTGACCCGAGCGGGTGTCGTAGATGTTCTGCAGCGCGGCGTTGATGTCTTCCAGCGAGGTGTCCATCAGCGTGCTGATGTTCTCCGTGTCGTCGCCGACGAAGCGGGTCACATCACCGCGCACCCCGTACAGGTCATCGAGCACCTGCTGGTAGTCGCTCTCAGCCCACGGATCGAACTGCGCCGTTTGTCCGGCCGTCTCCTGGATCGTGTTGTAGAGCTGATCCAGCTCGGTTTGCCGCTGGCTGTAAAGCTGACCGATCTGTGAGCGGTAGTCGTCCAGCTGCGGCATCAGATCATCGAAGCTCGCGGTCATCTCGTTGACCTGCCCGGCATAGTCACCGTAGCCGTAGGAGCCACCGGGCACGGAATAGCCGCCCAGGGTGCTCGCAAGACGGTCGATGTCTCCAGAGAGGTAGTCAAGACGGTTGGCGTCGTAGATGCCTGCGTTGCCGATCTGATTGCCGAAGGCATCGACCTGCGTGGCATAGCGATCACGCGCCGCCGCAATGCTCTGGCGCTGCCTGGCGAGGATCGCCTGCCGGTCGCGCTCGGCCTGCTGTTGCTGCTGCTGGCGAATCTGCGCCTGGTATTGCGCCTGCATCGCCGCGTAGGGATCACGCGGCCGAGAGCTTCCGGGAGCGGGGCCGACACCGCTGTTGTTCTGGTCCTGGCCGCCACCACCCGTTCCGAACATTGGATCGTTCGGGTTTGGCTTCGTGGCGAACGAATACGAGCCGCCATGAGAACCCCATCCTGCGCCATCGATTGGCGTTCCACCGGAAGCGCCACCAGGGGTTGGACCGACCGAAGCTCCCGCCGAGGTGGGGCCAACCGAAGCGGTCGTTGAGGCTGATTGCTGTGAGTTATTGCCGCTACCAACGCTTTTGTAAGAAGGGGTGTATTGGTAGGGCGTTCCAATGAGCGATTTGAACGGCCTTGTTGGCTCAGCGTGCCAGGCATCATGCTGATAGCGATCAGGGTTGTACCAGTGTTGGTTTCCCCTGGGATCGGTAACAGATTGAAGGTTCGTTTTTTGAGTGGCATTAAAGAGATTGCCACCCTGGTTGTATCCCATATTGTTGCCAAACATTGATTCGCTCCTTACGCTACCGTCTCAACAACCACACCGACCTCAAGCCCGGTCGCTGCCGCTGCGCCACTGATTGCGATTGAAATCTGCGTTGACTCGTCGTTGGAGTCGATCGTGACAGGGGAGCCCAACGCGGTTTCCGTCTTCGTGACGGATAGGGAGAAGGCGCTGGAGATTGATGCGCCATTGGCCGTAATCTCGGCCGTCGCCGTGCCGCCGTCGAGCACGCCAATGAAGCCCAGGACGCGATTCTTCTCCAGGTAGAAGCGACCAATCGGGTAGTCGCCGTCAGCGACCGAACCATCCACCTTCTTCCACATCACGCGCCGTTCGCGCGGAGAGGGTGCTTGCGAGGCGGTCAACCTTCCGTTGGCATCCAGGGTCGCAACCCCGTTGGCAGCGCCGCGCTGCGCCTTTTCGATCAGGCCCGAGAGATCGACAGACCCATAGGTGAACCCGGTGCCGGTGCCGTTGATTTTGACAAATAAACCGGCATCGGTTGGCGTGAAGCTCGGCAACCCGGTGCTGCCGCTGGTCGGGATGTACTGCACCCCAGTCCAATACTTCATCACCGGCTCGGAGCCGCTGGTGTCGAGCCAGAACAGCGTCGGCGGATCCGGCTCGGTCGCCGACTCGGTCGCGCTCGCCATCAGGTTGAGCGTCTCGACCAGGCTTGCCACCTTCGCCTGCGGGATGCCGTCGTCTTCGTACTGCACCTTGGAGCCGAGAATGAACCCGGTCGTCGGGTCGACGAAGTGCGCCTCCAGCATCAAGCCGGCGACGACCGACTGCGCCTCGTTCTCGATCAAGATCGCCGTCACGTCATCCCCGTCAGGGACCAGCGTGTTGAACAGAATCTGATTGGTCGCCGGGCTCAGGACGTAGTCGCCGGTCGCACCCTCCCGTTGCAAGACGCCGTTGTGGTAGACAAGCGGCTTCTCGTTCTCGTCGAAGATGAACGAGAACACCGTGCGGTCGCTATCGACGTTCCAGTCCTCGCGCGTGTAGCCCTCGACGAAAGGCGGCGTGACGCGAAAGACGGAGACCTCGTCGTCCTCGTTCAGCCCGGCGTTGAAGATGATCTGCGTCGGGTCGGTCGTCGTCTGGTGGGTATAGTCCTGGGTATCGCCCCGGCGCTGCAGGATGCCGTTGACGTAGACCAGGGTCTCCGTGTCGTCGTCGAGGGTGACATCGAACGTCGTCTGCGCCGCTGTTGCGGTGAAATCCGCGCGCGTTGACATGACCGGCGCGTAGATGTCGCCGACGCTGACGCCGGACGGGCCGCGCAGGGCCTCGGCGGGAATAAGCTGTTCCCAGCCTTCCTCCGGCTGGTCGACACCATTGATCGCGTACTCGCCAATCCGGTACTGCAGCCCGTCAATCCCGTTGTAGCGGAAGTCGATCGGCGCATCGAAGTTGCCCTCGTCATCGAACAACCGGCGCATCAGCTCCGCCAGCGTCAGGTTGCCGATCTCAGCCGCATTGAGGTAGCGGATGATGTTCTCGAACTCGTTGCTGGTGTTGCCCTGAAAGCCGTAGTTGCTCGGGTGCAGTTGCTTGAGACGCGCCATTGGTTACTCTCGAATGTTGACCGCAAGACCGTTGATGCGCAGCAGGTCCGTGCCCGTCGACTCCAGCTTGAGCTGCATACCGAGCAGCGAGCGGTCCAGCTTGCGCTCGAACTGGTGCATGAGCGGAATGCCCGGAAGTTTGTCGCCGACCCGGTTGTCGTCGATCTCGACCACCTCGGTCGCCACGACAGCGTCTTGATCGTCCATCACGGTGATCGTGAGCTGGCCGGTCCCAACGCAATGCACGAGGAGGCTGTAGACCGTCTTGTTGCGGCTCATGGACCCGAGCCAGAACATCGGCGTGACGATCTCCATCGTCAGATCGACGCCGAAGGTCGCAACTTGGCCGACCTTGTAGCGCTCAAAGACGCCGCCTGGCGTGCCGATCAGGAAGCGATCCGCGAGGTTGAACGCGCAGGTCGCGTTGAGATAGCGCCCATAGGACCAGCGCGGAATCTCGTCGTCTTCCTTCGGGACATAGACGGAGAGCCGGTGTGACTCGATGCGGCTGTAGGGGAAGAAGATGTGCAGCCGCCGGGTTTCGCTATCCCAGGCGGCGTTGATGCGCTGCTTTGCGCTGACCGTTTCGTACAGCTCGCGGTAGAGCATCAGCACGTCGTCACTCAGGTTGATCGAGTAGACGCTGATGTTGTTGTAGCGCGAGCGGCGCAACGCATGGACGCCTTCGCTACTGCAGAACAGCAGCTCCGAGCCCGAATTGACGATGGTGTTGTGGGAGACGCAGCCGACATCGATGGCCGTCTGGTCCTGGATCGACCAGTTCTCGACGTTGGGGTCGACCTGATAGAGCAGCGTCTGGTTGTTGGTGAAGATTGCAAGACGGTTCCACTCGAACCCGGCGATTCCGGTGATCACGTCGCCCGAGTTGGACATGTTTGAAATATCGATGGAGCCGGCCCGCAAGACATTGGTGTCGTTTGGGTCTTCGTCGTTGGGGAAGACATCGTCCATATCCACCCGCGAGAGCCACACCCTCATCGGGTATCGCGCCATCCCGGCGCAGGCGATGCGGCGATTCACAGAGGTCAAGAACGCCGGCGGGTCCGTCTGCAGTGAGGGCGCACCCAGCTCCCGGAACAGGCTGCCGTCATAGTATTTGACCGGCTGGCCGAAGGAGGCGATGTACAGGTTGCGGCTAAAGATCGCCCCCGACATCACCGATCCAACCGCGAAGGCTTCTTCCCGCAGGTGGCCGGCATTGGAGCGCAGGGTCACACCGCCGCTGAGGTGCTCAGCGTAGACGTAGCTGTCGCCGCTGATCTGCCAGACGTTGGAAATGTACTCGTCGCTCTCCAGCCAGCGCGCCGAGGGCTCGCGCACGATCTGCCCCTGCCGGTCGCAGAACGCATCGCGCAGTCCGGCGAGGTACTGGTTCTTGCCGGTATCGAGCGCCGAGTGGTGGCGCTCCGTATTGAGCCCGACGAACTGCTCGTAGACGTAGGGCTTGATCTTGATGCCGGGCGGCGAATTGGACTGTCTCACCGGGTTTCCTGCATCTCGATGGGCGTGTTGAGGCCGCCGGTGTAGCGCTTGTGCGCCTCGCGATTCAGGGTCATGTAGTAGAGCGACTGGTGCATCCCAGCCTTCTCGCTGACCTGCTGCGAGGAGTAGTAAGCGAGCAGCCCTTCGCGCATGACGTTGTCGGGGATCTCGCGCGCCTCATCAATCGCGACATAGTCCTCAACCGGCTCGAACCCTTCGACCCGCTCCAGCGTCGGATGGAAGTTCCACTCGGCGACGACCGCGTTCGCAAACTCCAGGAACATGTGCGCGGCCTCGCCGCTCACCGACTCCGGGGAGAAGTCACCGAAGCGCCTCAGCGCGCTCATCACCAGCGCGCTCAGCGGTGAGTGCTTCGCCCGGATGTGCGGATTTGCGGAGCCCATCGTGCGTTACGCCTGAACGACCCGGCCGCGCTTGACGAAGTGGTGACGCTTGAAGCGATCCACGTCTTCCTTCTTGACCTTCCAAAGCAGCTTGGAGGGGTCTTTCGGATAGCGCAGCGCGTCAATCCCCATGACCTTGAATCCGTAGGGCTCGGCTTCGGAACTGATGAAGTCCACCTTGTCCGATCCCGTGTCCGTCTTCTTTTCAGTCTCCGTCTTCTTGATTGGTTCAGCCATCTCGGTTCCTCATACAAAAACAGGGGCCGAAGCCCCTGCGTTATCACTTCGCTTGCGTCAGAACGCGCAGCCCATCAGGTCACGTCGAGCGTCGACCAATTCTTGATCGCGTGATGCGGCAAGTCCTGCAGCATCTCCAGGCCGCACTCGGTCAGGTACTCGTGCTTCACCCGGTCCTCGCCGTTGCCCTGCCGCCCTTCGAGCAGGTTGGTATCGCGCCCATCGAGGTAGCGGTAGCGGATGTACGGGAAGTCGAGGAAGACGGCCGCGTCCGCCATGCCGGGGATGCGCCGGAATTGCGGATGGACGTGCAGGAGCAAGTCACCCGCAAAGGTGGTGTACTTGGTGAAATTCACCCCGTAAGAACCCGAGAACGTCGACGGGCTCCAGCGATCCTTGCCCATCTTCTGCATGTGGCCGGCGATGGTCGGGCCGCAGAAGACGACCTTCTCCTTCGAGCCCCAGGCGAAGACGGTGTCGAT
>Ga0207419_1003171_pt1 | contig 9995 bp, 6 predicted proteins | sample ElkSloMetagenome_4_FD_184723 | JGI IMG/M metagenome (GOLD analysis project Ga0207419, IMG submission 184723) | Hot spring microbial communities from Elkhorn Slough, Monterey Bay, USA - MD2A (version 2) | ecosystem: Environmental > Aquatic > Marine > Intertidal zone > Estuary: Microbial mat ... | reverse complement strand
ACAGGATGGAGGTGAGGCATTTTTTTCCGGCCATACCAGCGGTGCTGCTGCCATGGCTTTTGCCTCAGCTTCCACGCTTACCGCTTATGTTGATTCCCCTGTGTGGGATAAGGTCATTTGGGGTGCAGCCATCACTATACCGGCTTATACCGGATACCTGCGCATGGTTTCGCGCAAGCATTTTCCTACCGATATTATTGCGGGCTATGCTGTGGGTGCTTCTGTTGGCTGGCTTATTCCTCATTTGCATCGCGTTAAGCATAATGGTGATTCACCATTAACATTGGATGTTCGGGGTAACTTCCTTTATCTGGGGTACTCTTTTTAATTCCTGGTTAGATCAGCCAGTCAGCCAGCGTGGCTATAAGGGCCACAAAAGCCGCAAGCAGGAATGCCGTACCAAAGCTTTTTACTTTAAAGCCGGATAGGAGGGCATCTATAATTTTAATGATGATGGCCGTTACCAGCAAACGGATGATAAATCCAAGCCCCAACAACCAGAAAATGCCAAGGGTGGCTACGTTCAGTACTACGTTGAATACCCATCCAATGGTAGGGTTAAGGATACCAATCAGCAGTGCAACCAATAAAGCGGTTCCCCAGCTCCTGATCTGTACATTTTTCATAATGGCCGCCCCAAGCATCAGCGCCAGCATATTGATAATTAAAGAGAGAAAAAATCCCATAATAAAATAATTTTGTTTCTGTAGGGCTAACAGGGAATCAGGATGAATGTTTAGATATACAAACATATTGCTGTTTAAAATAGCATCTTTTAAAAAGAAGGTTTAGCCTCAAAAACTTAGTGCTTATCTTAAAACAATCTTCTGCGATACAGGACCTTTTTTATGGTTAAGCATCAGTAAATAAATACCGGGAGCTAATTCATCGGTAGGAATACCTTTATTTATTATTCCGGTTTTGATTTTTTCTCCTGTAATCGTGAATAAGATAAAGTTTTCAAACTCAGATTCAGGCTGTACAGTGATAATATCACCCAATTGGGCAGGGTTAGGAGATATGTGGATATGCTTATCCTCCAAAACCGGTGCATCAATATGAGAGAAAAAATCCAGCGGGTAAATGGTGCCAATAGTATCATTATTCCGTACCCTCCCCATGAAAATATCCCTTGAACCATTTTCAAAATCATCCCATACTTCTGTATATCCCATCCCTTCTTTATAATTGTATTCAAAATTGTAAAATGAATAATTTGAATTTGTAGCTAATAAATCTTTATGTAAAGGATCTTGATAAAAATGGTTTAGCCAACTGTCAGAATCTTTTAGGAGCGAACTCTTCACCAAAATTCCATCTTCCAAATAAACATAGCATATAATATATACCTTTATATAAGGTTCCCAGTCTATAATTTTATTTACTTCAAAAATCTCTCCGGGATAACCGTTTATAAAATCATCAGGTACATATTCATAAATCAATTTTTCAGTTTTGGAACCTGCTGATGTTTCCCGGGATTGATTATAATAAAAATACTCATATCTCCAATATTTTTTCACATCATATATTAAGGAACTGTCAGTTTTTGAACGCGATAAAAAATCATACTGTGTTATAGTTTCCTGGTTGTCATATTCTGTAGATTGCCAATTCCTTCTTTGAATGATATCTCCTACTTTAAAATCCAAAAATTCCCAAAAGCCGGGATATTTTTCACCTGTCACATTTTGGCCCTCTTCTATCCCGGCCAGTACATAAATATCTCCCTGCTGATTCGGGTATTCTATAATTCCATGATTTTTGGAGAGGAGGATTCGTTCACCATTTGATAAGCTGATACGTTTAATAGAATCGGTCAAATCAAGAAAATTATGAATACCTGTATAGGTGATTTCAGCTGTGATATTTTTGAGGGTATCAAATATCCAGGTTTCGCCAGTATTCCTGAAAGGAAAAATGACAAAACCATTTTTATTGAGGAATAGGTATGCAGTATCGGCCAGATTTATAATCTTTTTGTTTAAGAACTGGGGCTGATTTTTCAGGGCATATTTTCTATTTGGCAGGTTTTGGCAGGTGTCGCATTGGGTTACTACCCGGTTTAAATACAAAACTGTTTCATCGTCGTTTATCTGTGTCGAGTCCACACGTATTACATGGGTGATGATAGGAGATATACCCAATTTATAATTATAGGATTTATTACTGTGAACAGGTTGCCAATCCTGGGCATTTATAATACCGAACGACAGAAGAACAAGTAGCAGAGATTGAATTCTTTTCATATTAATGGATTTTGAAAACTCAGACAGTAAAAATAATCAATTATGGCCTGGTATCAAAATTGAGATAGGATAAAGGAAAAACTGCATAATGGATTGACGCAGATATTCAGTATCAAATCTACGCCTTGGAATAGGGATGCCTGCATAGTTAATTTCCTTTGCACGAATGTAGGAAGCACTGCTGTCATTTTGGCCAACACGGCTTCTGTTGCCCTTAGCTTCCCATTCACGCCATTTTTTGCCCTCACCGTTTATCACAGGCAGAGGACCTTCACCCTCATTGGCAGTAATGGATATGTTTTCTACATTAAAACCTCTGATTAAAGGACTATGTGTATAAAGGGTAGTGCCTTCGTAGCGGCTTAAGGCCATAAAGCTCCCCTGCCAATTTCTTGGGTTTATAAAATAACAGGCTGCCAGTCCATTAGGTAGATCCGGTTTAAAAAAATGCCAGCGCTCCTGCAGGAACACTGGCATTTACCATAAAATAAAACTATTGGTTACCGTTTTAACACCTTTTTGTAAACAACAGATTTTTCATCGTTTGCCGGTATCATTTGCAATGAATAAGTTCCTGCTGGCAATGCTTTTAAATGGATCATTTGCTTGCCATGTGCAGGCATTTGATATGATCGTATTTTTCGTCCTGAAATATCAAACACATTTACTGATTTTAGTTTTTCAGGGCTTTCTATGGTAAGCATATTTTCAAATGGGTTTGGAAACACAATCACTTCACTTGCTGTACTAATGTATGATGACCTCAGCGGCAGTTCCGGAATACTCACATTTTCAGTAGTGAATATCCGGTAGTCACCGGGTTCCATCTCAAACGTCATGTTCACATCGGTAACATCGATGGAGTCGACTCCAAAATAGGAATACCACCATCCAGTTTGGCTAAAATTACCTGCAACCTCCATGCTTTCCACATCGAAATTCCCAAATATGCGAATGTCCATATCCTGATGGTCGATGGCTATATGCTTGGCAGCACCCGTTGCATCGATGGAAAAATCGCCATTATTGATAATTTCACTATGCTCCAGGCGGAAATCGATAAGATCGCCAAAAGCTTCGCGCAGCCGGTTATGACTGTTATAATACACCCATCGTATGGGTTTATTTCCCACGCGTCCATTGTAATCAATAGATACATCATAACCCATCTCGCCAAACTGCCAGATCATTTTTGGGCCAGGCACCGGGAAGAAAAAGGCGGCCGCCTGTTCCACACGCCGCAGGGCGGTTAACTTATCCTTAATGGAATAATCCCCGGATTCATTGCCGTGAGTGAGGTTTTTATACATCAGCCGTTCTTCATCATGGCTTTCCATATAGCCTACCAGGTAAGGCTTATTCCACCCGCGCACTTCATGTGAGATACCACTGAAATTCCACGAGCAGGGTCCTGAGGCATAGCCCATGGTGGCCTGGTTGTATGGACAATTCATGTTTCCCCAAATAAGCATACCATAATCAGAAAGTTCGATCTCCTCATCGTTTGCAGCAAAATGTTCCAGAATTACATAGGCATCAGGATCCACAGTCCATATTTCATCGGCCATCCGCTTTAAAATGGCAATGCGGGCAGCATCATAAGCCGAACCATCGCCCAGGGTATTGGTAAACCCCTTGGTAAAATCGAAACGATAACCGTCAATGTTGTATTCTGTGAGCCAGAATGCATTTACACGGTCTACAAAATCTTTGGTGTCCTGGCTTTCATGGTCAAAATCGTATCCCCATGAGAAGGCTGTGTTGGGCGAAGTAACATTATACCAGGGATTTTCTTCCGTTACCTGGCCCCAGTCACCTGCCTGCGGATCAAAATAAAGCTGCACCAGGGGCGACTGGCTGTAGGAGTGGTTAAGCACCATATCCATAATAACTGCAATGCCACGGCCATGACAGGAATCAATAAAAGCTTTCAAATCCTCTTCAGGGCCATAATATTTATCCGGGGCAAAATAAAACGACGGATTATATCCCCAGCTTTCATTACCCTCAAATTCATTAAAAGGCATCAGTTCAATGGCATTTACACCTAATTCTGTAAAATAGTGGAGTGTATCGGTAAGTGTTTTCCAGTCATGTGCAGCAATAAAATCGCGCAGTAACAATTCATAGATGATGAGATTTTCCGGTTCGGGTGGGGTAAAGCCGGTATTTTGCCATTGATAAGGTTCCTGCCCGGTTTCAAAAACCGAAATAATGCCCGTGGTTTTCCCTGCAGGGTAGGGGATAAGGTTAGGATAGGTGCTTTCCTCAATATATTTGTCATTAGAGGGGTCAAGCACTTTTTCAGCATAGGGGTCACCTATGCGAATTTCGCCATCGACCAGGTATTGGTAGGTATATTCCTTGCCTGGCGTGAGACCGTCAATTTGTATCCAGAAATAATTGCCGTCTTTTTTCAGTTGCCATGCATCATCCGGTGTATAGTTATTCAGGCTGGATAGCAGGTATACAAAATCTTTGTCCGGGGCGTAGAGGGAAAGTATTACAGATGTTGCGTCAAGATAATTAATGCCGGCTTTTGTACCGGCAGGCATAGGTTCGCTTTCCGGTGTGGCATGCACAAGGAACCAGGCCGTGTCTGTGAGGCTTTCATCCGCGTTGGAGGCCATGGCTACTAACTCATGAGTGCCCGCCGGCTGCGCCGCAAGGGTATGTTCAAGCAGGTTACCGGACACGGTTTTGATAAGTTCATTATCAAGGTAAAGCTTTATTTCATCATTGCCGGTGGCTGCTACTTCAATTGCCAGGCTGGTATTGGGAAGAATAATGGAGAAATTATTCCCAGGTTTGTTAAAGGAAACATTTAGTCCCTCCTGGAATACATCAACGAAAATATCTCCGCTGTTTCCCTGTCGTCCGGTTTTGCTGCCATCGCTGTTGCGGAATACAAATGCCATTTGCTCTATATTTTCTCCCTCCGGCACACCATAAAAGGACCGGATATCGGGTGTAACCGATAGTTTATACGTATTGGGCTCAATCCGCGTAAGTTTAAGCCTTTCGGTGTTTTCACCCCACTCCGCCTGTACGTATTTCCAGTCAGAACCGGAGGTGCTTTTACTGGTTATCACGCCCGTATGTGCGTAAACGTCGCCTGTAAAGTCCATTAGGCCTTTATTTCCTTCATCGGCATGAAAAGTAATTGTTACGGCATCACTATCAAGGGGTAGTGCCGGGTCTGTGGTCACAACCTGCGATTGCACCTCCATGAAAAAGGAAAGCAAAAACAGACTCAGTATTGTTATTCTTTTATATATTGTTATCATTATCAGTTTTTTAGTCTTCTAATTCTAAAATTAACGGGGTACGTGCCGGTAATGCCAGTTCATCCTTAAGGTGGTAGGTTGTGCCGGTAATCACATCCCTGCCTGAGGTTCCCGCAGGCAAAATTTCCCTGAAAGGCATAAGCGATACTGCTACCTCTTCGGTACTTTTATTCAGCATAATCATTACTTTTTCTGAGCTGTTAAACCTGAAATAGGTATAAACACCATTTTCAGGCACAAAATGCAATAATTTGCCATTGTGAATTGCTGGTGTGTTTTTTCTCCAGTTCAAAAGGGTGGAAATATAATTCATGATATCTTCCTGGTCTTCATTTAAACCTTCGCCGGTAAATGCATTTACTTCATCCCCGGGCCATCCACCGGGAAAATCCTTTCGAATGTCTCCATGTTCATTGGCATCGGAGTGGGTGAGGAGCATTTCACTGCCATAAAAAATCTGGGGTACTCCCCGTGTGGTAAGGATGTATGCCAGCCCAAGCTTGTATAAGTCAAGGTCGGCACCCACCTGCATATAAAACCGTGCCATGTCGTGGTTATCCGGAAATACCACCAGGTTATAGGGATTTGGATATAAAAAATCATTGGCCACCATGCGGTAAAGTGTTATCCATCCGGTACCCCAGTCTTCGGGCTCGTTTAATGCACGGCTGAGCGCACTTTGCAGCGGGAAATCCATCACACTGGGCATGTGTGGTTCGTAGCCGTCAGCGTTTATTTTCCCGGCCTGCCAGTAGGAGGTTATAGCGGGGTTTTCACTCCATTCTTCACCCACAATGTTAAAATATGGATATTCATACATAACGCGCCGGTTCCATTCCGCCATCATATATTTATCAGGATAGGGGTAGGTATCCATGCGTATGCCAGCCAGCCCCAGGTATTCAATCCACCATATGCTGTTTTGTATAAGGTAATTCGATAAATAGGGGTTTTGTTGGTTCAAATCAGGCATTGCAGGAACAAACCATCCTTCTATCATCCTTTCAGTGTCATACGCACTGGCATGAGGGTCCTGGTTAACCGTTCTCCGGTGGTTTGTAATAAAATAATCAGGATAGTGATTGATCCAGTCGTTCGAGGGTAAATCAGCCATCCACCAGTGGCCGGTACCACAGTGGTTAAAAATCATGTCCATAATAAGCTTTAAACCTTTTTGCCTGGCCTCCTGCGCCAGGGCGCGGTATTCTTCATTGCTGCCATACCTCCGGTCAACCTGGTAAAAATCTGTAGTGGCATATCCGTGGTACGATGCCTCGGGCTGATCATTTTCAAGCAAAGGGTTTAACCATATGGCGGTATACCCCATACCCGCAATATAATCAAGGTGGTCGCGTATGCCCTGGATATCACCTCCATGCCTTCCGTAAGGGTCCTGGCGGTTTAGTTTATCTGCCATTTCCGGGTGGCTGTCATTGGAAGGGTCTCCATTGGCAAAACGATCAGGCATGATCAGGTACATAACATCAGCATTGGTGAAGCCTGGCAGGTTTGGTCCAAATTCACGCTCACGGAGCTGATAGTCAACTGCTGACTGCACTTTTCCTTTTTTACTTAACGTTATTTTAAATTTCCCGGGTGCTTTTTGCGGATCAATTTCAACATCAATAAACAAATAATTTGGGTTTCCGAGAGTTGTTACCGATTTAAGGTAAATGTTTTGGTCATTTATATCAACTTTATTGCCGGCAATGTTATCGCCATAAAGCATTATTTGCAGGTCTGGGTTCCTCATATTTGCCCACCAGAAGGGAGGTTCCACTTTTTGTATTTGCCCAATAGCAGTAAAAGAAAAAAGGATGAGTAAAAGGAAAGAGATTATAAAATGCCGGGAAGTTTTCATGGTTTATGGATGTTGTTTTTTGTTCAATGTGGGAGAGATGAAGTGTTAATGATAGCCTCAGGGGTATAACGCGAGACTATAGCTGCACAAAACAGAATGTAAAGAAATGTGTGCATGCAAAAATTGCCATACACACATTTCAACCTTTTACACCTAAACTAATTTTTTATAAGTTGGTATGTATATTCTGGCGGGTTAAAATCCAGAATAATGGTGTAGTTTCCGGCGTCCGAAACAGAAATATTATTGTCATTCTCCGTATCCAGCACATTGTCGCCATCCACGTCACCATAGTTAAGCGTCCAATCATCATTGGCACGGAATTTAATTTCACCGGCCGTTAAATCCAGTGTTACTTTCAATACATCTTCAGTCTCATCGTAAACAAAATCAGTATCGCTATCCCATCCGGTTGGTGTGGCTGAGCCAATAACGCCCCATTCAGCCTTATTGGCTTCCCAGGTCATATCTGCCATGTCAATTTTAAGCAGCCAGAAGCCGGGTTCTGGTACGGTCATGTTATTTTCTTTTTCCGCGATGAGCATGCCTGGATTGTCCGGGTCATCGCCCAAATCACCATCCCATTTTGCGGAATCAGGTAGTATTTTGAATCCCTGATCTACAGCCGGAAGGTAAAGATATCTTTCATATTGCTGCCCTGGAAGGTCTTTGTACATGCGCTGGGCTAAGGTGTTATCCCAATCCACGTGTTGGCCTACAACGAAATAGTTACGCTTTTCTTTCTCAAAAGGGGTTACTGAGAGAGGCATAGTTTCGGAATAAAGGGTGTCAAGGGTTTCATGCAACTCAGCTTTAATCCTTATATCAAGGTCAGCAGCCTCATTGGCTGGCATTCCCATGTTCAGGAGCGCCTGATTAATTGTATTTCCGGTATAGGAGGCGTTGGTTTTACCAGTGGTACCAAAGCTTCCGGGATTACTGAAGTTATTGCCTGCTGCATCAAACTGAATCGTATAGATAACGGCTGCAGGAACGCCGTAATCAGCTGCATCCCATTCAAATGTAAGCAGGGTATCATTTTGGGTGTCTTCGGTTATCACCACGTTTGATGCGGAAGCCCCTTTAAATACGGGCGCATCAAAATTGCCAACAACAGGTTGCCGGTCATTTTCCTCACATGAAGCAAAGACCAGAAGTATTGCTGCAAGGAAAAATATGTTTTCTAATTTTAACTTTTTCATTATCATGATATTTTAAATTTTTATGTCAATACTAGCGATAATCAGGATTTTGCTCAAGGTTTGGGTTGGCTGCCACATCGGAGGCGGGCAGTGGAAACTGATCATAGCGTTCAGATGTTCCGCGCCCTTGTTGCACACCACCCTTCCATGACCATAAATAATCCGAGCCGGTAAGCAAGCCAAAACGCACAAGGTCTGTTCTTCTGTGGCCTTCCCAGTAAAGTTCACGTGCTCTTTCTTCAAGGATAAAGTCAAGGGTGAGGTCGGCCGCTCCTATATTTCCTGAATTGTCACCGTATGCCCTTTCGCGCAATGCGTTCACATATGCCAGTGCAAGGCCTGCATCGCCACCGCCACCACGCAATTGCGCTTCAGCGTACATCAGGTGAACATCAGCATAGCGAAACAGTGGATAATCCGTATCAGGAAAAACGAGGTCGGATCCGGCAACGCCACTGCGGTTTACATTTTTATATTTGGTTATGGCATAGCCATCGGTAAAAGTAAACATGTTGTCAATTTCCAGGTTCTGTCCATCAGTATGGAACATGGCGCGAGAATCGGTATTTCCGCTGATATCATCAAACTTACTTACAAATTCAGGTGTGGTGCGTAAACCGCCCCAGCCACCGTCAATACCAAATTCGGTAATATCCATAGAACCTCCAACGGCTGCGTGAACAAGGAATGTCATTCCTCCCCAGGTCTGCGTATTTTTACCATCAAAATTCACGGTAAAAATCAATTCATTAGAAAGCTGATTATCCGCAAGGAAATTATGGGCATATTCATCAGCAAGTTGATAGGCGCTTGAGTTGATAATTTTTTCACAGTAGGTTAAGCATTCAGTGTAATGGGGTTCGTTAATATAAACTTCGGCATTCAGGTATAATTTGGCAAGTAGAAACCATACAGCGCCCTGGTCGGCACGACCGTATTCATTCTGGCCTGGTGCTACCATTTCTGCCTCAATATCAAGTAGCTCGCTTTCAATGTAGTTGAATAAATCAACTTTTGAAATTTGTTCAGGAAAAAAGGCGCCTACACCATCTTCCTCAGTTACAAATGGCACACTGCCATACATGTCAAGAGCATGCCAGTAGCTAAGTGCACGCATAAAGCGGGCCTCGCGGCGGAACATTTGCACCTCTTCCCGGTCAGCACCTGAAATGCCCCTGTCGCTTAGTTTACCATCCCCAGCTTCCAGTATAAACACATTGGTAAGGGCTATCTGGTAGTAAATGCGGTTATACATAGCCGTCACAAATTCATTTGTTGAAGACCAGTCCATTTCCTGGTAGTCGCGAAGGTTACCATCGTTCCAGGCAATAACTGATTCATCGGTAGTTAATTCCTGGGCTTTCCAATATTGGCGCAGGTAGGTTGAGAAACCTTC
>Ga0207419_1003168_pt1 | contig 10000 bp, 8 predicted proteins | sample ElkSloMetagenome_4_FD_184723 | JGI IMG/M metagenome (GOLD analysis project Ga0207419, IMG submission 184723) | Hot spring microbial communities from Elkhorn Slough, Monterey Bay, USA - MD2A (version 2) | ecosystem: Environmental > Aquatic > Marine > Intertidal zone > Estuary: Microbial mat ... | reverse complement strand
ATATTCCGCAAAAGCCCTGGCCGCAATTTCTCGTATTTTCCAGAAATCGGCCTTTAGAGCATCTAAAAAAACCGCCTTAATTTTTTCATCGCTTACAACATCGCTTTCCAATTGCTCCAATGCATCTTTTCTAGTCAATATTTTTTCGGCATGGTAAAACTGGAAAATAAACTCATCGGTAGTTTGTATGTAATCTACTTGGCAAGGCAGGTAGGTTTCCGCATCAAAGAGTACAAGGTCGGGTTTTTTACCTGTGTAAAAAGTGAAATCTTCTCTTTCTCCATTTATCACAATTTCATGGCGCTCTTTTTTGCCATCTACCCAAATGTCTACAAAGACGGGTAATTCGTAAATTGGGGTAAACTCTTCATCTTGTAGTTGCCTTACCCTGAGTTCGACCCTGCCCGAATCATAATCAGAGACTACATTTAAATCAGGATGGCTCCTTTCTAAGAACCATTGGTTAAAAAACCAATTGAGGTCTTTTCCAGTAATTTCTTCAAAAGCAATGCGTAAATCATGTATTTCCGCTGCTTGGTATTCATGCGCTTTTAAGTAATGGTTAAGAGAGGCGAAAAAGGCTTCGTCTCCAACGTGTTTGCGCAACATGTGCAGTAATAAAGACCCTTTGGCATAAGAGTGATTATCGAACATGTTTTCCTTATCTTGATAATGAAAGCGGATCATTGGCACGCGCTTGCTTTCTGCTTCCAACAAATAAGCATCGCGTTCTTCTAGCCAATGCAAGTCGGCTTCCTCAACACCGTGCTTGTGTTCAAGCCAAAGGTATTCTGAGTAAGTGGCAAAAGCCTCATTTAGTGGTAAGTTGGCCCATGATTCTGTCGTAACCAAATCGCCAAACCAATGGTGAAAAAGTTCGTGGGCTATAATGCCGTCCCAATCTTGATCGATTAAGTAGCGGTCATCTACTTGCAGGGCTTCCATAAAAACAGAGGCTGTGGTATTTTCCATAGCTCCCGAAACAAAATCCCTTACTACTACTTGTGCGTATTTGTTCCAAGGGTAAGGGTAATCTAGGATTTCTGAAAAATAAGCTATCATTTCTGGGGTATTCCCAAAAATATCTAGGGCATATTGTTCATATTCGGGTTCTACGTAGTAGGTAATGGGCACTTCTTGCCAAGGTTCATCTGCCACGATAGAATACTTGCCAATGGCCATCATGAACAGATAAGGCGCATGTGGTTTTTCTTGTAACCAATGGTCGGTGCGCGTGCCATCTTCATTAATTTGCTGGCTCAGTAATTTACCATTAGACAGGGTTTGAAATGCAGTATCTACCGTAATAAGCATTTCTTGAGTGGTCTTCATGTTGGGCGAATCAAATGTGGGAAACCACTTGGAGTTGGCCTCTGTCTCGCCTTGTGTCCAGATCTGTTGGGGTTTGTAAGGGTTTTTACCCAAGGGGTTGATGAAATAAAGCCCTTTATCAGAAGTGATGGCTTGGCTGCCACCAGTAGCTTGCTCGTTTGGTTTGGCGGTATAATCTATATAAAGTTCTAGGGTATCTTCTTTTGTATAAGTCTTATCGAGCGATATGTTGAGTTTTAAACTGTCGTAATTAAAAGCCAGAGATTTTTGTGTTCCATTCTCTACCAAGCTCACTTTGTGTATATCAAATCCTTTGGCATCGAATACCAAGGTATCTTGTGTATAAAAATGGGGAGATACGGTGATGTTCGCTTTACCCAAAAGATATTGCTTTTCCCAATCGAAACGCACATCTAATTTAGTGTGGACCAAATCAAAGGATATGGTTCTAGATGGACGATAGGGGCCTTTCTCTACTACCCAAGCAGGTGCTGCTTCTTCTAGAAACTCTTCTGGTATGGGTTGCTGTATTTGGGGCACACCTGTAAACTCTATTTCTGTGCCAGGGTCTTCTTGAACGGTTTTTTCTGTGGGTTTGCAAGCATTAAAAATAAGTAGGACAGCAAGCAGGTAGTAGGTGTAATGGCTAAACTCAACTTGGTAAGGATAATTACTATTTCGCATAGATAATTTACTGATATAAAGATGTAAACCAAACAACAAATCAGCTAAAGATTTGGATTTTTTGCAATTTAACAGAAAAAAATAAGCAATTTACCTTATTTGCCATAAAAATGAACTGTTTAGCAAGCCTCCCCGCAAAGTATTTCTGATTCTGTTTAAATTAAGGGGGGCAATTCCTTGTGCATAGGTTTTTTTCTCGGGCTTTAAGCGTTAAATTTGCGCAAATTTTAGCTAACACTTCATCTTAAAACATACATTATGTCAGCAAGTTATGATTTGATTGTTATTGGCAGCGGGCCAGGCGGATATGTGGCGGCAATTAGAGCCTCTCAATTGGGAATGAAAACAGCAGTGGTTGAAAAGGCAGAGATTGGAGGCATTTGTTTAAATTGGGGATGTATCCCAACTAAAGCGCTTTTAAAAAGTGCACAAGTATTCGAATACATCAAACACGCAAATGATTACGGGATAGATGTAAAAGATGCCTCTGTAAATTTTGATGGTATGGTAAAGCGCAGCAGAAATGTTGCAGGTGGTATGAGCAAAGGTATAGAGTTCTTGTTCAAGAAGAACAAAATCGATAAGCTCATGGGCCACGGAAAAATCATTGCCAAGAATCAAGTAGAGGTAACCGATGCAGACGGTAATAAAAATACCTATCATGCCAAAAATATTATTTTGGCTACCGGAGGCCGTTCAAGAGAGTTGCCGGGTATTAAGATAGATAATGAAAAAATTATTGGCTATCGCAAGGCTATGGTAATGGAAAATCAGCCAAAAAGTATGGTGATCATGGGTTCAGGCGCCATAGGTGTTGAGTTTGCCTACTTCTACCAAGCGATAGGTACTAAGGTTACTATCGTTGAGTATTTGCCCAATATTGTGCCTAATGAAGACAAAGACGTTTCCAAGCAACTAGAGAGAAACTTTAAAAAGAGTGGAATAGAGATCCATACCAATGCAGCTGTGCAAGAAGTGGATACCTCAGGCAAGGGTTGCGTGGTAAAAGTGAAGCCAAACGACAAAGACGAGACCTTTAACATTGAATGTGATGTAGTGCTTTCTGCAGTCGGCATTGCCACCAACCTAGAAAACCTTGGCTTAGAAGAGGTAGGCGTAGCCCATGATAAAGGAAGAATATTGATCGATGAATATTACAAAACAAATATACCTGGAGTGTATGCCATTGGCGATATCGTACACGGGCCTGCTTTGGCACACGTAGCTTCTGCAGAAGGTATTATCTGTGTTGAGAAAATTGCTGGTCATAACCCTCAGCCTTTAAATTACAATAATATACCGGGTTGTACCTATTGCACACCTGAAATCGCTTCTGTAGGCTACACCGAAGAAGCCGCTAAGGAAGCAGGTTATGAAATAAAGGTAGGTAAATTCCCATTTTCTGCTTCGGGTAAAGCAAGTGCAGGTGGCACCAAAGAAGGCTTTATAAAAGTGATTTTTGATGCCAAGTACGGAGAATGGCTTGGCGCACACATGATTGGTACCAACGTAACTGAAATGATTGCCGAAGTGGTAGTAGCAAGAAACCTTGAAACTACGGGCCACGAAATCATTAAATCAGTGCATCCTCACCCGACCATGTCTGAGGCGATTATGGAAGCGGCTGCAGACGCTTACGATGAAGTGATACACCTATAATCTAATAGTTTACCTTTTTATTATGGCGGCTTTTGGCCGCCTTTTTTTATGATAGAAATAAGAAAGGCCACAGGAAAAGACATAAAGCCAATAGGGCAGTTGTTTAGAGATACCATAATTTCTATCAATTCTAAGCATTATTCTGAAGCTCAGGTAAAAGCATGGGCTTCAGGTTACAACGATTGGGCAAAATGGGAAAGAAAAGTGGCCGATCAATATTTTTTAGTAGCTACAGAAGTAAGCTCGATTTGCGGTTTTGCCTCACTCACACCTGAGGGATACATAGATTATATGTTTGTGCACAAGGCGCACCAGCAAAAAGGGATTGCGAAAAAGTTATTGGCAGAAATCTTTGAAAAAGCAGGAGAGTGGCAACTGAAAAGGCTTACAGCCGATGTGAGTATTACAGCTTTGCACTTTTTTAAAAGCAAGGGCTTTGCCGTGATGCGTGTACAAAAGGTTTTTTATAGAAAGGTGTATTTCACCAATTATCACGTTGAGCTTTTTCTGTAGTCTATCAAGTTCTGGCAATAATGGGCACAGCAATAGAAGCATCTACGGCCGATTGTATTTCTTGCAAGGTTTCTGAAATGGAAGAATGGATTTTTTGGGATTTGGAGATGCTATTTATCCAGCTTCTGGCTGCTTTTAAATCATTAAGTGCTGGAAAAATCTCTTCAACAAGATCGGCCGTATTGATCAGGCCTATCAGCATAATACTTTTGATATCATGAGATTTGTGGTTTAAGATGATTTCCCTAATGCGGGTTCTTACCAAGTGTTCAGACTCTCCTTGTTTTGGTAAATACCTAGGTGTAGAAAATATTTTAAGGAGCTTTTTCTCTACTTTGTAAAGAACATCTTTTACAACTAAATTCTCCAGAATCTCAACTCTTATGCCTGGTATTTTCTCGCATAGCTCATTAAGCCAAAACTGCATATTTTCTGTCCGCTCGCTTTTAGAGATAATAGACAAGGCCTTTTTGAGGATAGGGTCTTCGTGGGGGATGTCATTGATTACCTCAAGCTTATTGTTCTGAACTATTATTTTATTGTCGAAAGTTAGGTCAAATAAGAGTGCTCCTGCTATGCAATAATCGATAGAATAGTCTGAAGAAGTAATCAATTTCCCTCTTTTATCATCAAGCGCAATCAATAAAAGTTCTTCTGCGAGCGTAAGTTTCATAAGGCAAGTTCAAAGTAGTTGAAATGACAACGGAATTCTAATTTCCCTTTTGTTTAAAAAAGTGTTTTTTACCGATGCTATATTAACGCACTTACCACATTTTGATTTTAGGTGTAGGTGTAAATAAATAATAAAGCAGTGCTTTGTAAGGCACATGTCCAAAATTTTTTGTTATAGTTATATAAGTGGGCAGGATAATATATTTCGCGCAGAATTTAAAGTAGAGAAAAAAGCACATAAAATATGACCGAAATAATCAAAAAGCCAACAGTTAAGGCTCCGTCTTTAGGCTTGCTCATGTTAGAAAGTAGGGCAGTTTTTGGCCTTACGGGTTTTGTGTTGGCTTATCCATTACTCAAAACTACGCCCAAAGGCGATGGGCATCCTGTATTGGTTCTGCCGGGGCTTATGGCCTCCGATTTTTCTACAGGCCCCTTGCGTTATTTTTTAAAGGATAGAAACCTATCGCCACACAGATGGCGCTTAGGTACCAACATGGGCAATACTCATGATGTAGAAAAGGTAAAGAACAGAGTGCTAGAGCTGCACGAAAGGTATGGCCAAAAAGTGAGTATCGTAGGTTGGAGTTTAGGAGGCGTGTACGCCAGGGCCATAGCGCATGATATTCCGGAACATATTAGAATGGTAATTACTTTGGCTTCGCCTTACAAGGGATTGATGGAGCCAAGCCACGCTAAGTGGTTTTACCAACTGGTAAAAGGGAAAGATGCCGACGAAATTGATCCTCATTTGCTAGAAAAGCTAAAGCAAAGCCCTCCTGTGCCATTTACTTCCATTTATTCTAAATTAGATGGTGTGGTTTCTTGGCGGCATTGCATTGAGGATGAACACAACGAACAAACTGAAAACGTAGAAGTTTATGCAAGTCATTTTGGTATGGGTCTTAACCCAAGTGTAATGGCTTGTTTAGCAGACCGTTTGGCACAAAAAGAAGGTGAATGGCATCGTTTTGTGCCTCCAAAGTGGAGCCCTTTTATTTATCCATCCCATTGAGTTTACTCGATTCTAGGATAGAAATACAATACGGCCTCTATACCTTGGGCTTCCTCACTAAGTGTAAAAAAGCCTGAGCCGTCTGCGGCAAAGGCGATAGCTTCGCCTTGTGGTTCTATTTGATAGGTAATTTCTCTAGGAGTCTCTGAAAGGGCGTCTTCTACTGATTGGCCTTCTTCGCGCTTCCAATAGTACACATTGGTGTAGTTCTTGATCAATATTTCGCTTCCATCAGCAGAAATGTCGCCGCCTGTTGCTTGCGTAAATTCTAAGCTACCCACTTTTTCAAGAGTAATTGTATCGCTTAGCGACTGGGGGTAGCGTGCCACATAAATACTAACCTTAGGTTCTCTTTTCGATATAACGTACACATCTTTAGTAAGTGGATCGACCATTAAGGTTTCTGCATCTCTTGGCCCATCGGGATAACGGTAAGTTATGGTGGCAATGCCTGAAATAGTATCTGTACTAAGACTGCCATTGTCTAAAGTAGGCTCTTCTATTCTGTAAATATTGCGCAAATCAAACTGGGCTCTATTGTCGCCTATCTGACCCACATAAAGATAGTTTTTCCCATCATCTGGGCCCGGGCCAATGGTGAGGTCTTCCCAATCTATATTTTCTACGTCTTTGAGCCATATCGTGCCTTGGTCCTTGCCCGAGGCATCCATCAAAAACAATCTGTTTTCTGCACCTGCTCCACCATCATTGTGCACCCATATTAATCCAGGGGCGGCTTTGCTGCTGACTATTCCCGAAGCTTCGGTGATGTCATTATTGGCCACCGTGCCTGCGATAGTGGCAAGCTCGAAAATACGTTCATCTGTAATGCCATTTTCATTATCCTGCCCGTTAACTTCTTCTTTACAAGAATTTAAAGAGAGTATTCCGAGCAAAAAAACCGGTATAATAAGGATATAAAATATATGATAGGTTGTGCGTTTCATCAGGAACTGTGCTTTAAAACTAGTGAAGCTCAAAATTATAATATATATTTAAAGAAGTACCACATTATTTTTAAACTACAAAATATAATCAGCTTGAGATGCAGTAGATGCTACCGCATTACTTTTTTTGCTTTCGCAGTTTTTTGTGCCTTACAATCAAGCCTTGCTTTCGGAAACCCAACCGAAGTTATGACCGATACCACTGGGCAGAAAAAGAAGAAAGCCAATGCTTCCTCTTTTGTAGCATTGCCTGTGGCATTCTATACGCCAGAAACTAAATTAGCTTTTGGTGCCATTGCCATCAATATGTTCAGGCTGGATCCAACCGATACCATTACCAGAACGAGCAATATCAGAACTGCGGCCATTTACACTACGCGTAATCAATTTATTTTTAGCACCGATTTTAATGTATTTCTCAAAGAAGAAAAATACCAACTCAGGGGCAACTTGGCCTTTTTAAAGTTTCCCGATAATTTCTACGGCATCGGTAATGACACTCAGTTACAAGATGAAGAAGTTTTTGGAAATAACATACTCAACTTTACAGGTAGACTTATGCGTAAAGTGCGGCCAGGGCTTTTTGTGGGAGGTATATACAATTTTTACAATATGTTCAACATGGAAACAGGTGCCGATTTTATACTCAACACAGAAAATATACCCGGTAGCAATGGGGTAAGGCTCTCCGGAGTGGGTTTCCAAATAAGTTATGACAAGCGAGAAAATGTATTGAACGCCTCGCAGGGCTGCTACTTAGAGTTTTCCACTCGTTTTTTCGAAAACTTTTTGGGAAGCAATTATCGCTTTCAGCAGTATGAGTTGGATTTGAGAAAATACCATAGGCTGCATCCCAAGCACGTAATCGCTGCACAATTTAAAGGGGAGATTAGGGAAGGTGATGTGCCTTTTCAGCAATTGTCTTTATTAGGAGGCGATAAAATGCTGAGAGGTTACTACAGAGGGCGTTATCGTGAGAAAAAATTGTTGGCCATACAGGCCGAGTACCGATACACAGTATGCGAGCGCTTTGGCTTGGTAGCTTTTGGAGGGCTAGGAGAAGTGGGGGATAAATTCACGGATTTTCAAATAGATGAATTTAAATATTCTTATGGTGGGGGATTGCGATTTACACTAAATAGAAAAGAGCGACTTAATATCCGGTTTGATTATGGCATTGGCAACGGTGTAAGCAACTTCTACATCAATTTGGCCGAAGCCTTTTAAAAAACTTACCAAATTCTGTAACCACTACCCAAACCCATTTGTCTAAAATACTGAATTAATAAGACATCAATTTGGTATGGTAGACATTATAGCAATCATCATGGTATTTGGAGTGCCTTTGTCCATTATTTTTAGTATTACTTATCTAAGGACAAAGAGCATGCAGTTAAAAGCTAAGGCCCTCAACTTAGAAAACCCTTCTATGATCAACCATCTTAAAGAAGAAAATCAAGAGCTTAGATCGAGAATAGAAAACCTAGAAATGATCATGAGCGACTCTGACCTTTTAAAGCTCAAGAACTTTATAGAGCAAGGGCAATTAAAGGAGCAGGCACAAAACTTTAAAGAAAGTTATTAGCATTTTACCTGTATTTCCGTTTACACTGTTTTGCTAATGATTCAGATTAGCCTTATATTGAGTGAAAAATAAATGTGAAAATGGAAATAGTACATCAAACTCCCTTTGTAAAGATTTTTTATGATGAAACAGTGCCTGTTGTCTTTGAGGCTTGGTTAGGGCAAGTTTCGGGCAGTGAGTTCAGAAAAGCTCTAGATCAAAAGCTAGAGGCTTACAAGCAATTGGCCCAAAAACATGAGCAATTATTTTGGCTAAACGATGTACGCAAGCTAAGAGGCGTATCAAATGAAGATCAGCAATGGGCTGTAGACGAGTTCCATCCAAAATTATATCCTGCAGGAGTTAAAAAAGTAGCTTTTGTGGTGCCTGAGCAAACTTATTTTCGTCTTTCTGACGAAGACATTACAGGCAAGCTAGATGCTAGAAAAGAAGTGGAAATCTGTTATTTCGATGATTTCGATTCTGCCTATGCTTGGTTTAAAGAAGGCGTTGAGGCACATCAGGTTAACTAGAGGTTCGATTATTTTTCAATTTGCTCTATCAGCAAATTTCTATTTGTATTTACTTCTAGATCAATAGATATACCGCTTCTGAGTTCTTCTGCTGTAAAAATCCCGAGTTTTTTTTCAGTTCCTTCCTTCAGTTCTGTTAATATATATTGAGCATTGTCTTTTACCGTGAACCACTCAGGGAATTGATTGATACGTGGATAGTCAGTAGGTAAACGAAGGAATTGTTGGTGTCTGGCTACATCAAAAGCGAGTTTGCCTTTCCAAGGATCTTCTTCAGCAAATAAACTAAGGGCAATGCCCTTATCAGTTTTTAAAGCGCCAATCTGTAGATCATTTCTCCATGGTTTTAGATAGGTACCTTGGGTTTTCCATAGGCAGTACATAATGGTTGTACGGGCAAAATTTCCATCGCCATGCCAGCCTTCAATAATGCCGGTACCATTCCAAGCTTGGGCATTCTCCCTAAATGCGCTGTCTTGTATAGACCACATTAATTGGGTGGAAGCATCGAGCCAATTGGCGAGTGCCGGGATAGGTTCTCTATTGAAGAGGTTCAAGCCACTTTCAATGGCATCTGCGTAGCCATCTGAGCTGCCGTTTTCCCAATCGTAGTAGAGGTAGTCATCCGCGATATTTTTGAGCGCTTTTACCACTGCACTCCTGTACTTTTCTGTACTATCTAATTGATAAACAGTGTAGTAAGTATCGTATAAGTATCCCCAATTATCTACCAAGGCGGTATCTATTGGCGCACCCTTCTTCATATTGACCACATTGTAAAAAATACCGTCTTGGTTGGTGCCTACTTTTAATATTCGGTCTAACAGTCTGTACAAATGGGGCTTGTATAGCTTTTTCTTTTCTGTATCTATAAAATGGAGTGTAGCATACAGCTCACCTAAACCACCAATTACTTCACAACCGTGGTCGCGGAGTCTTAAACGCACTGCTTTACTTAAATCATTCTTATCTTCTAACAAATAGTAATCTCCAATTTTTAGAGCCCAATCTAAATAAGTTGTCTTGCCTGTCATCCAATAGCAGCGGGTAAGAATTTGTAGGAGCTCTCCGTTCACTTCTG
>Ga0207419_1003167_pt1 | contig 10002 bp, 5 predicted proteins | sample ElkSloMetagenome_4_FD_184723 | JGI IMG/M metagenome (GOLD analysis project Ga0207419, IMG submission 184723) | Hot spring microbial communities from Elkhorn Slough, Monterey Bay, USA - MD2A (version 2) | ecosystem: Environmental > Aquatic > Marine > Intertidal zone > Estuary: Microbial mat ... | reverse complement strand
CGGATGCGACTGTTCTCAATGCCAGTCTGGGCACGAGCGCGAGATTTTCCTCCGATTGCAGCGGGCAGACCAGCTGGCTGACCGCGATGGCTCAGGCAACAGCTGCCGTACGGGCCAACGGCACGCTGATGACAGCTTCCAGCGGAAATGATGAAGACACCAACGGTATCGGCGCTCCGAGCTGTCTTGGGGACGTCATGGCCGTGGGCGCCACCTATAAGCAGGACTATGGGACCTTCAGCTGCGACGTGCCCCAGGTCAATCCCGAGGCCGACGACGTCGCTTGTTTTTCAAACGTGTCTCCCGAGATCGAAATCCTTGCGCCAGGTGCTTTCATGGATACCACCGGTCTTGGCGGCGGCACGGCCACGGGCCTGGCGGGCACGTCTTTCTCGGCGCCGCTGGTCGCCGGCTGCGCGGCTTTGATCAAGGAGGCGTCTCCCAGCCTTTCTGCAAGTGATATTCGCAGCATCCTCATTTCAACGGGGGTACCCGTGCTGGACGACCGGGTTGGAGAGACCTTTCCGCGGGCGGACTGTCTCGGCGCGGTGCTCGGCATCGAGCTGCTGTTTCAGAACGGATTCGAAGCCGACTGATAGCCCGGGGTTCGGCCCCTTCGCTCGATCATTGACTGGTCGGTGCCGGGAGGCCAGGAAGACGCGCGCCGTCCAGCATCGGATGCGCGTACTCCGCCTGCTGGGCCTGCAATCTTCGGTGGCTGATCGTTCGGGCCCTTGCGTGGTCGCCCTCGCCGATCGCGATAACAGCAGATAGCCTCGGTCGCGGTGCGGTCATTTCCTCGCGGGCCCGGCAATTCGACTGCCACGGTGTCCGGTGCCGTGGATGGCAGACACTGACGGCCTTTGTTGCGACTGCTTATCATTTGGGTTATGATTCGCATCAACCGGCGGAATTTTGGCATCTGATTCCGTTGAACTCATGCCCAGCCAGCGCAATGCGCCCAGCCAGGCCGAATGAAATTTCTGTTTCGGTAAATCTGGAGCGCGATGTGACCGACCTTCAAAAAGCTCGAACCCGAACGGCGAAGCTGGAATCGATTTCTTGCGCTCGCCCGCAATCCGGTTCGGTCCGAATTCGACGCGCCGCCTGCATCTGCGCAGCGGCGATGCTGGGCCTGGGTGTTGCGGCGGCCGCCGAGCCAACCTCCGATGAGGCCCGAAAACCGCCCGCCGAGCGGAGTGACCAGAACCCAGCCGCCGACGAGGTGGCACTTGAAGACATGGTGGTTTCTGCAACCCGCACCGAGCGCTCGCGTTTCACGACGCCGGCCGCCGTAAGCGTGCTTACCGGCACGGATATCGCGCAGATTCAGCCCTACGGCTTCCAGGACGTGTTCGAGTCGATTCCTGGGGTCAATGTGCTCGGCGGTCCGCGGCGGATTGCCGAAGAACCTTCGATTCGGGGATTTGCCGACGAGCAGGTCGTCATACGGCTGGACGGCACCCGACAGAACTTCAACAAGGCCCACGGCGGCAGATTCCTAATCGATCCGGACCTGTTGCGTTCGGTGGAAGTGTTGCGCGGCGCCGGCTCGGCAATTTACGGCAGCGGCGCGCTCGGCGGAGCCTTCGTTCTGGAGACTGTATCGGGCCGCGACCTGACCGGCGGCATGGACGGCATCGGCTTGCGTCAGAAGGTCGGCTGGCAGAGCAATGGAGAGGAATGGTCCAGCTTTACCACCGGATACGGCAGCACCGGAAGCATCGACGTAATGGCTAGCTACGTTCTGCGCGATGTTGGTGAAGACCTCGAAACCGGTGCGGGCGACCCGATTCTGGCCACGCGCGACGAAGTCGGCAGTGGCCTGCTCAAACTCGGCTGGCAGGCCGACGACCATCAGCGCATCGAACTGGCGCTGGATCGGTTCGAGAATACCGGGCGGAATCCCACCAACGCCAATGCCTTGGCGACTCCGACCACCATTGTCGATCGCGACACCGATCGGCGTTCGAGCCGGTTTCGCTATCGTCTTGACGATCCCGACAACCGCTGGTTCAACCTGGATGCCGCGATTTATCGCAACGAAGTCGAAACCAGTGAGTTCCGGCTCAACGACGGCCGCATCGATAATACGGACTTTGAAACCCGCGGGTTGGAGCTGACCAACTCTTCGCGCCTGGGCCGGATCGGCGGCGAATCGGTGCGCCTGACCTACGGCATCGAGACCTACACCGATGAACAGAGCGGCACCCGAAACGGCAACGATCGTGAGCAGTTCCCGGATGCCGAGATCGAGTATCAGGCCGCCTTCATCCAGGCCGAGCTGCCGCTGGGAGGGGGCTTCAGCATGATCCCCGGAGTGCGTTTCGACGCGTTCGAATATGCGGCGGGCGCCGGCTTCCCGGCGCGCGACGAAGAAGAGGTCACTCCGCGCGTGGCGCTTGGCTGGCAGCCGAGTGACTCGCTATACCTGTGGGGCGAATACGCGCAGGCGTTCCGTGCGCCGAGCCTGACCGAACTGTTTGCCGACGGTGTGCATTTCGTGGTGCCGCTGGCGCCAGGTCAGGTTGTGGTCAACGAGTTCGTGCCGACGCCCGAGCTCCAATCGGAACAGTCCGAGCAGTTTCAGCTGGGCGCGCGCTGGCGCCGTGAAGACCTTTTCGAGTCCGATCTCACGCTGGAACTGAACGTCGTGGCCTATCGCAACGACGTCGACAACTTCGTCGATCAGTTCGTGCAGTTCATTTCCGGCCCGCCGGCCTTCGACCCGTTCAGCGGCCAACTGGTATTCCCGGGCATTACGACCAATCGAAATATCGACGCCGAAATCGAGGGTGCCGAATTCAGCGCGCGGCTGGCCGGAACCGGCGGCTACCTGGAAACGGCCTGGACCACGGTCGACGGCGAAGGCGCAGGCGGCGAAGACCTCGCCAGCATCCAGGCCGATCGTGCGGTGCTCGAAGGCGGAATCTATCTGGCTGGCGGTGAAATCACGCTCGGCGCCCGTCTCGTGGGCTCGGCCGATCGGCGCGATGTCCCGGAAGGCGCGCTGGCTACGCCGGGATACGGAAAGACCGACATCTTTGCCAAATATTTTCCCCGCAGCGGCGCGCTGCGTGGTTTCGAGTTCCGACTGGCGATCGACAACCTGTTCGACAAGGATTTCCGGATTCACCCCAACGGAATCGACGAACCAGGACGTAGCGTTCGGATCACCGTCGCGCGTGCATTCGAGTGGCTGAAGTGAACAGAAACTCCGATCGTCGAGAGCACAGCCGTAAACAAACTGCGGCTGAAGATCGGCACGTTTCACAACCCGCAACGCTGGAAAGTCGCGTGTTGCTCGGTCCCGGCGGAAGGGTGCTGATCCGACACCGTGACCAGATCTACGAGCTGCGCGAAACGCGCTTCGGCAAGCTCATCCTGACCAAATAAAAGCCCCCGCGGTTTCATCACCTGAAGGAGAATTCGAAATGATCAGAAAACAGATCCCGGCCTGCCTCGCGATTGTATTGACCTGCGCGGGCTGTGCAACCTCCGGAACCGATATACAGACTATTACCGCACAGGAACCGGCCGTAACCGATGCCGCAGCGCCGAATCCGAATGAGTCCGCACCGCCGGCAGCGGATCGACAGGCCATTCTCGCCCTGGCCGGCGAGTTCGCCGTCACCTTTGCCTTCGATGAAACGGTTCCTCTTGTCGAAGGCTACGAGATTGCCGATCCAAAGCGCAGCGGGGCCTCGGAGGTTGTGGTCGTGATCGAGGACAGCGGCGACCGGATCGTGCTTCAACATCTGCTGTTGATGGGCAACGGCGAGGTTATCAAGCATTGGCGGCAAGACTGGGTCTGGCAAGCGGAAAATCGTCTCGAGTTCGTTGCAGACCAGACCTGGCGGCAGGTGGCGCTTACTGAGGACCAAACGCGAGGCAACTGGACGCAGTGTGTATACGGCGTTGCCGACGCGCCGAGATACTGCGGCACGGGAGACTGGAATCACCGCTACGGCCAGGCAACCTGGACTTCAGATCGCAGCTGGCGACCGCTGCCGCGGCGCGACTACACCACCCGCGACGACTACAACGCACTCAACGTCGAGAATCGACACACCATTACCCCGACGGGTTGGACGCACGAGCAGGACAACAGCAAAGTCGTGCGCGACGGCGAACGAACGGTCGAAGTGCTGGTACGTGAATTCGGGTTCAATCACTATCGCCGAACCAGCGAGGTCGACTTCACGCCGGTTTACAACTATTGGGACGAAACCCGGCAATACTGGGCGCAGGTTCGTGATACCTGGTCGAGTCTTTTCTCGAACGGCGGGGTTCGGCTGACGATGGCCGTGGATGAGGAAGACCTGATCGAAGCGCTGTTCGACGGCGCCGAAGCCGTGCGCGAAGGCGATAAAGGACACGATGATTTGATCGAACCCGCGTTCCGGGACTACGTCGTACCATTGGCCCCAGCCATCGCCGAGCGTTGAACCGACAGTGGCACAAACCGAGACAACGCATCGAATACATGCACGCGAGGCCGGACGTCCGGCCTCGAAATGCAGATGACCATCGGCCATCGCCATCTCCGCACGATATCGGGTTTCGATTGCACCGCGTTCGATCTTCAGCCAGGGCGTATACAGTCCATTTCCAACAACCCCAAACGCGGGGCCCATGGGTGTCTGCTTCGGCTGCTGGTGTCGTTCGAGATTGCTCGGAACATCCGAATTCCAAAGGCGCGTTAAGCAAGCCACGACCAACTTGAAAATGTGAAACGGATCAACGACGCCGGCAACGAGATTCGCTAGTATTTTGCAGCGTTCTCTCTGTTGGGGGTTTGATGTTGATTTCTGTTCGGCCGGCGGTCGCACTGTTGATTGTGCTGACGGCTATATTTTCTCTGCAGGCCAACGCAGACCAGGTTGCGCTGCGCGCATTCGAGCATCTATCGACGGATCTGGACGCCTCGGTTGATGACCGCAAGCGCGGCGAAGCCGAAATCAGGGCTTTCGGAAGGAATTGGACGCTGGTTCTAGCGCCGAATCGAGCGTTGCTGAGTCTTTTGAATGAAAGGGCGAAGCGCTCGGTCGAAGCGGACAATAACTTGTTCCTGTCCGGGCGAGTTGTTGGCGTGGAAGGATCCTGGGCTCGGCTCAGCCGGGTGGCGGGTCGTTGGTCCGGCGGGTTTTTCGACGGCAGGGAGCTATACCTGATCGATCAAGCTGCAGGACTTCGTCTGCCGGAAGGGCGCGCGGTGGAATCGGATCGATTGCTCGTCTACCGATTCTCCGATCTGGACCTTCGGCCGATACTTCTGCACGAACCGATTTCGTTTTACGACAAAAGCAGCAATCGGCAGACCGGCGACTATCGTCAATTCGTTTCGCACTTGCGCGAGCTGACTGTACTCGAGGGAGAGGCCCCGCTTCTGTTGCCGATCACGGTCGTCACCGACACGCAGTTCAACGATCGGTTCGGCGTCGATACGGCGGCTGTTGTAGCATCCAGAACCAATTTTATCGACGGTTTGTACAGCGCTCAGCTAGGCACCGGGATCCAGTTGTTCCACCATGAGCCGCTGCTCAGCGACGGTTCGCTGACTGCTACTGACGCCGGGGACTTACTGGTTCAGTTTCGTTCTTTCATGCGTTCGGGTTCCGGCAGCAATATCCCCTTTGCTGGCTTGGGGCACTTGTTCACCGCCCGGTCGCGTGACGGCGGAATTGCCGGCATCGCTTACCTCGGCGTTTTGTGTAACGAGCGATTCGGATACGGCGTGAACTGGAACCTGAATAATGAAACCACCAACGGGCTGGTGTTCGCTCATGAGGTTGGACACAATTTCAACGCGCCGCATGACGGCGAAGGCGCCTGCTCGAATGAGACCTTTCGCGGCATCATGAACCCGAGCATCAACGGATCCCAGCAATTCAGCGATTGCAGCCTGGTGGAGATGTCGGAAGAGGTCGGTGGTGCCGGTTGTCTGGTCGAGAACCCGTTCCTCGAGGATTTGTTCAGTGACGGTTTCGAGCTGAACTGACCCGCATTTTTCCCGATCCAGTCGGACGCAGCGTATTCAGGGATTCAGTAGCCCGAGTCCGAGCATGCTCATCATGAAAAAACCCGCCGGGCCGTGGTGCAGCGATTTTTCTTGTGGATGCCATGGTGGCTTAAAAAAAGCCTCGGCAACGCCGGATTGCCTCCAGATCTATCGATCCAGAAGATCGTGAAATGCGAGCGTTTGGAATTTCACCCGGATGTTCCGGCTGCTCTATTTCGCGAAGCGGCCTCGAGCTGTGGAGAGCGGTCTTCCGGGTCGATTTTTTTCCCGTGCACAGGCGTAGCCGCGTAGCAAAAATTATCCTCTGATCGCTACGGGTCTGCGGAAGCTTCCACGTAAACCTGCCCTTCGGCGCGCTCGATCACCGCACGATAGCGTTGCTCGATGGCGTCGCGCCGGATCTTCAGCGTGGGCGTGAGCAACTCGTTGTCCACGGTCCACTGCTCGCGGATCACGATGATCCGGCCGAGTCGCTGGTGTGATTCAAGCTCGGCGTTCACCTGCTCAAGCGTCTGGACCAGGCCGCTTCGAATTTCTCGCATCGGTAGATCGATGTGATCGGCCAACTGCACCAGTGCGACCGGCTGGTCGAGGTGTTCACCAACCACGCAAGCCTGTTCGATCATTTCATTCTTGGCCAGCTCGCTTTCCAGTGGAACCGGTGCAATGTACTTGCCCTTGGTGGTCTTGAACACGTCCTTGACTCGCCCGGTGATCTTTACCCAACCTTCGCCATCAATGAACGCGCGGTCCCCGGTACGGAAGAATCCGTCGACGAAGCTTTGCTCGGTCAGAACGGGGTCCTTGTAATAACCTTTCATCAGGCACGGGCAGCGAATCAGCAATTCGTCTTCGTCAGCGGTTTTCAGCTCGACGCCGGGCAGCGCCTTCCCGATGCTTCCAAATTGGGGCTTGTTTCCGCGACCTGAGGAGGTTCCGTAAGCAAAGGTCTCGGTCATTCCCCACCCTTCGCCGATGGTTACGCCCAGACGATGCCACCAATCCAGTAGCACAGGTGCGATCGGCGCCGAGCCGCTGGCGAACCAGTCGGCTTTATCCAACCCGAGCTCGCGCTTGATCTTGTTCCGCACCAGCCACGAAACCAGGGGTACGGACAGCAATCGATCGAGCTTTGCGGGTGGAACCTTGTCGAGAACGCCGAGCTGGAACTTCTTCCATAGCCGCGGGACCGACCCGAACAGCGTCGGTCTCGCGTAAGCAAGATCTTCGGAAAAAGTCTCCAGCGATTCGACGAAGTACAGCGTCATGCCGCCATAGAAGCTACCCGCCTCGACATAGGCTCTTTCGGTGCAATGGGATAGCGGAAGATAAGACAGCACGCGGTCGCCTTTTCGCACGCCAATGGCGCTGGCCAGCGACTCGCCGACGAACGCGAACGCGGCATAGCTGTGCATCGCGCCCTTGGGTTCGCCTGTTGAACCGGACGTGTACAGCAGCGTGGCCAGGTCGTCCTCATCTACCCGGTGCGGCTCGAAGTCATCGTCCGGCTCGGCAATCAGATCGGACCATGCATATTGCGCGGAAATCTCCGGGTACGGCATGGCGACCGAGGCAAGCTGCGAGGGAATGCCTTCGAGCTGGGCTTCGGGATGCTCCAGCTTTCCGACGATGCACGCCCGCGCCTCGCTGTGTTCCAGCACCTGGCGGATCGTCCGCGCGTTGGCGGTCGGATAGATCGGTACGCTGACCAGACCCGACAGAATGATTGCGAGATCTGCGATCACCCAATGGGCACAGTTCTTCGACATCAGGCCAATCCGGTCGCCTGGCGTCAGTCCCAGGCGACTCAACCCTGCTGCGAGCCGAACCGCTTCGCCATAGGCTTGGGCCCAGGTCCACTGCTTCCACTCCCGATCGATCGGCTGGCAAAGATAAAGCTGATTGGGCGTCGTGCGGACGCGGTGAAGAATCTGTTGCTGCAACGCTGCCGTCATGAGGATCGACTCAGTGGTGACGCACCGAGAATAGGGGGAGAAGTTGTCCGGCGTCAATACAGCGAGCGCGTTTGGTCGGTCGTCCAAGGCGCTCGATTTCGCTCTGGTTTTGCAACCGCGTTACGGGGAGAGGCGCAAACGAGGCCTTTGGTTGCTCGTTGCACTGTCGATCGTCCTGGCTCCGGTGTGTTGCCGGGAGGTTTGTTTTCTTCTCGTGCTTAAGGAAGCTCTTAATCACTTTGCTCGGACGCGACGGGCATCGTTTTTCGGGGGTTCCTTGATGCCCGTTTGCCGGACACCCAGCGGGAGCGCCCGAGAAAGAACGACTACTTCCCGATACAGAACGAAGAGAAAATCCTCCCCAGCAGTTCGTCGGAATGAATCTTCCCGGTGATTTCACCCAGTGCGTCGGCCGCAAGCTTGAGTTCTTCGGCCACCAGCTCGCCTGATCCGGTCTCGGACAGCACGTCCCCGGCGGACTGAAGGTGACAAAGGCAGACGCGAAGCTGTTCGACATGGCGCTCGCGCGCGCTGAATTCTCCCTCGACCGTTTCATTCAAGCCGATACGCCCGGCGACGATGCGATCCAGTTGATCGAGGCCCTCACCGGTTCGCGCCGAGAGCGCGACCGATTCGGGCTCTCCCGTCGGTTCGGCGAGATCGACCTTGTTCTCGACCCGGATCACCGGAACGCGAGCGTCCGGTGCAGCGCCCGATACCGGATCCGTCAGATCGACGACCCACAACACCAGGTCGGCTTCTTCGAGCTCGGCGTGCGCCCGCCTGATGCCTTCACGCTCGATCGGATCGTCGCTGTCGCGCAGGCCTGCGGTATCAGCAAGCGTTGCCGGCAGTCCGGCGAGGTGGATGGACTCTCTCACCACATCGCGGGTGGTGCCGGGAATCTCGGTGACGATGGCTGCATCGCGCCGGACCAGTGCGTTGAACAAGCTGGACTTGCCGGCGTTGGGTTTGCCGACGATGGCGACGTGCAGACCATCGTTCAGCAATCGGCCCGCGCGCGCGCGATCGAGCAGCTCGCTGCAGGCCTCGATCCGCCGTCTTAATCGACCGAGCACGTCTCCGTCGGCAAGGAAGTCGATCTCTTCGTCCGGAAAATCCAGTGCGGCTTCAACGTACACGCGCAATCCGATCAGACTTTCGGTCAGCGACTGAACTTGTTGGGAAAACGCCCCGGCAAGGCTGCGCGTAGCGGCGCGCGCCTGCTGCTCGCTGCCTGCTGCGATGAGGTCGGCAATGGCTTCGGCCTGGGTAAGATCCAGCTTGTCGTTGAGAAACGCGCGCTGGCTGAACTCGCCCGGGCCGGCCCGGCGCGCGCCGGACGCAACGCAAGACTGCAGGATCAGTTCGAGTGCCACGGGAGCACCGTGAATTTGAAGTTCGAGCACGTGCTCGCCGGTGAACGACTGCGGTGCCGGGAAATACAGCGCGAGACCCTGATCGATTTCCCGACCCGCCTCGTCTCTGACCGTGACCAGCCGGGCGGCGCGGGCAGGCGGCAAGCCGCCGATCAGTCGGTCGGGCAGCGCCCCGAGATCGTCACCGGAGATGCGCACGATCCCGACGCCGCCCTGACCCGGCGGCGTCGCAATCGCACAGATGGTTTCGCCCATTCCGGATCGCTGGTCAGTGCCGCGATCAGGCCCGGGCGCGCGCCTCTTCGGCGTCGATCTGGCGCAGGATGTACCACTGCTGCAGGAGCGAAATCCCGCTGTTGGCGGCCCAGTACAGCACCAGACCGGCCGGGAAGAACGCGAACAAAACGGCGAACGTGACCGGCAGCCACTGCATGATCTTGCGCTGCATCGGGTCCATGCCGGCAACCGGCGTCAGCCGCTGGGTGATGATCATGAACGCGCCGTTGACCACCGGAAGGATGAACAGCGGATCCGGCTGACTCAGGTCGGGCACCCAGAGGAAGGACGCCTGGCGAAGCTCGACGGATTCCAGAAGCACCCAGTACAGCGCGATGAAGATCGGAATCTGAACCAGGATCGGCAAGCA
>Ga0207419_1003166_pt1 | contig 10004 bp, 9 predicted proteins | sample ElkSloMetagenome_4_FD_184723 | JGI IMG/M metagenome (GOLD analysis project Ga0207419, IMG submission 184723) | Hot spring microbial communities from Elkhorn Slough, Monterey Bay, USA - MD2A (version 2) | ecosystem: Environmental > Aquatic > Marine > Intertidal zone > Estuary: Microbial mat ... | reverse complement strand
TTCTGTACCGTAAAACGTAACAAAGGCGCAAGAAAGAAGAACTCGCCCAGCATCTTTAAAGCTACAAAGCACAATACTGTACCAACCGCAATCCATCCTGATAAATACAAAAATGGCAGCAAACAAAAAGTAAGATGAAAACCAAAAACCAAGATAGCCACTACAATTGGAGAGCGGCTGCGGTAATGGTTCCATTTACTGGCCCAACGCTTTCTTTGATAAAAAAAATCTCTAAAACTTGTCTTGGCCCGTGTTCTTACGATCGCATCAGTAGATTTTATAAATCTCACATCATTCGGATATAGTGCAGCTATTTTGTGCATCAAAAATTCATCATCACCAGAGGGGATCTGTTCGTTTCCCGAAAAGCCGTTGACCTCATAAAACGATGCTTTTTCGTAACAGATATTTGCACCATTGCACATGTTGGGCTTTTTCCAATACATAAAAACCGCTCCCGAACCGATAAGGCTAATGAATTCTACTGTTTGTATTTTTTCAAAAAGTGTTGAAGAAAAATCTAAAGTAACGGGTGCACTTATCAATTTTGGTCGCTTACTTTCAATATAAGCAGCAAATGTGTAAAGCCATCTTTTGCCTACTCTACAGTCTGCATCTGTAGATACAATATGGGTACCCTTTGCCTGTGATATCCCTTTATTTATAGCAGCCTTTTTACCTTGCTCATGCGCTAGTAAGCGAATGCAACTTGCTTGTACAGAAAGCGATGGGATAATTTCTGTAATTTTTTGAGCAGTACCATCTGTAGAGTGGTCATCGACAAGAATTATCTCAAAGTTTTTGTACTCTTGAGCATCTAAATCTTTTAATAAGGCAGCGATGCTGTCTGTTTCGTTTCTAGCCGCAATTATTACTGAAAAAAAGATATTTGTAGGTCGAGATTTTACAGAAAAAATGGGCATGCTCAACCAAGCGTAAGCAAGCAGCAAAGTACCCAAAAAGTATAGAATTGCAACTGTTAAAAATATAGCGAGCAAAGGCCAAATAAATAGAGGTTCAAGAATCGATACATCGCAAAAATAAATAATCAATCGACTTGGAGGCTATACCGAGATTTTTCTTATATCTTAAACTTTTGGCTTGGGTATGTTTAGCGAGCCATGTTAATTTGCCAAAAAATCAAATATATGATACAAGTAATTCCCGCAATAGATATTATGGATGGTAAGTGCGTGCGCTTAAAACAAGGCGATTTTAATACGAAAACCACTTACAGAGACAAGCCTGTAGAGGTAGCTCAAGAATTTGAAGCCCTTGGAGCCAAGCGTTTGCATTTGGTTGATCTAGATGGAGCTAAGGCAAAAAAAGTAGTCAATTACAAAACGTTAGAAAGCATCTGTGAAAATACCCAACTCACTATCGATTTTGGAGGAGGTATCCAAAGCCAAGATGATTTGGATCGAGTATTTGATCACGGTGCGGAAATGGTTACCTGTGGTAGTATTGCCGTAAAGCAAAAAGCACTTTTTGAGCAGTGGGTCAACACTTATGGAGCTGAGAAATTTATACTGGCAGCAGATGTAAAGAATAAAATGATTGCTGTACATGGTTGGCAAGAAACTTCAGAGCTTTCCATTTTTGAATTTTTAAAGCAATACACTGCCATAGGCATCAATCAAGTACTTTGTACTGACATTAGCAAAGATGGAATGCTAAGTGGAAGTGCCGTAGATTTGTACGAAGAAATTATGCAGCAATTTCCTCAATTAAACTTAATAGCCAGTGGCGGCATCAGTAATGCACAGGATATTAAAGATTTGGATAATGCCCATATTTTTGGAGTGGTAGTGGGCAAGGCAATTTACGAGGGTAAAATTACCCCTGAAGAACTGGGCAAGTTACTTGGGCAATAAGAAAAAATTCCCTTGCTCAAAAGCTAATTTGCAGCAAGGGAAATACTTTTGAGGTTCGCTAGAATAATCTTTACCAACCCCAAGTACCGGGTGCTCCTTTAAATGGACCTACTATGTCTTTGGTGATCCAGCCTCCGTAAAAATCACCTTCTTGGGCTTGTACTTTTTCTTCGTCTACATAGCAGGCATCCATTTTTGATGGATAAAATGCAAAATGTCCATTTAACTCAGAAAAGGTGCATTCCTCGTAATACCATGCGGCATTTCTTATCAGTTTATCTCCTACTTTTATATGGCAGTAAGAAGCCTTTCCCTTAAACTCACACCAAGTTTTATGGTCGCTTTTCACTATAAAGCCCATAGAAACATCTTCGGCAGGAATGTAATAAACAGGAGGATGGCTCGTCTCCAGCACTCTTTTAGCATTATGCGTTTGTGCAATGCGCTGTTCATTAAATATCACCCTAACTAATTTAGAAGAGGGCTCAACTTTAGGCGGTCTTGGATAATCCCAAACCGACTCTTGACCGGGTTTTGGCTTTATTTTTTTCATGGCTTTTTATTTAAGTAAAGGATTGTATAAGCAAAAAGTTGAAAACAAACACAGTTAGGCTCTTTAAATTGACCACTCCAAACAGATAAATATTACATAGCTGATCTTTCTATAAAATTCAACGTTAAACAAAGTGTACAATATAAAAACACGCTTTATTCAAATAAACCGCAAATACAAACATTAACAGAAAGCAATGAACGAAATCACCAGGATAAAATGTTGCAATTTTATTACCCAAGGTTCTTGCTTCAAAATAGGTACTTGTTTTTCATTCTCAAAGCAAGGAATTATGTTTGGTAGATATAAGTTTACATTCTTACAGTTAAGTAATTTGTTAGGTAAAATTAAATCAATCAGTTTTAAGACAGCTTTTAAAGGCTTTTCTCTTAGCCTTTTGCTATCAGTTATTGCCTGCTATTTAAGCGTGGAATACAGTGCACACAATTATTTGTATGATGAACAGAAAGAGATTCCCTACAGTGAAGTAGGTTTGGTTTTGGGTACCAGCAAAAGATTGTCTGATGGCGGGCCAAACCTATATTTTAATTATAGATTAAAGGCCGCTTATCAATTATATGCTTCAGGCAAAGTAAAATACCTATTACTCAGTGGAGACAACCACAGCAAATACTACAACGAACCGATGGACATGAAAAAAGCCCTTGTAAAGATGGGCGTTCCCGATAAGGCCATCGTGTTGGACTATGCAGGTTTCAGAACCTTAGATTCTGTAGTCCGCTGCAACAAAGTTTTTGGGCAGCACAAGTTTACCATTATCTCTCAGCCTTTTCATAACAAAAGGGCCATTTATTTGGCAAGAAACCTTGGTTTAGATGCAGTTGCCTACAATGCAGAAGATGTGCGGCTTTCTTTAGGCATAAAAGTGCATGCAAGAGAAGTACTCGCCCGAGTAAAGGCCTTCATCGATTTGCACGTAATCAATACCCAACCCAAGTTTTTGGGCTCAAAAATTCAAATTGCACAAAATTAGTTTACTAAAGTAGCCTTTCTCAACTGTTTTATGCGTTGGTGCATGATCAAAAACCACAAAGGAGGCAATAAGGAAAGTACCATCATACCGGGATAACCCGTAGGCATTTGCGGGCTTTTCTCATGATGCCTAAGAACCTGATACTTTCTTGAAGCATTGTAATGATGGTCTGAATGTCTCGACAACTCAAAAAGAAGCAACCTACCGATCATGTGGTCTGAGTTCCATGAGTGTACGGGCAAAACCCTTTCGTACCTGTCTTCGCTGACCTTTTTGCGGCTTAAACCATAATGCTCAATATAGTTTACAGTTTCCAGCAGTAAAGCACCCATGAGTGCGGCCCATAGAAAAGAAATCAGGGCCACTTCACCAAATAAAAAGAAAACAAGCCCACAAAACCCAAGCTGTACCAAGGTAAAATGGATCATTTCATTGCGAACACTGAACCAATGCTTTCCTTTTTTTCTCAACATTTGGTACTCGAGCTTCCAAGCTGAAATGTAACTGCCTACGATGGATTTGACCCAAAAGAAATAAAGCCATTGCCCATAGGCTGCGGTGGCGGGGTCATCGGGAGTGGAAACTTTTTTGTGGTGCCCTCTATTATGCTCTATAAAAAAATGCATGTACAAACTGCTGAGCAATAAAATTTTAGCAAGCACTTGTTCGTATTTTTCTCTTCTGTGACCTAATTCATGTGCCACGTTTATACCAAAAGTACCGCACATTAAGCCCATGGCCATAATTCTACCTATGGTTTCATAACCTGTAAGACCGGGCTCTGTGATCACCGTAAAAAACCAGAATAAAAAGCCGAATTGCACAGGCACGATAATGTATAGCATAAGATCGTACAACTTATCTTCTTTGGCAATGCTTTCGGCAGCTTGATCCATATTTTTAGCGTTGGGCTTAAACACCAACTCTAGCAGTGGAATAAAACCAAACACGTAAATTAGTGGCAAAAAAGTAAGCCAACCATGAGCAGTAAAAGCGATAAAGACCGTAATCGGTAAAGTAAAAACGCTAGCGTATTTTAATGCGTTGATAGATTGTAACATGGCAATAAGGATATAATTTCTACCAAAATAGGGAATAATTCAAAATTTCAAACTATTTTGCAACAAATAGTTCAGTAAGATATGGGAAGAAAATCACTAGAAAGAGAACGAAAAACAGATTTAAACAAAACGGGAGTATGGGCAGATATCTTATTTCCTTTTTTTCAGGAAAATGGAATCAAGGGAATTACGATGAATAAGATTGCGGAGGTATTGAACAAATCTAAAACTACTCTATACGATTACTTTAAGACCAAAGAAGAATTGCTTGAGTTTTTAATAGACAAGCAACTTAATCAAATAGAAGAATTTGTGTCTATACTGGACAATAAGAAACTTTCTTTTGTAGAAAGACATAAAAAAGCACTCGAACACCTTGCCATGAGCATTTCTGGGATTTCTACCGTGTTCTTATCTGATTTGCGGCAGCACCACCCTGAACTGTGGGAAAAAATTGAAGACTTTCTCGTTTTTGCCTCTGGAATTTTAGAAAAATTCTACATCCAAGGTATTAAAAAAGGTGAATTTAAAGACATAAATCCAGCGCTTTTGGCTATGAGCGACCGCCTTTTTTTCAGAATGCTTGCCGACCCTGATTTTTTGGACGATGCCAACCTGAGCATTAAACAGGCTTTTGAACAGTATCTAGAAATGAAGTTTTTTGGCTTGGTAAAGGAGAAAAATTAATCTTCTCCCCTATTGTCTTCATCTAATTTTTTTACCTCATCGCTACCGCCACTCAAAAAGTTGATGGGTGAAACGATTTTTTTTATAAAAGAAGATTTCCCTTTTTCATGAGCCTCTACTTCTTCTTCTGCCTTGGCTAAAGCCTTTTGCCACATAGGTGCAAAACCGTGGGCAGACTCGGTCATGATTGATAGCGCTTTTTGGTAAATATGTAGGTTGATCACCTCTCGTCTACCCGGTTTCTGAGCCAGTGATTGCATTGAAATGCGCAAGTTTTCATTTTCCTTTTTCAGCTCGTCAATTTCTTTTACTTTGCGATGAGTGGCTTCCGCATCTATTTCCATTTTCTCGTGCAAATGGTTTTTTAAACTTTTAATTTCCTTTTTCAATACGCTTCTTTTCATACTCTCACGTATGTAAACGATAAGGCACAGTAAAAGTCCTATGGCTAATCCTACAACAAAGGGTGGTATCGCATTTTCTATATCCATCTTTTAGTAATGGTTAATTATTAATGATCAATTATGAGTTGGGTATACGCCTTATTTTTTTTTAAATCCAAATAAAACATACATTCACTTAGAGGTTTTTGTTGACCTAAAAGCTTAATTTTATTTATAATCTTACTAAAAATACACAATTAACCAGACCTTACAAGCCGTATTTGTGCAATCTCCTATAAAGTGCCGTGCGTGTTAAGCCCAACTCTTTAGCAGTTTTGGTTACGTTGCCATGGTTTCTTTCCAATGCTTCCCTAATAAATTGCTGTTCCATTTCATCTAAGGTCCGTGCTTCTGATGAGTAACTACTTTTTTGAGGAAGTACTTGGCTACCAGGAAAAAAATCGCTGGTTTTTACCACGCTGCCTTCGCATAAAATCACGGCCCTTTCTACGGCATGTTGCAATTCGCGCACATTGCCGGGCCAATCGTGTTTTTTGAGTTTTGCTAAAGCACCTTGTTCTACACGCAAGGCTGACTTTTTGTACTTTTTACCGTATATCTGCAAAAAATGCTCAGCAAGTATTGGTATGTCTTCGGTGCGTTCTCTTAAGGAGGGTAACCTAATTTCTACCGTATTAATTCTGTAAAGCAAGTCTTGCCTAAAAGTTTCTTGCCCTACCATCTCATACAGCGGCATATTAGTGGCACAGATAAGCCGCACATCTGTGTTGATCGGCTTGTGAGAACCTACTCTGCGCACAACCCTGTTTTGAATTACTGTGAGTAGTTTCATTTGAAGTGCGAGTGAGAGATTACCGATTTCATCTAAAAAAATAGTACCGCCTTGAGCTACTTCAAAACTGCCTGCCCTATCTGCCTTTGCATCAGTAAAAGCCCCTTTTACATGCCCGAACAGTTCCGACTCAAACAAAGACTCGCTTATCGCACCCAAATCTACACTCAAAAATGTCTTGTTCGCTCTTGCAGATTTTGCGTGTAAAGACCTCGCCACCAATTCTTTACCCGTTCCGTTTTCGCCTAAAATCAAGACGTTAGCATCGGTATCTGCTACCTTATCGATCATAGAAAAAACCTGCTGCATGGGTTTAGACTTACCTACAAACTCTACTTGCAGACGCTCTTGAGATTTTTGTTGCAGGTTTTGCAGTTTTTCAAGCTCACTTTTAGAACGGCTTAGTTGCATGGCTGAAGAAATGGTCGCTAGCAGGCGCTCGTTTTTCCAAGGCTTTACTACAAAATCAGTAGCACCACTTTTTATGGCCTGCACGGCTAGGTTTACTTCACCATAAGCAGTAATGAGAATGACCACTTGGGTAGGGTTGATCTCTAATATCCGATTGAGCCAATGGATACCTGCCTTACCATCGCTATCTCCCTTCTCAAAATTCATATCGAGCAAAATCACATCGAACTGCTCATTGTTTAAATACCTCGGGAGTTGCCTCGGGTCTTTTTCTGTTTGAACGACCGTAAATTGCTGTTTTAAAAACATACGCGCTGTTATCAGCACATCGGCGTCATCATCTACCACTAAGATTTTCCCGTCTGTCTTGGCCATGAGTTAGTTCTCAGTTAATTGCTCCTGGGCAATTTACCATAATAGAAACTAATGTAGAAATTTAGGAAACCAAAAAAGTTAAATCAAACCGCATCGCGAACCTGGGCTTGTAAAAAAGTGTTGCGAGTAAAATCATTTACTCCCAAAATTTCACAGCGCTTTCTGTTCTATTTTTATGAACATAGTGTGAGAAATCTGCAAAAATCTATTTTTGCACAAAAAAGCCACAATCGATGTCATACATAATATTATTGCTTTATGCGCTCTGTATGCTGTTCATATTTTTGTACAGCTTGAGCCAACTGCATCTGACCTATTGGTATCTGAAAAAGAAAAAAGCAGCAAAGCAGAATGCGCCTACCCCAATTGAAACCGAAGACTTACCCCAAGTTACCATACAATTACCGGTATACAATGAACTTTACGTAATTGAAAGATTGATCGATGCCGTAGCGCAATTTGACTACCCTAAAGAAAAATTAGAGATTCAGGTGTTGGATGATTCTACAGATAAAACAGTAGAGATCATAGCCAACAAAGTGGCTTTTTGGCAAGCAAAAGGAATTGACATACAACATGTACAAAGAGATAACCGAAAGGGCTATAAAGCCGGGGCACTTAAATATGGTATGAAAAGAGCCAAAGGTGAGTTTATCGCGATATTTGATGCAGATTTTGTGCCTGCAAAAGACTTTTTGCTTAAGACACTGCCCTATTTCAATAATGAAAAAATAGGAGTAGTACAAACCCGTTGGGGACATTTGAACAAGGACTATTCACTCTTAACCAAACTACAAGCTTTTGGCCTAGATGCCCACTTTAGCATAGAACAAGTAGGCAGGAGTGCAGCAGGTAGTTTCATCAACTTTAATGGTACGGCAGGTATTTGGAGAAAAAACTGCATTATTGATGCAGGTGGTTGGCAACCCGACACCTTAACAGAGGACCTTGACCTAAGCTACCGCGCCCAAATGAGAGGTTGGCAATTTGAATTTTTAGAGGATTTAGAATCTCCTGCTGAGTTGCCCGTGTTGATGCCTGCCATTAAATCTCAGCAATTTAGATGGAACAAAGGCGCCGCAGAAACGGCCCGCAAGCATTTAGGAACCGTACTCAAAAAACCTATTGGCGCTGTAAACAAAGTGCATGCGTTTTTCCATTTGCTCAACAGTTCTATTTTTGTGTTTTTGCTTTTTGCTGCCTTTCTGAGCATACCTATGCTATTTATAAAATACAATCATCCTGAGTTGCAGGTATTTATTAACATAGGCAGCATACTTTTCTTTGGTTTTTTCTCAATTACCTTGTTTTATTGGGTGGCGACCAAGCAATTTGAAAAGCAAAAGACTTTACCTCTTTTCATAAAGACCTATCCTGTATTTTTAACCATTACCATGGGATTGAGCTTGCACAATGCTTTGGCAGTATTAGAGGGGCTATTGGGCTTTAAATCTCCGTTTGTAAGAACCCCAAAATTTAACATTACCCAACTAAAAGAGTCTTGGAAGGGCAACATTTATCTAAAGAAAAGTTTTAATTGGCTCAACTTGTTAGAAGCGTTAATGGGTCTTTACTTTTTGGCAGGCATTGGCATTGGCATTTACCTCAAAGACTACGGACTGATGATTTTCCATATAATGCTAGGCTTAGGTTTTTTGTCTGTGTTTTATTATTCTGTAAAGGCAGCTGTGGCGGTAAAGTGAAATGTATTAAAGATGGTAATTTGTGGAGTTAAAGAGCTGTTTTACTGAAAACCTAGAAAACAATTTCCTGCGAACTACCAGCCTAAAGCTAAATGGTTGAACTAATATTTACTAAATTCCAATATCCAAAAACTAACTTTTATAATTAAAATAATACTATGACTATAAAAGAAGCACAAGAAATGGTAGATGAGTGGATAAATACCACAGGGGTTCGCTATTTTAATGAACTGACCAATACCGCCATGCTTATGGAAGAAGTGGGCGAAGTTGCCCGGATTATGGTGCGCAAATACGGCGAGCAATCCTTTAAAAAATCAGATGAGTCGGTAAACCTACCCGATGAGATGGCAGATGTGCTGTTCGTTCTGATTTGCCTCGCCAACCAAACAGGCATAGACCTTACAGAAGCCCTAGAGAAAAATCTTGAAAAGAAAAATATAAGGGATAAGGACAGGCATAAGAATAATGAGAAGTTAAAATAGATTAGATAAATCTCTCTCATACTGCTTGGCAATCCCCTCCCAACTGTATTTTTCAAAAAAAGCAATTGGCGTTTCAGTTTGAGGTGCTTCTTTAGCATTGATACACAATTCGGCAAAAGCATCCCAATCATTGTTCTTGGCTACAAGCAATTTTTCCCCACAAACTTGTTTGTTTATGCCCAAGGCACCTTCTGCTGTAGAAACTACTGCTTTGTTAAGGGCAATGGCTTCTAATACTTTGGTTTTTACCCCCCCGCCAGAGGTAATGGGATTAAGCAGCAAATCGCTGCTCAAAATCACTTCTTCAAGGTCCTCTACAAAACCAATATATTTAATGTGTTTTTTTGTGCTACCATCTATTAAATTCTCTGGCAGACCTTTCCCGCAGATCAGAATAGTAAAATCTGTGAGTCCTATATTTATCAACGCAGGTAATACATACTTTTGAATATTCTCAACAGCATGTTGGTTGGGTAAATAATCCATCTTACCAAAAAAAAGAAACACTGAATGGCCTTCGGGAATATGGTATTTTTTCTTAAAAATATTTTTATCAACTTTTCTTTTTCTAGGAATAGACACTCCATACGGCGAAACAAAGGATTTCTCATAATTAAGTTTGAAT
>Ga0207419_1003165_pt1 | contig 10007 bp, 9 predicted proteins | sample ElkSloMetagenome_4_FD_184723 | JGI IMG/M metagenome (GOLD analysis project Ga0207419, IMG submission 184723) | Hot spring microbial communities from Elkhorn Slough, Monterey Bay, USA - MD2A (version 2) | ecosystem: Environmental > Aquatic > Marine > Intertidal zone > Estuary: Microbial mat ... | reverse complement strand
CGGCAGAGGTTAGGACGTTTACTTCTGAGGTTTTAGTGGCTAATAAAACTTCTATGGAAAGTGTTGTGATTAGGGCGGTGAAAATGTTCAGAACATAGATATTAAATTATAAAGCCATCTTTTGGGATGGCTTTTCTAGGACTGAAAGTTTAAAATATATTGAACATATAGCGATTTTAGCAAAAAATGATAATAGAATTGAAATGAGTAATATCAATTCTTTGATCTTGCCGCAGACATCATCTCTAAGTTATTGGCATGGTTTTCCTGTCTTTCTTTTTTCTCAATATCGTCTATTTGCATAGAAATATTAAGATTGTGTTGACTAACTTTAGACGGGATATGGAAAAGGTCAATTATTGCCCATATTCCTAAGCCACCTATTGTGATCCAGTAGAGTATTTGCCAGCCCCATTTACCTAAATAAGCGTAGTGGCAACCAAGGAAAAACCAACATAAATAAGCCGTTCCTGTGGATTTCATTTTAGACATTAGATAGTGTTTGTTCATGGTGTCTTGGTTTTTAATATGAATTTAAATTGTGATTTTACATTTTTTTACCTCTTTTAATGTTCAACTTTTAATACGCCAACCTGTATCATAATGAACAAATTCTATTTCTTTTTCAATTGTATTTTTTTTATTACAATAAGACGGATTATGCCTATTCCCTTGTAGCTTAGCAAATGGTGTTTTTTCAAAATCTATTTTTACTAAAACAGTTGCTGTTTTACTATCTTCAGAATATGAAATACCGATAATCTCTCTTACCATAGCTTTTGAATACATTACGTAAGCCTTTGATCCACCAAAACCAGAATTTGTTTTTTTAAAACCATATTCTTTAATTGCCTTTGAGGTGGGCAAATACTCATGTGTTGTAAAATAAGGCAACATGACTGAGGCCCTTCTCCTGTAGGTTTTCCCTGCTTTCATCAAACCTAAATCTATTAATTCTTCGAACGTTTTTAAATCTGAATTATAGGTTTCCCAACCACTTTTAGTATTTGTGGTAAAGACAAAGTAGCAATTCTCTGCAATCTTTTTTTTATTGATTAATTCGAGTGCTTTTTCTTGAGAAAGTTCGTTATTACTGCAACTAATTAACGATAGAATGAATATAAAGCTTAGATATCTCATATTTAGTTATTTTTATTTTTGTTAAATTATTGAATAATAATTATGATGTCTTGATCATCAAATTTTGAAAGTATTTTTTTTACTCTATTTTTTTTAATCTTAAATGTTGTAATTTTTTTATCTATCTTTTTAAGGAGTAATTCACCAAATGGTTCTCCTAATAAAGTTTTATCATTAAGAATTTTTATGTCTTTAAAGTGGTAGACATAATACTTTCTATTCAATAAATATGCATCATGAAAGTTTTCAGTAGAAATTTCTTGGATATTACCTTTATTGTCTTTCTTTAATTCTAAAACGGATAAACTTATAGGAAAGTTTTTGTAAAGAAAGTCATTGATTTTATTTGATAATTTATTTGAGACTTTCGAAATAGATTGAGTTTTACTAACACCATATGAAAATAGACCACTACTTATATTACCTGATTCCTTAATGAGAACTTGATTTAAGTCAGATTGTTTTTTAAGAATAAATGAATAATTTATGTTGCATGTATAACCATCAGAGCTTCCTTTTAAAAAATCTAATGAATTAATATTTATTTCTAAATTTTTAAAGTTTTTAATATTATTATCTACTGAAGCACTTAACCTATTATATAAGATCTTTTCCTGTTTAATCTCAGTCTTTAGTTTTTCATAGTCATTTTTATTATAAGAAGATTTAGTAGAGGGTGGTTTTAATAAAACAGATAATCCAAAATTAATTTTTTTTGGTGTGTGTTTTATTAAACCGGTTAAGAGTATATTATCACTGTTCTTGATGTAATTATTTTCTAATTTATTTTCATCTATATATGATAAAGATTGTTGGTGACCTTCATATTTATCAAAATCATCATTATTGTAAGATTTAACTTTCTTAATTATATACGGAGGTTTGCCATCTTTTTTATCACTACATAATTCATTCTCACTTAAAAGGTACAAATGACCTATATCACCCTTTCCCATTAATAAGTTTTCTTTTAAATGAAGTTCCACCTTTTCATTTTTATCTCCTTTGTTCTCTAAAGTAAAATGAGTTTTAAATCTTTTAATTTGAAACACCTCTCTACCGTTTAATGTCCATTCTCCGAGGAAATGATCAGGACTAATTTTTTCTATATTTTCTCTGTAGGTAATCTCTCTAACAACTATTCCAAGTATTTTTTCTTTTGAAATAATGTTTTTCTTTACCCAATTTCCATATTTGTCATTTATATATTGTATTTCAGTAACAGATTTGTCACTTCCTATTTTACCATTTGAAATTCTCTTTAACCTATCATTTTCATAATAATGAATTATTTTATACTCATTATTGTATCCAGTACTAATTATTTCATTGCCATTGTGTTTAAAGTTATGTTCACCTAACTTTGAGCTTTTAAGTTTATAAACTTTTCCATCTCTTAAATATATACTTATGTCTTTTATTTTAATTAGGTTATCATTAACATAATTATATATTAAATTATCAACTTTAATCAAGCTTCCGTTATAATACTTTAATTCTAATTGTTCATTATAATTTTTATAATTTAAAATCTGATAACCTATAAGCTTACCATTATTGTAAAAATAATTAGTCTCATAGCTGTCATTATTAGTAATAGCTGGGAAAAAGTCATTTTCATGTTTAATAAAATATTTAAAAATTGGCTCTAAACTAAAGTCTGATATAAATGCCCTTTCATATTCATTATTTTTTGGGTTTAGTTTTTTGTATGTTTCTTTAATTCTTACGATTTCTTGACTATACGCCCCAAAACAAATTACTACTAAAAAGAAATTTAATAAGAATTTCATCATGATATTTAAATTTTTTATTGAACCAACTTCAAAATTCAGATGGCTTTTCGGCTTATTTTCAACTTTATAATATAAGAATAGCTTTATACATTTCTTTTTTAGGTTTGATTTAATCAATTCCAAAAAGATTAGCTTTTCCAACGTCTTCTTTAGCTATAATTATTATATATTCTCCTTTTTCAAGATCTTCTGAAACAGTTATTTTGTAAGACTTTTTACCATATCGTTCAAAAATGAAAGGAACATAGCTATCATCTCCAGCAAGGTTCCTGGACTTATATTGGCCTTTTCTTGAATTTCTTTTTGACTCAATTTTGAAAATATAAATTATCCCCTCTATGTCTTTTGAGTTATCATTCATATTAACTACAAATGATGGTCTGCTATCTGAAAATCTCACATTTGACTTAGGTTCTGGGACTTCATACTTATAGGTAAAACTATATGCAGCGTGTTTAGCTTTTGGTATTTGAGATTCTAACTTCTTGCCTAATTCACCATCTTTTTTAAGATAATTTACTTGATATGTGAAGTCTGGTTCCTTAATGTCTTGACCATTTACCCCACAAAAGCAAAAAACGAGTAGTTGAAATACGATTAAATTTTTCATATCATCTGTTTTAAGAATTTATTTAGTAAAAATGAAACACTTTAGAGTTGTTGAAAAATGAAAATGAAAATTGAGCTGTACTACATGAAAATATTTCCCTGTCCAAAAGATCTAGAAAAAAGACTCATTAATATTTATCCTCTTTCCCTGAAATCAAACAATAATATCCAATCTAATTTCAAAGAAAATTATAGCAAGAGTTATTAAACTATTTTTAGGTTTTTAATTTGAGAATTTATAAAAGATGAATAGATTATTTTTTTGGTCTATATGTGAACTTTACCTTGATTTCTTCCTTTTCTAAAGATTTGATGTAATATGTCTTTGAGTATGGTAAAGTTTTAGCACCTAAAGAGGGTCCAGTAGTTGTTTTTCTTGCATAAGACCAATTGGATGTTTTCCAAGACATTTTATATTTATTCTCTGCATTCCAATTACAATTTTTTAAAGGTGTTACTTTAGTCCACTTGTCAGGATAAAATGTATTGATATAAGTAATATAATTCATATTGACCTTATCAAAATACCAACCATTATAACCTCTTTTATATATTGTTATAACTTCACATTCGTTTTCATATTTTGAACTATTCTTTTTTAGTTTGAAATACACCTTGTATTCTATTCTATTATTACCTTTAGATGTGTCGAGTATTTTCATCTCTTTAAATTCAGATAAATAATTAAAATTCCATCCTGGTATTTTATTTCCTATTAAGTCCTCCTTTATTTTATTCTCATCGGGCTCAGGATCTTGGATAGTTTCTATCTTTTTTTGAATGTCTGAATACAATGTTGAATTCTCAAAATTATTGCTATTACTGCAATTATTTTCAATTTCTTTAAATACTATTTCAAACTTTCTTTTATCACTATAATCATACTCATTTTTTAGTTCTTTATTTTTTTTATTTATTAATTCTAAGCATTCTTTTCTTTTTGAACTAATTGGATTTTTAATTGAATTTAATTTAGCTCTAGCATCCTTACGGGCATTATAATTTTGATTGTCAAAATCATCCAAAAAATTTCTGTAGGCACTTTTAGTTTCTTTTTGATAATTGGAGTAACACTCACATAATTCTAATGCTAATTCCTTCGCATCACGTTTTGGATAATCTTTAATAAATATCAACCAAAAAGCGACAGAAATCACGAGTAATATTCCACATAAGTAAAGATATTTTGGATTATTTCTAAGCCAAATGGTAATATTTCTAGTAATTCTTGTGGTATTCTTTACTATTTCAATTAAATTTTTTTCAAGTAGTTTTAATGTCTTTTGGTAATCAGTTTTTTTTATATCATCCTTTTTAATGCCTTCATTTGGAATAGCTTTTTGATTAGATATTGGTGAAAAAATAATAACAATACTAGCTAATAGTGTTAATGGGAAACCTATTTTAAATATCTTTAAGAATTTGATATTAATATCACTTAAATATTCTAGTCTTAGACCTGATGCATTAATTAATTTTAAGAATGAAAATAGAATCAAGATGACAGGTGTTAATTCAATAAATTTTAAGAGTATAGGATTAATATTTTTGATGATTTGTAACTTTGATAAAGCCACTACAAGGAAAGAAAATGGTAATAAAAGTAAAAACCAAGATTTATGCAGGCCCAATTATTTTCCATAAGTCATTAAGTCATATCCACTATGTTGACCAATGAAACCACCGCCAATCCATGGTAAAAAAATGCTAAAAATCCGATTAATGCTGCGATGACAAATAGTTTGACTTTAATTGTCAATACCTCCATAGGATACCTTTAAAAGATTTTTTAGTTCGCCATAAACCATCTAAATCATTAATATTTTCACTTATTGATGAATCGTCTTTGATTAATCTGACTGATAAGTAAGTTTGCTCGTAATCATCAGATTCTATCTTACCTATAGATGTTTTGTATCTTATTTTGTTAGTTTTTTTATCGATGTTTTGACCTAAAGAAATAGCAAAATTGTAAACATCATCTCTTTTGTACTCTTGATCGCTAAGCCAAAAACTACCACCTTTTGTGTTAGGATTATTATTGATATTTATTTTAGGTTCTTCATTACCTTTTTTTTCAGCCATACTGTTATTTATATTAAAAATCCCATGAAAGTATTTTTCGACTTCCTTAGAATCTTTAAATTTATCAGTATTTTTCTCAAGATGTGAAAAAATGGATTCCATATCATCTTCTGAAGGTAGTCTCCATCCTTTCACCTTAGATGCAACAATTTCTGCTCCTTTTTTGGTATATAATCTTTCTCCATTATCTAAAACTATTTCGTTACTATCATCATAAATAGCAATGTTGATATCACTAGCACTAAAAGTTTTGTCAGCAATCTGTATAGTTTCAAAAGACTCATTTTTTGAACATGAGAATAATGTAAAAGCTGCAAATAATTTTAAAAATAATTTCATTTTTAAGAGATCTGTAGATTCTCTGTAAAAATGCTACTCAAAATATTTACGGTAAAACAAAAATGAAAACCCCACCATATCACACGAAAATCTTACTTTTCCAGGCTCTGGTAAAAGAATTTGGCACGTTTTTCAAATTCATGTTTGCAAAAGCTAGAGATTTTTATTGCTAAAAGACCGACTTTTAACTGTTTTACATTTGTCAGACTACCATTAGCTATCTTAATAACCCATTAGATTATAAAACTATTTCAGTTTTTCTTTCGTAATAAATAATGATAAACATTTTTATTGTCAATCGTTATGGCATATGCATCAACAAATTCAAAACCATTTTTGCTGAAAAAATTTAAGGCGTCAATCATAGAATTAAATATTAAGCGCTTTCCATCTGAATCAATTAATTTAGTATCATTCGAGTTAAATGCCTTGTCTTCTTGACCGAAGTCAATTTCAACTGTAATTTTTCTACTAAAAGTTTTAGAAGTGCCGAGAATTTGAATATAATCTACATCAATTTCACTTAATGGTATATCATTAACTGTTTGAGCACTTAAATCGAAAAAACAATAGGTTAATAATAAAAATAGAATTTTTTTCATTGTTATAAAATTTTAATTATGTGTAAATTTTAAATATTTATTAATTGATCTAAAACCAAAATGAAAAATATATCTAATCACATGAAAATCTTACTTTTCCAGACTCTGGTAAAAGAAGTTGGCACGTTTTTCAAATTCATGGCTATAGGTGTTAGAAATTCTAAAAACCTGATTACCGAGTTGTAAGCGCTTTCCATTTATTCTACCATCAAATGAATCGTGTTTGATATTGATGATGTAGTCTTCACTGATTCTCACAAAATAATGGGGCAAACTTTTGCACAAGGATGACAGGTTTAAGGGTAGGTAATAAGAATTACCGTCAGAGACCTTAAGTCTCGCGTAATTAGGCTTCAGTCTTACTCTTTCTTGTTTAGCCTCCGGTGTGTTGTAATCTTTTTCGTTGGTTGTAAAAAAGAGGATATCTTTATAATCGACTGGCACCTGTGCAATCTCATTGGCGCCGAGTTCTTTCAAGTCATTGATATACCCAACGTAGGCGAGTATAGAATCTTTTATAATAGGCTCTTGGTTTACTTCTTTTTTATGGAGCACGGTTTGGATCGTCCTTAAAAGAACTTTCATGTCCAGACGCGGCTTGGTCTTTACCATAAAATTGTCGTGGTTGGTTTCCAAACCTTTATAAAAAGTCTGGTCGTCATCATAGTCTGTGACGTATATAAATGGAATGCCATAGTCATCATAAAGTAATTGCCCCAAATCTAATCCGGTTAAATCCCCTTTCAGGTCTATGTCCAAAAGCACAATATCAGGCCTTTTCAGGTTAATTCTGTAGATGGCTTCATGAACACTCGGGGTATATTTATCCACTGAATAATTCTCTTTTACTAAATGCTTTCTTAACCTTTCATAGAGGGTCGCTTCGTCTTCAACAATAAGGATATGTGCTTTCATACTTTTACTATTTAGGGAATTGTATATTGAGTTCTAAACCATGGTTGTTTTTGAAATTAAAGGTGCCTTCTAATTGTTTTGCCAGTAAGTTCATTATTCTAAAGCCGTAAGAAGTTACCGTCTCTAAATTGAAATTCTCAGGTAAGCCTTTACCATTATCTGCAAGCTTAATGGTCATGAAATCATTCGTTTCAGAAATATCAATTTCTATTTTGCCTGTATCATTAAAAGCATATTTAAAGGAGTTGGTTACAAATTCATTTACAATAAGCCCCATAAGTGATGACCGACTTGGGTCAAGCTGTATATGCTCAGAGACTTTGTTTTCAATTTTAATGTTGGGGTTATCAAAAATTGAAGCCACATTTTCGGCAATGCTATTTATATAATTTTTAATTCCTACGCTTGTGACATCGGTACTCTTGTAAAGCTGTGCGTGTACTTCATTGATGCTTAATATCCTGTTCTGAAGTTCAGATAATTTAGACAACATGGTTTTATCATCCACATCATCCTTTAACTCATCGATAAAAGCGTCTATGATGGACAGGTTATTTTTCACACGGTGGTGAAGGTCTTTTTGAAGTGTTTCGATGGTATCTTTCTGGTCGCTGATAATTTTTTTAGCTTTAGATTCGGCTTTATATCGCCTCCAGATCAGAACAGATGCTAATAAAACGACTATAAATCCAATTAAAAAGCCCCATTTCTGGGTGTTTGCTTTTTGGGTGAGTAAGGCTTGTTGGGCGTTTTCATTTTTTAACCTTAAGTTTTCTTTTTCTTTTTTCTCTGTTTGGTATTTGGTTTCAATATCGGCGAAATTTGATTCTCTCTTTATTGCATCTATTGAGTCTGCTAAAATTTTAAATTGTTTTTGGTATTTTAATGCTTCTCTTAAGCGTCCTTGTTTTTCGTAAAGCGATGATAATTGCCCTATTGTTGATGTTTTTGTTTCAAGATTAACTAATTTAGAGTCTGTAGTATCCTGTAAAACTTCTTTTAAAATTTTTTCCGCTTTTCCTAATTGTGAAGTTTTTAGGTAGGAGTTAATTAAGGTTTGCTTTACACCATTTTCATATCGTTTATTTTTAAATGGCTTAATAATATTGAGGGCCTCTTCGGCTATTATTGCTGAATTTTTATAATCATTATTTTTAGCAAAAGCTACAGCCATATTATTTAAAGCATCAAATGTGTAGACAATGTTGTTTGCCTTTTTGTAACCAATTACAGCTAAACTATCGTAATAAATAGCTTTCTTATAATTGCCAGCTCTTGAATAATTGATCCCGAGTCCGTGATAGTTTCTGACGATGTATGTCGGTAAATCTATACTATCTGCATAACTAAGAGATTCTAAAAAGTATTTTTCGGCTTTTTCATAATTACCTAAATCCATATATTTCCAGCCTAAAAAATATAACCCATAAGATACTCCTGTAGGGTCATTATTTTTTTCTGAATACTCTATTCCTTTAAGCAATGTTTCATGTGCTTTTTCATTTTGATCAGTTTCATAGTAGCTATTTGCGAGATTAAGATAGATTTGGGTTATGACTCTTATGTTATTTGAGTCATTTTCTTCTTTTTCAAATCGTTCTAATCCTTTCAGATAGGCATCAATTGAAGCTTTATGATTATTAAAATTGTCATAAGCTCTCCCTAACTGGTTTATCGAAAGTAAATACTCGCTAAGGTCATTGATTTTTTGACTAGCTTCTATGGCTTTAATAGCATAATTATAAGATTTTAAAGAGTCATTTAAAGATAAATAGGTATCTGAAATATACCTAGAGGCCAATCCTGTATTTTTATAGTCCTCCATTTCTTTGGAAAGATTATAAAAATCAATGAAATATTTTAAGGCATTTTCGTCTTTGGATTGTTTTATTAACTCTACTGATAAAAGTTTTAGAGTTGAAAGCTTTTCAATATTATTTTCTAAGTCAGAATTAAGTCTATTTTTAAGGCTATCGATGTCATTTTGCTGGCTATATGCAAGATTAAAACAAACTGATACTATAATTATTAAAAAACACCTCATCACTTAAGATTTTGGCATTAAAATTAAAGGATTAATTAGTATTAACTAAATTTAATATTAAAATTATTTTAGGAGGTATTTTCATTTAAAAAGTATAAAATTTCATTTTATATGATATGGTTTTCATTTTTTAGGTTAGCCATAGCTAGAATAACTTGCCTTTTATAAGCTTTAGGTAGGTTTAATACTTTTTTCTAGACCACCTAATTGCTAATTTTTTTATTAAACTCCTCACTTGGGTATTTTTTTGCTAGTATGGTCATTTTAGGGTTAATGTTGAATTCTTTGTTCAAAAAAATCATACTAAGTACAGCTTCTATCATGTTTACAAACGATAGTTTTTCTCTCAATAATTGATATTAACGAACCTTGATCGAAGTTATCCGACACCAATCTGTACCTGATGTAAAAATCTTCCCCAATGATTTTGATGCTGTGTTATGTTTTAGTCCGCTTGGTGTTAAGGCGTATTATGAA
>Ga0207419_1003164_pt1 | contig 10015 bp, 5 predicted proteins | sample ElkSloMetagenome_4_FD_184723 | JGI IMG/M metagenome (GOLD analysis project Ga0207419, IMG submission 184723) | Hot spring microbial communities from Elkhorn Slough, Monterey Bay, USA - MD2A (version 2) | ecosystem: Environmental > Aquatic > Marine > Intertidal zone > Estuary: Microbial mat ... | reverse complement strand
CATGTAATATTCTCCACGAAACTCAATAACAGCAGGATCTGCTCCAGAGCGATAGGATAAGTTTCTACTAGAATTGTAAACCATGTAGGTATAATCTATATCAATGGGGTTGATGTAGGTTTGTGGAATAATTTCCTGGCCATAAATGGTGACATTTAACAACACTACCATTGAGGTAATTATGGAAGATACTTTTTTCATATAATTTATCTTTATTTTAAGGTCCAAAATAGCTGAAATAACATTTTGAATTAATTATAGTAATAGGCTATTTAGCAACCAAATACCAACAAATGGAGATATCTCCTCGGCTTCTCTGCGTTTTGCCTCGTTACAATGACGTTGGTATTTTTATGCAGTCCATCTAAACTTATACGTCATTTTCGTCGCCACTTTTGCGCAGCAATAGTGGCGAGAAATCTCCATCTAATTGCAATGTCATCAGACGTTTTATCTATACGTACCCCGTACCCTTTAATTCATTATTCCTGCCTCAAGCTTTTTTCTTATTGCGCTCGTGAAAACCAGCTGCATATAATATTGGGCTGCCACGAGCGCTTTCTATTTCATTTTATAGCCGGGGGTTGACACCCCCGGTTATAAATATAGCACCCCTTTAGGTTGCTACCTCTATCAGGGCTTATATGATATTAATTAAACAATCCTCGTACGTACCAATAGCCACTTGCAATGCCAGGATATTGGCTATTTGGACGTCATTAGCTATTTGTTTTTTCCTAAAAAACCTTATTACCAATGACGTTTTTTTTAAACGTGTTAAAAACACTTGACTTTAATGATCCGGATTAAAAATCCGGACCAGTTCCAAGTGTTAAAGCATGGTACTCGTCCGGGTTTGTAACCCGGATGCATAAAATCACTGCATTTGCAATGCTTTAAGGCAGCAATCGTCATCCGCCTGAGTAGGATACGTAATCTATTTTTTTTATGGCACAAAAATCACCCATTCAGGATGATGCTGTTTTTTTGCTGGCTACCTTTAATAAAAGACAATTCATAAATTTTAAAATATTCGTTTTTCTTCATCAGGAATTTCTCAGAAGTTGTATATTGCACAACAAACAATTAGATCAACAAAAACAAAGAATTATGAAAATTTTTAACCTTTATTTGCTGGCATTCCTGATGGGATTGGCTGCCTGCAACCAAACTAACAAATCTGAATCTGAAGAGGAAAAGGAAGAAACGGTAACCAATACTGAGCCGGAAAGCGAATGGACAGTGCTTTTTGACGGTGAAACGCTGGATGGCTGGAAGCGCTATGGTGCGGATGAAATTGGACCTTTGTGGAGTGTGCAAAATGGAGCCATCATGTGCGATGGTGAAGGCCTTAGCGAGGGCACCGAAGACATCGGAGGTACATTAATAACTACCCAGCATTTTGGCAATTTTGAACTGGAAACAGAATGGAAAATATCGGAGGGGGGCAATAGTGGTATCTTGTATCACGTGGTAGAAAAACCTGAATATAGCCATGCCTACAATACAGGGCCAGAGTACCAGGTACTGGATGATCCGGGGTGGTCCGACAGGAATTTAGCCAAAGATCAAATGGCTGGTTCAAATTATGATATGTTTGCAGCACCAGATGACAAAACTCTGCATCCAGCCGGGGAATGGAATACCAGTAAAATAATTTACAATGATGGCCATGTAGAGCATTGGCTCAATGGTGAAAAAGTGGTTGAATTTGATGAAAGCAGTGAAGCTTTTAAAGAAAAGTATGAGAATAGCAAATGGACAAAATATCCCGGATGGAATAAATATAAGGAGGGCGCCATTGGCTTACAAGATCATGGCGCACCGGTGTGGTATCGCAATATTCGTATCAAAGAATTGTAATATTTATTGGCTGGCTTTTAATTCTTAACTGAAGTTTCGCACCAGAATCCTTTTTGGTGAAAATGGAAAATGAAAAAATAAAGCACCTATGAATCCTCCCTTGAGTGAGGCAAAGGGAGGGTGTAAAACAAAACCCCGAAGCCTTGGGGTTATTTTTTCATTTCCATTTTTGTTGCAAATTTACAGCTCGGTTTTGCACACATGGGGTTAAAACCTGATCTTAAAAATTAAAATAAAATTATTCATTGATAAACACTCCCCTTGCCCCTCTTGCCGAAGATTCGGTAGGGGTTTTATGGCATTTTATTTTAATTTTTAAGAGTGCGAAACTTCAGTTATTAAATTATAAACTAGAAGCCGGCTTTTGTTTTCTTCCGATTAAACAAACTCCAAAAAAATTATATTCTGTTCCTCTCTTGATTATTACTCCATTCAGAATTTTTTTAAATAATTTTGTTCTTCGTTTATAGGAACTTTATTCGATCAATCCAGTTTACTTTAAAATATTTTTTATGGAAAACCTCAATATCTTAGAAAGCATAGGGAATACTCCTATGATTCAAATCAAAAATTTTGATACAGGCCCTTGCGAACTATTTGTAAAACTTGAAAACCAAAACCCAGGCGGATCAATTAAAGACAGAATTGCGCTTACCATGATTGAGGCTGCTGAGCGTGAAGGAAAAATAAAACCCGGAGATGAAATTATAGAAGCTACTGCCGGCAACACCGGGCTAGGTTTAGCATTAGTAGCTACCCTAAAAGGTTATAAACTTACGCTGGTGATTCCTGATAAAATGAGTCAGGAAAAAATACATCATTTGCGTGCCATGGGCGTGAATATTTTAATTACACGTTCTGATGTAGAAAAAGGTCATCCTGAATATTATCAAGACATTGCCGGACGAATAGCCAAAGAACGAAATGCCTATTATATTGACCAATTTAATAATCCTGCAAATCCATTAGCACACGAACTTACAACCGGTCCTGAAATTTGGCAACAAATGAATCGCAATGTTGATGCTATTGTTTTGGGTGTGGGATCATCGGGCACCGTTTCGGGTCTTACAAATTTCTTTAAAAAGGCTCAACCCAATTTGGAGTTTGTACTAGCTGATCCTGCTGGTTCTATTCTTGCTCCTTATATCAACACGGGTAAAATTCCTGAAGAGGTAGGTTCCTGGCTTATCGAGGGCATCGGCGAAGATTTCATTCCATCAATTGCTGATTTCAGCATGACACATAAAGCGTATGCTATTCCCGATCGTGATAGTTTCACTACAGCAAGAGATTTATTAATTAAAGAAGGTATTTTTGCAGGGTCATCGTCAGGAACATTGATGGCGAGTGCCTTACAATATTGTCGCGAGCAGAACAGTAAGAAAAGAGTTGTTACCTTTATTTGCGACAGCGGGAATAAATACCTAACCAAGATGTACAACGATCTTTGGTTGAAAGATCGTGGTTTTATGGATCGAGAAAAGTGTGGAGATTTACGCGATTTAGTATTTCGTAGATATGGTACCGGTGAAATAATTGTAGTCCAGCCTAATGAATCCCTTCGGGCCGCATTTATGAAGCTAAAAGAATTTAGCATAAGCCAGGTGCCGGTAATGGAAGACAACCAGGTGATTGGTGTCTTAGATGAATCTGATATTTTGATTCATCTTACCAATGATGTTGACGATTTTTCAACCCCCGTAAGCACGGTAATGAATCAAAATGTGGTAACCATACGAGCTAATGCCAGTGAAGAGGAGCTTCTTGAAATATTAAAAAAGGACTATGTAGCCTTGCTTGAGACGGAAAAAGGAGAGTTTTACGGGCTAATCACTAAAATAGATTATGTCAATTATTTAAGATTAAAAACGATTTAGCATATGCAAGATAAAAGTTTTTCTACTAAAGCCATACACGAAGGTGAAGAGCCTAAATTGGAAAAGGGACAAAGTGGAGATGTAGTAGCTCCAATTCATTTATCTACTACTTATGCCCGCTCCGTTTTGGAAGTGCCGACTTCCGGTTTTGAATATTCACGAAGTGAAAACCCTACCAGAAATGCCTTAGAGGCTAAATTAGCTGCAATAGAACAAGCAAGTTACGGCATGGCTTTCGCTTCAGGTTTAGCAGCCGAAACCACCTTGATTTTTGCCTTATTACAACAAGGGGATGAAATAGTGGCCAGCGATGATCTGTATGGAGGATCAAGGCGACTAATTAATTCATTTGCAAAATTCGGCATTAGTGTTCGTTATGTAGATACTACCAACGTGGATAATATCAAGTGTAATGATAATACCAAAATGATTTGGTTGGAATCTCCTACCAATCCTTTATTAAAATTAACAGATATTGCTGCTGTAAAAAATAACATGACCAATACCGATGTTACTTTGGTAGTGGATAATACTTTTGCTTCACCATTTTTTCAAAATCCCTTGAAACTCGGTGCAGATGTGGTTTTACATAGCACCACTAAATATATTGGCGGCCATAGCGATGTAGTTGGCGGAGCTATAATGGTGAACCAAAAGCATTTGTATGAAAAAATCAAGTACTTCCAAAATGCCTTGGGGGGAGTCCCATCACCATTTGACAGTTATCTTACCTTGAGAGGCATAAAAACTTTGGCTGTAAGGATGGAGAAACATCAACAAAATGCTTTGGCTGTGGCAAAATTTTTAGAAGAGAATCCAAAAGTTAAAAATGTGGTTTATCCCGGACTTTCAAGTTTTGCACAGCATCAATTGGCCAAAAAGCAAATGTCCGGTTATGGTGGAATAATAACTTTCTTCATCAATGGTGGATACAAAGAAGCAAAATCATTTCTGGAGTCACTGCATGTATTTGCCTTGGCAGAAAGTTTGGGAGGGGTAGAATCTTTAATTGAGCATCCCGCTTCTATGACGCATGCGTCAATTGCCAAAGAAGACCGGGAAAAAATTGGCATTACTGACAACCTGATCCGGGTATCGGTGGGCAATGAAGATGTGGATGATTTGCTCCGTGATTTGAGCAGTGGTTTAACACAGGTTTAGGTATTTAGATTAATCTTGAAATCTTCCCGGGTGATAATGCTTCGGGAGGATTATATTTGGATATTCCTAATGTTGTTAATAACAATTGTGGTTGGTCTTCCATACAATTGGGACTTTCAGGTAAAATTCACTCAACCAAATGTCCGGTTTTTATTATTGCCATAAAGTAATAGATCCCTTCCGGGCAATCTTATGCGGAGAAAAACAAGGTTAATTTCAATAAATATGCGGAGAATAATTCATGTATTTACCGCATAAAGATATAGGTTTATATTGTGGATAGTGCATTCTCCATTCTTCCCTCAATTCGTAATTTGTACTTCGACCTAACTGATTGGTAGCATTTTTACCAATATCGGTAACATGCAATAACATGCTGAAACCGAATATGGATTACTCAAAGTTCTCGAAGGTATCGTTTACCCAATTCTTTTATCACCCCATAAGCAAAATATCACAGGCAAACCGTATAACTTTGTAGCATGTCGCTATACGTTTTAATTCTCATTTTTCTGGTAGTGGGTTACCTGGTGTATCAAACATATAAGATAATCAGGGATTCATAGTCATTATCGTTTTTATTTTAAGGTACCACAGCTTTATTATTGCTATTTTAATTATTCACTTTTCAATGCCTCTACCGGATTTTTTCGAGCTGCTCGCCAGCTTTGCCAGCTAATGGTCATTAAACTTATCAGCAGCATTGCCAAGCCTACCAGTACAAATATCCACCACTGAATTGTAGTTTTATAGGCAAAATCTCTAAGCCATGACTGCATTCCCCACCAAGCCAATGGTGCAGCTACCAAAAATGCAAGTACTATCCATTTGGTAAACTCCATATTTAGCATGATCAAAATATTTTTCATTGTGGCACCGTTTACTTTTCTTATGCCAATCTCTTTGGCTTTTCTTATCATGGTAAAAATGCTAATAGCATATAATCCTACACAAGCTATAGCTATTGAAATTATTGACAATATGAGCAATATTTTTTTTGCTTGTTGGTCTTTGCTATAATGATCGGCAACTACCTGCTCATGAAAATCATAATCGAAAGGGCGGGAAATATTGAAATCCTGCCATTGCTTTTGAATTAAACTAATTGCTTCCTGTACCCGATTTTTTTCAACCTTTGCATAAATATAACCGGTGTTTCTTGTTCGAAACAATACCAAAGGCTGAATCATATGATACAAAGATCGATAATTGAAATCCTGAACAATGCCAATAATTTTGAAGATTTCATCATTTATTATTATTTGATTACCAATTACTTCGCCGCTGCCTTTGTATGTTTTGGCAGCTGCCTGATTTATCACTAACGCCTTGTCATCGGTTTCCATTTCCTTTTTAAAAAATCTACCTTGAGCCATTTCAAAATCAAATGTTTCAGCAAATCCATCATCTACAGCCAGCATACTGGTATGAAAATAATTTTCATCCGTTTCTGCTTCAAAATAAGCCGAATTCATACTAGGATCCACTCCAAAATAATTACTGCTGGTAGCTACACTATTAATAGCCTGATGCAACTTCAATTGATTTAAAAAGCTTTCTCTTTTGGTTTCGTTCAGTTCCCAAAGGTGAAACATTAGTATGTTTTCAGTATTATATCCCCGCTCTTTGTTTACCAAATAAGAAACCTGCTTTTGTACCACTATGGCACTTATAATGATTAATGAAGACAAAACAAATTGCACGAATAGAAATCCTGTTTTGAATGAAAGTCTATTTTTATTCTGCGATTTGGCTTTTAATAAATTCAAAACATTTTTATTGGCGGTAAATCGTATAGGCAAAAAGATGGTTATAATATTAAAAAGAATTAACAACGTAAATACTACTACCATTACTTGAATCAATTGCTGGTTACTTAGCCCAATTTCCAGCTCCAGGTATTTCATCAATCCTTTTCCTGCCGATTGATAAAGCAATAAAGCCAAGGCAAAGCCTAATAACCAAAAAAGGATGGATTCCTTTAAAAACTGACCGGCAATTTGCTGGTTGTAAGCGCCTATTGTTTTTCTAATTCCTATTTCTTTCAGACGTGTGTTAAGATTGGCAAGTGTTAAATTTACATAATTGAGCGAGGAAATAATTAAGACCAGTATAGAAAGGATAATGGCCCCATATACATAGGTTTTATTGGAAGTAATTGAGGGATCAAACTTACGTTGGCTAAAATGTATATCAGCCAAAGGCTCTGATAGGAAAAAGACATAGTTGCTCTCATGATATTTTAAATCATCCCATTCCTGGGCGCTGGCACCATCAATTTCTTCATGATAATAAGTGTATGCCATTTTTGTGATTTTAAAATTCAGGTTCTCAAGATCTTCAATCGGCTCACGCGTTTTAAAATAGGTATGATGAGATTGTGACTCCCAGTGAAGGTCTTCGCTATCTTTCTGTATGGGTTGAAAAATGTCGGCTTGAATATGAAAATTGGATGGCAGGTCGCTGAAAACTCCGGAAATTTTTACTTCATTACCCCTTAGAAATGCGGATTGATTCAACGCGTTTTCCACAGATCCAAATAAATTAATAGCTATAGTTTCACTGATAACAATGTTATTTTCTACCACCAAGGGTTGTTCCAGTGCTTTTTTTACCGGCAATCCAAAAAATTCGAAAAAACCAGAATCTGCATACCAATGTCTATTTTCATAAAGTGAATTGCCTTCATAGCTCAAGTTGCTATTGCCTGTTGGTTTTACCCTGATAGCTCTTTCAATTTCAGGTATGTCATTTTCCAAAGCATAAGCCATATGGCTGCTACTGACCGCAAAATTTTCTTTGCTGCCATTAATCTCACCATCCATGATTACTCGGTATACTTGTTCATAATCAGGCACCATTTTATCAAAACTTGTTTCGTAATACACATAGGCTGTAGAGAAGAGAATTACAGCAAAAGCCAGACTGATGCCAAACAATTTAGCCAATGACAATATCTTATTTTTAAATGCATTACGCAAGGCAACTTTAATCCAGTTCATAGGTGATCTCATTTATTGATATTATAATTTTTAAGGTAAATATCATGCCATAAATAAAATATACCGGTCGGTGGATTACCTAGTCTTTTTGTTATAAAATTAAAGGTTAGAATTGCTCATTATCGTACAAATTTGTCCGTTATCGGTCAATAAATAGTTGACATAAAGTGACAAAAGGAAGAAAGTCGAGCCCTTATTTATTATTTACGGTTAATTTTAGTGGATGCGAGAAGATCGGAAAAGTTACGCCAAAGTAGCGTGGTTTTCTCTAGAGCGTATGATCCAATACTTGTAAACTAAAGTTGTTGTAGCACGAACATTTTTATTATTTCTTTGTATAATTTCCTTTTCGATAGCTATGTATTTTTCCTTGTTAAAATATGCAGGTGTCACGATTGCTGTTTGTTATACAATGTAGCTTTATTATTAGCAATTTCAACATTTACCATTTCTTCTGGTTAAGCCAATTAGGCAACCACAAGCTTATTCATGCGTCATAATCTAAGAAGCAATCAAAAGGCAAAGCATTATAAAATAAAAGGTAATCCTGAAGAGGAAAAATCTTTAAGAAATAAGAATTCCCGTAAAGCTCAGAGAAGGAAGGGCAAAACGCTGGTGAAAGGAGCCGAGAACAAACTGAAAAACTTCAAACAAGCTAGTATTTTAGCAGTGGCATTTACTGCTTTTATACTGTTGCTCTTTAGCTCCGAAGATGATACTTTTGCTCAGTCGAGCGGGATTGGAAGCAAAGATTCTATTGCTCAAATGCATTCATTTCCCACTGATAATAATGATGAAAAAGCCACTGACGAAGCCATTGATGCTTTACAAAACCTGTGGCACAGCTTTCTGTACAACTATCCCAAAATACTTATTGCACTGGCATGTTTGTTTATTGCCTGGGTAGTAGCCAGACTTATGAAGTGGGTTTTGAGTAAGACTTTGCGAAGCGTCCGGGGCAATACGGGAATTATTACGATAGTCATAGTTGCTATTTGGTTATTGGCCATCGGTATTGCTTTTAGTGTGATCGCCGGTGACATCAGAGCGCTGGTGGGTTCTTTTGGTTTAATTGGGTTGGCGCTTTCCTGGGCTTTGCAAACCCCAATCGAAAGTTTTACCGGCTGGCTGCTCAACTCGTTTCGCGGATATTATAAGATTGGTGATCGCATTCGAGTAGGAGAAGTGTTTGGCGATGTATACAAAATAGATTTTTTATCCACCACCGTATGGGAAATAGGGTCTCCCTATCAGCCAGGTTTTGTCAATGCTGAGCAACCTACCGGTAGAATGGTAACTTTTCCCAATAATGAAATACTTTCCGGTACGGTCATAAATCTGACAGGTGATTTTCCTTTTGTTTGGGATGAATTGACCATAGTGGTAGCCAATGAATCGGATATTTCCCGGGCAATGCAAGTGCTGGAGAAAAAATCTGATGAAGTAATTGGTGAATACATGGCCAAACCTGCCCGGGACTACAGTCGCATATTAAAGAGAGCCGGCCTGCAGGATAACGTGCCGGAAAAGCCTCAGCTATATTTGTCAGCCAGTGATTCATGGACCGAAATTGCCATCAGGTACCTGGTGGGTGCAAAAGAAAGGAGAAAATGGAAAACGGAAATGCTGCTACAAATCACGGAGGAGCTCAATAAAAACGAATATCAGGATGTGATTTTATTTGCCTATCCGCGACATCAGGTTCAATTCATTGATGAGAATGGCAAAGCAGTGAGTAACGATTAAGAAGCCTTATTCAAAAGAAATCCCATTTATATATGTGCCTTTCTAATATTCAATCTAGAATATTTTGTCAATTACTATTTAATTTTATAATGAAGTTGGTATTTCTTTGCAGTCATCAAATTTAAGTCATCATTCACTTGGCGCTCCCAATGGATTGAACTCGAAAAGCCGCCACATAACCATAATAAAAAATTTAGTGTATCAATAACCACTGCTGTTCCACCTACATATGAGAATAAAAGTGACAAAATGCAGGGTGTAAACAGCCATTTTTTAATATGCAATAATAACCAAAATAATAGTTATCAAAACCAGTAATTAACCAGTGTAATATTTTAGTACAATTAGTATGAACAATTATAA
>Ga0207419_1003163_pt1 | contig 10015 bp, 8 predicted proteins | sample ElkSloMetagenome_4_FD_184723 | JGI IMG/M metagenome (GOLD analysis project Ga0207419, IMG submission 184723) | Hot spring microbial communities from Elkhorn Slough, Monterey Bay, USA - MD2A (version 2) | ecosystem: Environmental > Aquatic > Marine > Intertidal zone > Estuary: Microbial mat ... | reverse complement strand
GGGTTGGGGGGTTGTTCTAACAGGTAAATGGCTTGGGTGGGTCTTTTGGACGTGTTGGCGCATTGAGCAAGTTTCGCGATCGCGCCTTCATGTACGATACAGTCAGCATCCACCAGTACCACGATATCGGGTGGGTCGGTAGAAAGGTACTTTATCCCGTAGTCTAAGGCATATCCCTTACCTCGGTGTTCTGCATCCCGGCGTTCGATTACCGTTGCACCTAATTGACGTGCGATCGCGGCGGTTTCATCGGTACAATTATCGGCAATAACCACCAATCTGTCTGGGTCGGTTAGCTGGGGTACTATGGTTTTTAGGGTGGTGCTAATTCCAGAGGCTTCATTGTGGGCGGGAATTAACACAGTGATGCGGGGAGGGGAGTCTGGGAGGGCTTCTGTTGCTTGACGCGGTGGGAAGAGGGCGGCGAAACACTCGATAAACAGCATCCCGATGGGGACAAGCAGGGAGAGTGCGATCGCGAATAGGGCTATTTCAATAAACAGAACTAAGAGTTTAGCTGTAGACACAAATTTTACTTTCTTATTTTCCTGTCCTATAGTTAATCCTAACCCTAATACCTATTCAAAAGAGCGAATTACATTTTTCAGCCTTCTAGCTTGCCCAAGTATCGGCTTGAGCAGTTTATAATGATCTAATTTAGATGGAGTCAAATTACTTGCACTGCTACATTGTCCCCCTAAGGAGGGAGAAGCCACTAGAGTTACTGCATTTTGGTTCCGGGCTCGGAAAAATTTCATATAGGCGTCAAAACCCATAGGTCCACCTTTTGGATCACCATCCGCCCGATTGAATGAATCTGTCATCAGTTGAATTAAACGTTGCGTAAATCGTCCCTGATAGGCACAGAAGTGGGTTAGCGAAATCCCCTGATTTGGATCTACTTTAATAAAGTATGTTTGGTTATTTTGTTGGTGTTTTATCTTTGAACCATGCCCAAGATAAACAAAGTCCCACTCTCTACTTTTCAGCTCATCTACGATTTCCTGCTCATTTTTAATCAAACGACGGCTAAACATACAATCGTCCTCTAAGACCAAGAATTTCTCTACTCCTTCTTCAGTCGCTTGCTTCATTATCGTATAGTGGCTCATAACACAACCGCGTATACTAGCTTTTCTAAACCCTGCGGCATCTTCGTATTTTAGTCCTGGAAACCAAACAAGCTTATTGTTATCCTTGTCTATTCCCAATCGAGAAACTTGCTTTTCCATATGTTTAAAACGGTCATATCTCTCAGGCATATAAATTATATAAATTTTGTCAAAATAGTCAATTATTTTCATAGCTGATTAATTTCATTGAACACAACTAAATTATTTTAATTTTGGCAATGCTTATTGATTCAAAGTTTCAGTTCTATCTAAATTCTACATTTACATTATTGTTGTACCACTCATTTAATCTAGCTACAGTATGAAGGACGAAACCATTTGGATGGGTAATATCATGTCCTAACGATTTCCCATAATTGCAATGCTGCAATCACAGGGGTTTCAGGCGTTTTTATTAGGGGTGTTTGACCGGACATGACATAAAAACTAATACTATCTCGATAGTGTATCACAGTTCAGGGGAATTTATGCACCCTGTTATTTTCCGGAGGCTTTGGTTCCTCTGGTTCTTGACGCGATGGGAAGAGGGCGGCGAAACACTCGATGAACAGCATCCCGATGGGGATAAGCAGGGAGAGTGCGATCGCGAATAGGATTATTTCCACGATGAGAAGTACTGGCTGATTAGTAAATAGGGTAAATAGGAGCTGCTGAATAAGTCGAATCTATAGAAACTTCCCTATCAGCTAAAATCTCGAATTTTATTTTTAGCCCATCTAGCCAACTTAAATCCTGGCGTTAGAAGTTTATAGAGTTCTAACTGATTTGGATTCAAATTACTGGTACTGCTGTATTGTCTGCCTAAAGATGGAGATGCCAACAAAGTGACTGTATTTGGGTTATGAATTCGGAAAAAGTTCATGTAACCATCAAAATACATTGGTCCCCCATCGGGGTGACCAAAAGGTCGATTTAGGGAATCTTCGATTAACTGAATTAATCGTGGTATTCCTCGTTTGTGGTAAGCACAGAAATGAGTCAATAGTATTGGTTGATCGGGAGAAGCTTGAATGAAATAGGTTGGGGTCGAGTTCATCTTTACACCATGTCCAAGGTAAGCAAAGTCCCAATGCATACTAGCCAGTTGATTCATGATAGTCTGTTCATTTTTAATCAAACGACTGCTGAACGTACAATCTTCCTGAAAAACTAGCAATTTATCTACACCATCTTCAGCCGCTTGCTTTAGGACTGTATAGTGACTCATAACACAGCCACGTACACTGGATTTTGGGAATCCTGCAGCTTCAGCGTATTTTTCTCCTGGAAACCAAATAATGTCACTGGTTTCTATACCCAATCGACTAAGTTGCTTTTCAAATTGCTTGACTCTATCAGTACGCTCAGGCAAAAAAATAACGCAAATACGATCAAAGTAGTCAATTAATTTCATTTTCTTATATGCAAACCTATGGCAACTAATATAAATTTTACCATTTTTATTAACGCACTATTCCACCTAAAAGATAGGTTTAAAAAAATTAACATATTCCTAGTTTTCATCCTAAAATAAAGAGTTAGTTATAGAGCTAGAGAGATGAGAGATGCTGTAAGAATTAACCCACTTAATTTTCAAAATAAATTTATTTTTATTTATTAATGATTTTGGCTGGTATGCCAACGGCTGTTGCACCTGCTGGCACGTCACAAAGCACAACTGCATTAGCACCAATTTTGGCATGATTCCCAATACTTACGGGACGAATAATTTTTGCTCCTGCACCGATGTCAACATGAGCACCAATTTTCACATCTTTAACAATTGTTACCTGTTGGAGAATGAGGCAATTAGGTCCAATGACAGCATTAGGATGAATGATCACACCATTGGGATGAGTAAGGAGTAATCCCCCGCCAATATTGCAGTTCAATGGAATTTCAGCCGCACTAACAACGCTCCAGAAGCGATGTTGGAGGATCTTGATTCGACTGAAAAAAAAACCGATAATCCCTCCTTTTGCCTGCCACTTTTGGTATTCACGAATAGATTTGAGTAGTTGACGGCTAGGGTCCCACCAGCGGCGCAGTTGTTCGCGACTCCAGTCGGCTTCTGTTGCAGAAATGCTGGTGACAGTTACAGATTCAACCATTGTCCTCAGAGTTTCGAGATTGTATTATCTTAGCAGGTACACCCACGGATGTTGCCCCGGCAGGTACATCACAAAGCACGACAGCGTTGGCGCCAATATTGGCGTTATCGCCGATAGTCACGTTACCAAAGATTTTCGCACCCGCACCAACGTTAACTTGATGTCCTAATTTAGGTGCATCAAATGGCTTATCTAGGTATCGATTCCCTAGGGTGACGCCTTGGCGGATAATACAATCATCGCCTATTGTACAATTTCCGTGAATTACAATACCATGCTGATGTTCGATGATAACACGGCGACCGAGCTTGATGCTATAGGGCAATTCTATGCCGTAGGTATTGCGAATCTTGCGATATAAGGCGCGGTAGAGAATACTGAAGGGGGCGCGTAATAGTTTTGGTTGGATGTTTAGACGCCAGACGCCAAAGCGCTGAACCGCAATGGCACGAAAGCCGGGTCGAGTCCAATCGCGATCATGAGCAATCCAGTCTTCTTTGATTTGTTGCCATAGTCCAAGATTGTTAGGGACTGATTCTTCGGCGATGGTTTGTATTTTTGGTTGAGTGACCATAGTTTGTCTTATGAGTTTAACTATTGTCGGGTAAATTTTCCTGACTTGGGGAATTTCTGATAAAAAAGTATCTAATGAATTTAAGTTGGTAACATACCTAACTTAAAAATGGCAGGACTTACGCTTTCTGGGCATCTAAATCATCATTCGTAGGGGTACGATAATATCTATTGATGTCAACTTAAGGTAGAAAAGCAATGCTGGTAAGGTTTTAAGCTGTGTCTATCTACTCTTCGACATTTCCCCCTCATCCCCTAACCCCTTCTCCCTCCCTGGGGAGAAGGGGAACCGGATTCTCTTGCCCTGACAGGTGTAAGTTTTTTATTTTAGGGTGGAGACTAGACTTGGGGGACAAGGAAGGAAAGAAGACAAGGGGAAAAAACCGTACAGAATTCGGTTCGGTCAAACTAACTACAAAAAGCCGAAACACCCCATTTTTCGTTAAAACTCTTCCTTGTCTACTGGTCTACTTGTCCTCCTTGTCTTACCTGAACCCCAACCTTAAAAAACCTACCCTTGTGATATTCTCTTGCCCCCCTCTCCCCGGCGTGGGAGAGGGGCTGGGGGTGAGGGGTTTAGCTTAAAACACCAATATGGATATTATCGTGTTCCTACTGGCGTGACACTATGATACACCGCCTTTGAGGAATACGCTATTACGGAGAAAATCTGCCAACAGTTGTGGCGGATCAGTATCAGGTTTACGTTGAATCACCCGGCGCAAGCGCCACAGGGTAAACCCTGAAGCCCATAAGATATCAGCACAAGAGGCGTACAGCCAACCGTAGTTTTTGATAAAATACCGTCGCCGGGAATCAAACCAGTATTGGGGGCGGCGTTTTGGCGGGCGTTTGGTGTCGGTGACACCGGAACTTTGTCCAACCAGGTGGACAACCCGACTTTCAGGCACATACCAGCAACTCCAACCTGCTTTTTTTGCCTGTAGGCAAAAATCCATTTCTTCGTAGTACATGAAGTAGGCTTCATCCAGTAAACCCACCTGTTCAAAGACTTCACGGCGAATAATCATACTAGCACCCGCAACCCAGTCGATGGGACAGGCTTGTTCGGGAACGGGATACCATACCACCCATTTTGTCAATACTTTTGAAATTAGCCCTAGACGTAAACCGCTATCGAGTTCACTCAGGGCGGTGTGAAAGCGAAAGGCTGAACATTGAGGAGTACCATCGGGATCTTCCAAACGACTTCCGGCAATTCCCACATCGGGATGGTCGTTCATGAAGTCTACTAGGATTTTTATGGCATTGGGACGTGCGATCGTGTCGGGGTTAAGGAGTAGGATATAAGGGGGGGGGTTGGTTGACTCTAGAGCTGGACGAATTGCTGCATTGTTGCCGAAAGCGTAACCGCCATTGTGGTCTAAGGGCATAATTGATGCCCAGTCACCCCAACCTTGGGTTTCTATGGCGGTGCTAATTTGCTCGACTGAACCGTCGCCAGAGGCATTATCGGTGACAACAACGCGAGTACCAGGTAAAAATGGAACTTCATCGACTAGGGAATCAAGGCAATCGATGGTCATACCGGGGGTGCGGTAGTTGAGGATAACTATAAGTAGAGAATAGGGGTGGTTGGGTTGAGTTGTATTATGCATAAGGATAGTCCCTAATCTTCCCACCAATCTGACATGAGGCTGTCAGCTAAAATGCGCTGGACTAACTCGATCTGCTCTGGCTCTAACTTCTTATACCATGCCGTCGCGATCGCGGTGGAACTTGATGCACTTTTGGCGATCTCCGCTTCGATGTCCTTTGTCCAGGGTAGATGACATTTCTCATAAAGATACCTCGCTACATCAACAGGATTTGCAACCAAGTCCTCATATACAAGCTGCACATAATTAGGACGCCCCTCACCCGCCGTGTGAATGGTTTCGCTAGCATAGTGCCAATACCACAACTCCGATTCCTGTTCAGACATCGCCTCTATCTCGCCAAACCGTTCAGCCCACTCCGGTTCATGTTTAACAATCTGCCTGAGGCGTTCCTGGTTATCCTGCTTAATCACAGTTATATCCTGATCCGCCCAATAGCGACGACTCATCGAGTTCAAAAATCCGCCCGGATGTCGGACAATATGAATCACCAGAACCGTAGGACGATTGCGTAGAACCCAATCTGCCCAGGCTGGCGCCATGTTAATCTTTAAAACAGTCAACGCTTGCTTCAGGGCATCCTGGTGAGCAAACCAGCCAGGAACTAACCATTCCGGTTGTCCTAAACTAGGAAAGACAGGGGAAAGGAACTGACGTACCCGACGCTTACCCAGAATCACCCCTCCTAGCCGACGCACAGGTTCATAGATATGGGACTTCCGACGAGTGCCAATTCTGTCGCGATCGCCCATACTTAAGCTAGCGGAGGCAACGGCTTGATCCCACTCAGATGGAAAAGAATCATCAAGGGGGTGTCGCACAGTTGGCGAGGGGAGTTGGGCGAGAGGGGAATTTTCTAACTCATTCGGTTCATTGCGACAATGAGTATAGGGGCTAAGGTCGAGGAGGTCGAGTAACCAGTTTGTCCCAGAACGCCCTTGTCCTACGATTAAGGTATAGTCCAGCTTCATCGTGTCCTTGCTAATGTCTTCATAATGATGATTACACTACCCAGGCAGGTATTACCTCTTTTGAGCCAGGGAACGCTTTCTGGTTAATGCATGATCTTGCTTTACCTTACTCGTTTCTGTTTCTCGCAATAGCATCCCCGCTATTCCCCCACTAGCAAGGGGAAAGACTGGATTAAACATACTATTTATAAGATTATCGGTCATATACAAAGCCAAAACAATAGTCACCGCTGCCGCTGGTGCAACTTTGAGGTTAAACCACAAACGAGCCGGATAACGCCAGCAAAAAATTACTATAGGTAGGGATAAAGAAGCTATTATACTAAATAAACCCACTAGCCCCATAGTTCCAAATGTAATAATCCACAAGCTGTCCGGCTTGGCAAGATCTACAAGTTCTCCTGTCCAGTGGTGTACTTGATATACCCGGTTTCGATTCCATCCGCCCCAGCCGAAAATTATCCGTTGTCGTGCTTTGTCTCCTAGAATTTGTTCATTTTTAAATCGATGGCCTAAAGATGCGGCTCTTTCTTCATTAGTTATCTCGGTCATAACAGAAATAATCTTATCCTGCTGTAGCTGAGTAAACTGTCCAGTTGCTACGTAGTACGGGTAGAAAAAGATACCCCCAATCAGGAGTAACAACGGTAAGGCAGTGCCGAGTTGACGGGCAGCAAAGAAAATTACCAGTCCCAAGGCGAACAGAAGCCATGCCCCTGTGGATTTACATAATATAAAGGTAATCAGCAACACAGGAACTAACCAACCCATAGATATTCTCCAGACTTGTTTAATTACCCCAGCTTGCCACAGCCAAATCCCAACGAGGGTTGCTGCCATCATCCACAAGCCCACTGCTAAACCATGCTGCATAAACACTTGGGGTCTAAATCCGCCATAACGAGCCGTTTGGGCGAAACTATGGGGAAAGTAGCCATAAACCATACTGTGTAGCTGGGGACTCATACGGATTTCATAGAGGCATAAAGGCACATACACAATGCCTCCCAAGAAGATACCAACCGCCAACAGACGCAATCCTTTAAGATTGTTGAAATAGATGCGACCTAAAAAATAAGGAAATCCCCACTGCACTGTTTGACTAAGTGCGCTGGACAACCCATCATAAAGACCTAAGTCATTACTCACCGATGAAGCGATAGGACATAAACACCAGATTAGCATTGGCAGGTCAAACCAGCCAAGTTTAAACCGTTGAAATCGTCCCACATCGAAGATGCAAGTCGCTAGCAAAATCCCGTAACTTGCTGCCGATATCCGGCTGTAGTCCGGGAAACCGGGAAACGAAAATCCTGCTTTCTGAGGGAGAAATAACCAAGCGCCAATGAAGCCGATAACCACTGCCTTTTGCACCGGAAACCGGACAAACAGGTACAACAGGATGGGTATCCAGGCAAGCATTGCCAGTTGAGCTTGAGGAGTCATAGGCGGGGTTTTGCGTAAGTTTCACTTTAACTGTCGAGACTCTAACCACTTTATTAGGATATCTGTGATCCAGCCTCTCTCTGATTCAAGTTGCCAACAGTAGGAATTTCGTCTTGAATCTGGAGGTTTATGAATTGCTTTTGTCTAATGTCTTATCCACTCCCTCAAAAAGTTGTATAACCTGTTTCTGAATCTGGGGAATTGTAGTCCTCAAGATTGCTTGGCTTTCTTGACGGTTGCAAAATCCCTGTTCCACTTGACTCAAAATTGTCTGCTCATCCTCAGCTCTTAAATCTACGACGTAGTTGCCCACACCAGCGGATTCAAACACCCCGATAAATTTACCACTGTAGGCTAGACCAATTGCGGGAACACACTGGGAAATTGCTGCGATACAAGAATGCATCCGTGATCCTAAAAAGAAGTCACAACACCCAATGAGATATTTAACTTGCTTATGATTGAATCGCTCTTCTACAAGTAGAATTCGTCCTGGATAGTTACCTGATATTTCTTCATATACAGTTTGACATGCCTGCTGATCTCCTCCATAAACATGGGACACTAATATAACAATGGTATCCTTTTGTTCCATAAAGTATTTAATAATTTTGCCCGGTAGTTCCCGGTAATTTCCCTTGAGTCCAAATTGCCGATCCGCTTTTTGTCCTCCATTATAAAGAATCCCACTAATATTCAGACCGATTATGACTTTTCCTTGTCCTTTTAAGTTTTCCAGTTGCTTGATTATAGGAACATCGGGTTTATCGGGAGTAAGAACAAAGGCTACATCAGGTATGTAAATAATTGACTTGTTTTCAGCGGCTGACCCTAACAGTTCTTTTGTATGTTCAACGCCATTTTTATCTCGACTATAAATTAGAGTGGCGTTCTTGAGTATGTATATAGCTAGTGCCTTAGCCACAGGGCTTTCAAATGGACCATAAGTTTGGGGAAGTAAAACTAGCTTTTTTTGACATAGAATAACCAATATTTTTAGGAAAGCATCCGCTCTAAAACGTGACATTCCATAAATATCGCTAAAGCTATCTCCATAGGTGATATCAGCAACTAAATCCGCTTCCATCAATTCCTTGAAATAGAGATTTGTCTTTTCAAGGAATTGCTGAAATCCTTTGAACGGTAGGAGTCTCAAAAGCAGAGCATAAATAATCAGGACATATACATTATTCGGTTTTGACAGATTGAGACCTGTCCACAAGGCTCTATTTTTAATCCAAATGTCTCGTCCCGCAATAGTTATTTTCTGGTCAGATTCGTCTATAATTGTCCGCAGAGTAACTTCAGCGTCACTCCATTGCGTGAATATACACTTTAGGCTTGCTTCGCTGAGAGCGTTCACTCCCATATTTTGGGTTTCCAGGGAGGCTCCCATTAACCATATTTTGGGGGATTTTTTCTTCATTTCTTTTAGATGAATTGAGATGGATAAGATTACAAACAAACAATCAATCTTGTTTACCAATCAATGACGATCCTATTTATAGAACTTCAGTTCTATATCCTGTGTCATCAGATAAGAATGTAATGAACTAGGCAAATTTTATCATTGCTGCCGCTTTGCAAAAATGAGGAAACGTGGAGCCAGTTTACTCGCCAATAAACCTAGTGATAACCTTTTGTACATCTGCATTCGGCTATTTTGAGGGATAGAGTAAGAAACACGCTTCACCTCCAATCCCGACTGGTGTAACCAAGAACGTACCATAGCTTCGTTGGTTAAATGTATTCCCAAGGTTTCAAAATCTGTCTTACCACTTACTTCTAGATCTAAGGGAGCAAAAGTTTCAGAGGTGAATTGACGATACTTAGTGTTCAAGCAAGTTATAATTATCTGACCTTTCTCTTTCAACAGGTTAGCGAAGTGGGTCAAGATAGGTATAGGCTCCTGTAGATGTGGTAATACATCATCAAAAATAATGCAGTCAAATTGTCGTCCGGATAGAGTGTTGAGTGCTGCATTAAAGTCGGGTTCCACTGTTTTGATCCCTTTGCGACTCGCCGTTGCCGCAATGACCGCATCTAGAGGTATTGCTGTCACTTGATGACCTTTCTGAAGCAATCCTACTTCAGTGTTTCCTGAACCGCATCCCACTGAGAGGACATCTTTATATCCAGAGTCCACTGCCTGTAATAGTTCTGAGTCACAGGGAGCGTAGTAA
>Ga0207419_1003162_pt1 | contig 10024 bp, 7 predicted proteins | sample ElkSloMetagenome_4_FD_184723 | JGI IMG/M metagenome (GOLD analysis project Ga0207419, IMG submission 184723) | Hot spring microbial communities from Elkhorn Slough, Monterey Bay, USA - MD2A (version 2) | ecosystem: Environmental > Aquatic > Marine > Intertidal zone > Estuary: Microbial mat ... | reverse complement strand
ATAACGAAGAGCTTCGAAATCCGCCACTACGCATACACTCACCGTTAACCAGCATTCACCACATAGAAACTTTCGAAGCAGATTTAATCTGAATTTATCTATTTCTCTAGTTTCTATTAAATCCTTTTGCTAACGAAAAATCGAGTAGCAAAAAAAATAGAAGAAAATATAAACTATTAGAAATCAGGGACTAAATTTTACATTGTTCTGAATTGTGAAGGATTAAACAAAGTTATGAATCTAAAGTGAAATTTGAAAGAATAAGTATTAACATTAAACATTTCTTTAATTAATAAAATAAATATAAAAATTATGAAAAAAAATTACATTTTCAGTCTTGTATTATTGGTAATTGTAACAACTGCAACAGTTGGTCAAACAACCATTACATTACAACCTAATTCAGAGCAAGGACTTGATGCATTTATTTATAATTATGAACCTGATAGAAATTTAGGAACACATACTGATTTTATGGCATCAGCATGGACCGCTGGAGGCCGCGACCTAAATGTTCGAGGGGTGATTAGATTTAATCTTGATTCCATTCCAAGTAATGCAGAAATAACAAGTGCTAAATTGTCGTTATTTTCATATGATTCAGAGTCAAATGGCACACATTCAACGATTGATGGCTCAAATAAGTGTTTGTTGCAGCGTATTACTTCATCTTGGGAGGAACAGTCAGTAACATGGAATAATCAGCCTTCAGTAACAACAGAACATATGGCGATATTAGATTCCTCAAAAAATGAAATAGAAGATTATTTGGATATAGATGTAACAGTAATGATTAAATATATGCAGAATAATCCTATAGAAAATTTTGGATTTATGCTAAGTCTGGAAACTGAAGAAAAATATCGAAGAATGGTATTTGCTTCAAGTGATAATGAAAATTCAGCTTTGCATCCAAAGCTGGAAATTACTTATATAGAAACAGTTGGTGTGTATAATTCAATTCAAGAAGAGCCAAATATTTATCCGAACCCAGCAAGGGATTTTATTTATGTGAATGGTCTGAATAATATGTCAGTCAACAATAGCGTTGAAATCTTTAATGCCTCAGGACAGTTGATTAAGAAGCAACTTTTAAATAATGATAACAAAATTGAAATAACAAATCTTAAAGAAGGTATTTACTGGATGAAGATAAAAAATAGTTCTCAAGTATTTAAGTTTATTAAAGAGTAACGCTGGTTAACAACGGCTCATAAAAAATACGGTTTCTGTGCTTAATTCAACTGTGTCCGCACTTACAAGCCCCGCCAAGACATTCGTATTGACTATGTATGAGAAATTGTTAAATTGTAGTCAAAACAAATGCTTGGCTCATGAGTAAACTGACACAAAATTCTAATCAAGTCCGTACTTTTCATAGCCAATCGTTGTGGCACATGCCCAATAACGACAGTACAAACAAAAAAGATATAAATAGAAATGAGAAAGACAATTACATTATTATTGACTGTGTTTACGATAGTGAGTAATGCTCAAGTTGCATTGAATCCATCGATTTTTAAGCCTGATTCAGCTATCTACTTTGCAGATTCATTGGAAAATGAACGGTATATGCTTATGCTAAATAAGTATGATGGTGATTCCATCGATATGGCTGTTTATTGGTATGATTCGGACACGATTAATTATGCAAATAAAACTGTTTATTACATGGACTCGGACTTGCCTAAATTACCCTTTGAACCAATTTTTTCAGGAGGTCGACAAGGTGGAGCATTTTTCGGAACAGGAAGTTATGTTTATACAAGTACTATTGGGGATACTTTATCAAGGTCGTATTTATATGATTTCGAATCTAAATTATGGGTTAACTCCTCCAAAGTAAAGCATGATATTTCAGATGCAGGTATTGATACATTGGCAATCACTCATAGTTGGAATAATAATTCAAATAAGTGGGAGCTTAATAATGTATCTAAACAGTATTTGATAGAGAGAGAGTTGGATACATTATTTGTTCTTATGTTAGCTCCGAACCAAATTGACACAATGAATTATGATAGAATGATTTATAAATATAATCTGGATAACTATATAGAGATTATTACGCATAATAGGTTTAACTCAGACGGTAGTATAAGTAAATATATTGATAAAGATTCTATAACATATACCGAGTTGAATTTGATTGATTTTATTTATTATGGCAATAATAATGATTGTGCTAATATGAGCCTGCCTGATTGTGATAATCAAATTGTGTATGATTATGCAGAACAGTATTTTTATGATTCAAAGGACAGACTCGATAAAATTTACTTCTGGGATAAACAAGGATTACCTGAATGGACATTTGCTGGCTGTCTTCAATACTATTATACCGATCTACCAACTAATACGTATGGGAAATACTTTGAAGATTCATTTAATGTTTATCCTAATCCCTGTAATAACTCTTTGACTATTGAATCTTATACTGGGAAATTGGAGATTTACAATACTAAAGGACAACTAATAATATCGGAACAGATGGAAAACGGAGGACTTATCAATACTTCATCTTTAGGTGCAGGATTATATATCCTAAAACTGGAGAGTGGATATAGTAAACTGATTACGAAACAGTAATGCACGATGCCACAACAACATGTAATACCGCATTAGATTGATAAGAATTATTAGAAGCATAATAATGAATACGAACCAAATTATAAATTAAAACTTAAGAACATGATTTTTAAAAAACTTTTACTCTTGTGCTTTATTGCAAGTTTAGGAATTTCCTTAAAAGCACAGTCTTATGTATTGCAAGACACAGAATTAACAGTAAACGCAGATGGAATCATAACCGATTGTAGTTATGATTTTACAAATAAAGACATCACCATCCCCAATAGTGTAGGTGGAACAGATATTACCGGAATTGCAGACATAAATGTGTTTGGAACAATTAAGATATTCTATGCGCAAGGTATAACCAATGTTAATTTACCTTCAGGAATAAAAACAATTGGCAACAATGTATTTAAATTAAATGACATAACTTCAATTACCCTTCCTGATGGACTGGAAAAAATAGGGGAAAGTGCATTTAGTGCGAATGATTTTTCATTTACAGAAGTTACTATTCCCAATAGTGTAACCTTCATAGGAGAATATGCCTTCTCAAATAATGGATTTGATAGCATTACGCTTCCACAAGTAACAGCACCAGGATTTGTAAAATGGATTGATGATAATGGGAATCATTATGCCGGGGGCACAAAAGTTGAATATAATGGAGACGAATATCGAGCAAAGATACTGTACACTTTACAGGATGAAGATGTAGAAGTAAATACAGATGGATTGATTACAAGTTGTAGTTACGATTTTGCTTATACAGATATAATTATTCCTGAAATTTTAGATGGAATTACGGTTAAAGGTATTGAAGATAAAAGTTGGACAGGTGTATTTGAAAGTAAAGGAATCACAAGCCTTCAATTACCCAATACAATATTACATATTGGCGATTATGCTTTTTCAGACAATGAACTATCATCTGTTATTATTCCTTCTAACGTCAAATATATTGGCAATAGGGCGTTTAGCAGTAGTAATATGGATAGTATAGATATACCAAACAGCGTAACATACATTGGACAAAAGGCTTTCTCGAGTATCGATTCGATGGTATTACCAACTCCTACAGAGATTGGTTTTGAATATTGGATTTCAAGTAGTGGTGATATTTACCAGGGAGGAGAAAAAGTTGAACCATCATTTGATTGGTTTGAAGCTAAAATTGTTTATACACTTACCAGTTCTGATGTTAGAGTAATTAATGGCGTTATTGATAGTTGCTTGTACGATTTTTCAAGCAAATACATAAAAATACCGGATTCGATCGATAACCAACGTATAATTGGTATAGCAAGTGGTACAGAACTTACCTTTTATAATTATTATGGTGTATTTAGCAACAAGGATATAAAGGAAATTCAATTCCCAAACTATATTGATAGTATAGGCGACTATGCATTTTATGAAAATAATTTGGACAGCATTATACTGTTACCTAATAGTGTAAAATATATTGGCTTGGATGCTTTTACCCTAAATTCTTCTTTTAAGGGCGTTGTGCTTCCTTCTCCTACAAACGGCACTTTAATATGTGAAAACTGGATAGATAACTACAGTGACATTTATGAAATAGGAGATACAATTAATAACTTCTATGAAAGAGGATATTCTGCTCAATTTGTATATCCGCCAGGAACTTCTATTATTTCATTATTAGGCACATTAAACTATGAGGATGTTGAAGTTAATTCTCAGCAAAGTAAGGAATTAACAATTAACAATGAGGGCAACTCGCCAATGATAGTAAGTAGCATTGTTTTACCAGATGGTTATTCGGCAGATTGGACAAATGGAGAAATTTTAGCCGATAACAGTCAAGTCGTAAATATTACCTTTTCACCAACAGAGGAAAAAACTTATTCAGGAATGATTAAGGTAATATCAGATGCAACTAGCGGTATTGATTCAGTTGAAGTTAGTGGATTGGGTACAGTTACTACATCGATATTTAATATTTTCGAATCTAATAATCTACAAATTCATCCTAATCCTGCGAGCTCATATATAATCTTACCTTCAGAATTAGGACATACAGATATTGAGATATATACCCTAAATGGTAAATTAATATCTAAACAGACAATATTTAATGACAGAATTAAAATTGAATCCCTTGAAAATGGGATGTATATACTAAAAATAACAAATAATAAAATTAATATCCAAACGAAGTTCTTAAAAGAATAAATACCCATTACATTTTGTATAAGTAAGGGCAGGGAAAGTGCTAAATATCAAGGTTTGTAGCCCGCTCAAACTGCGTAGCGGTTTGACAGGGCATTACCATGCAATCTGCCACTACTTATACAATTTTCCGTTGTGTACAAAAAAAATGAAGACGTTCTACAAATAGAGTAAATTAAAAAATTAAACAATTAAGATTATGAAAAAATTAAGCATTAATTGACCAGTATGCTAACTCTGAACAAGGTAAATCAGAATTCGTTTTACCAGAATTAGGTGATATCCGACATTTAATCACACCTGAATTAATCCACAAAGGGATTATGAAATATGCTGATTCGAAAGATAAACGAATATCGGCATTTGTAGTCATGGCAACAGCTGTAGGGCAAGCTTTCAAATCAAAAGAACAATTCAGATTTATCGAAACCCCGATATTAATTATCGGGGCTGAAAATGACGAAAGGACACCTGTTCAATCCAATGCAAGACATTATCATTGTCTCATTCAGAATTCCAGGTATATTGAATTAGAATGAGAAATTGGCCATTACGTATTTATGAATAAAGCAAAAAGCGGACTTAAGAGAAGTGCTCCAATTATATTTGAGGACAATGCATCTGTTGACCGTAGAAACATACATGGAATAATTTCCAGGGTGGTAATTGATTTTTTCGACTCTGAACTAAAAGAAAAAAGCCAATAAAGCTGTATATGTAATAATGCTCCTTGTCAGTCGCACTCCGCATATACTAACCGTTGTAAGGCATTAGAAACAAACTAATCAGATTTTCGATATGGAAAACATTAAATTGAGAAAAGCAAATATTAAAGACAAATCAATTGTGATTGGCTTTGATTACAGGCTTGACAAAGACGAACATATTAAGCTGAACAGAGAAGAAAAAATTACAAAAGCAATATCGAACCTGCAGTGTTTTATCATTTTAGCAGATAAAATGGAGGTTGGGTTTATACTTTTTGATTACCGCTTTTTTGACCAGGGGTGGATAGAGCTGATTATTATTGACGAAGAATACAGGGGAAAAGGGATAGGTGGAAAAGTATTTGACCTTATATGTGAGCAATGCAAGACGGATAAGGTATTTACTTCAACAAATAGTTCAAATGCTCAAATGCAAAGGGCACTCGGTAAAGCTGGCTTTTCATTCGCAGGGAAACTAAATGGATTAGATGATGGAGACCCAGAACTCTTTTATTACAGACTGACAGTATGAAAGCTCAATCATTGGGATAGAAATGACGATAAGAAAACTAAACATTACTGAATCAGCGTTCTTGGCAGACATGCTGTATGAAGCGATTTTCATTCCTGAAGGACATGACCCTTTGCCGAGAGAAATCATTGAAGACAAATCCTTATCCAGGTACATTGAAAATTGGGGAAAGGATAATTTTGATATTGCAATGGTAATGGAAATCGACAATCAACCTGTTGGAGCAATCTGGGGACGACTTTTAACAGTCGAGAACAAGGGTTTTGGATATGTGGATGACAGTACACCTGAATTGAGCATGGCTGTCAAAAATGAGTATAGAAATCAAGGAATAGGAACAAAGTTGATTAAAGCAATCGTTTCCGAATATCAGAAAATTGGAGTGAAATATTTGTCACTTAGTGTGGATAAAGCTAACAAAGCCAGAAACCTTTATAAACGACTTGGTTGCGAAATTGTAGCAGAGACAGAAACTTCTTGGACAATGAAAAAAAGAATAAAATAACGACTTACACATAAGGCTATGCGGCCATTTCGCTTTCGAAAGAAAAAAAGATGCGGTTGATGATGAAGATATCGGTTTTTAAAGATACGTAAAGCCGCACAACTTTAGCTATACCGTGGGGCAGCATAAGCGACAACGAACAAACATACAATTAGGGGGTAAATGATTTGGGATTGTCTATAAATTAAAATATACACCGTTTGGCTTCGTTATTCCCTTCCGTCATGCGCTCCGCTTCGCTTCGGGTCAGTGCAGGTCTCCCGGTAAATCCACTCCCAATAGATGCGGGACAGGCTTTGCCACGTACTAATACTTCCGGACGATATTCGGGCGTATAAGGGCCTTACACCCTCTGGAAAAAAATCACACTTGTCGTTGCCCAAATTTTAAGGAAAATTTGTATTTTTCTGATTTAATCAGAGCTTACAACAAGTGAACGCCGCTGCTCATGAAGGGCACACACAAGGCGTCAGCCACAATTGGGGCTGATGATTTTTTATGATAAGTTGACAAGTGATAAAAACATCGTGCACTCAAATAACATACGGCTCCGGAATCCATACTGTGGCAACGCCCGTACGTTGTTGTGCATGCGTCCCGAGATTTAGCAGACATGAGAGTACTAAGGTAAAATATTGTATAATCTTTAATTATCGACCAAAAGAATTGATTGATAATGTTGACACTAAGAATGCAAATCCAGGCAGTGCTTCAAGAGCCATGATTGTTCTTGTTCCTTTTCTATTTTTGGTTCTATCACGAATTTAATATCACCACCGCATTTGGCTAAAGAATGATCCTGATTAAGTCTGAGACATTAGCTATCACAGAGAATCTCAACATAATAATTCTTAAAACTTTAACTATGGTTTACTACCAGGAAATAAAGATAATTTCCGTATAAATAATGTACCCTTTTCCAAAACGTTTTTGAGATGGTAGAAAAATAAACTGATCTGTTTATGGTTTCGCAAGTCTTGAACTTTTGGTTTACTTATCAACCAAAAAGATTTTCTTATAAAGACAATTTATGGAAAAACACCTAATTATTGATACATTTACCATTTCATAATCAGTATTTGCTAGGTAAAAAGGCATGAACGAACTTCTCAACACGGAAATTCAATACCTGCAGGGCGTTGGCCCTAAACGCGGTCAGTCAATGGCCGAAATACTGAACATTAAAACCATTAAAGATCTTCTATATTACTTCCCCTATAAATACATTGACAGGACAAAATTTTATCACATTAACGAACTGAATGGCAACTTTCCCCATGTACAGTTAAAAGGGGTAATCACTTCATTCCAAACTGCAGGTAAAGGTCGAATCCAAAGGCTTACTGCCAATTTCCGAGATGAAACGGGGAGCATAGAACTGATCTGGTTCAAAGGCGCCTCGTGGGTGCTAAGTACCTACAAGCCAAATGTGGAGTATATCCTTTATGGGAAACCTACTGAATTTAAGAAAAGAATCAACATTGCCCATCCGGAATTGGAACGGGTCGATAATCCCCAGAAAAGCAATGCAGGGAAACTGGTTCCGGCCTATGTGATACCGGAAAAGCTTAAATCTCAGTATTTTTCTTCAAGGGTAATTCAAAAGCTTGTATTTACCGTACTTCAACGGGATGATTATGATGTGGAGGAATCCCTCCCAGGAAGGCTGATGCACCGGCTGAAGCTTATGCCTCTGCAGGAGGCCTTAAAAGCCGTGCATTATCCTACCAATGCAGACCAATTGAGCAAAGCCAGGTACAGGCTTAAATTTGAAGAGCTGTTTTATATTCAACTTCATATCCTGAAGCAAAAAGCAGCAAGAAAACAAACCAACAATGGCTATGTATTTACAAATGTAGGAGATAACTTCAATCTTTTTTATAGTCAAAACCTTCCTTTTTCCCTTACAGAAGCACAGAAACGCGTAATGCGTGAAATCAGGACAGACTTGGGCTCAGGAAAACAAATGAATCGTTTACTCCAGGGCGATGTAGGAAGTGGTAAAACACTTGTGGCCCTCATGGCATGCTTGATTGCCATTGACAACGGATATCAGGCTGCCCTGATGGCTCCTACTGAAATTCTGGCCCGGCAGCACTTCGCTACCATCAAAAAATTTCTGGATGGTCTTAACATCGATGTAGCATTGCTCACAGGGTCAGTGAGAAAACCTGAACGGCGTAAAATTGCCGAAGGACTCCAAAGCGGTAAAATCCATATTCTTGTAGGAACACATGCTCTGATAGAAGATCCTGTAATCTTTAACAACCTTGGGCTGGCTATTGTTGATGAGCAACATCGCTTTGGGGTAGCACAACGTGCACGGCTCTGGGCCAAGAGCCAACAACCTCCGCATATACTTGTAATGACCGCTACACCCATACCCCGCACCCTTGCCATGACACTCTATGGCGACCTGGATGTCTCCGTAATTGATGAGTTGCCTCCCGGCAGAAAACCCATACAAACATACCATTATTTTGATACCAAAAGATTACCCATGTTCGCTTTTCTTAAAAAGCAAATAGAGAAAGGCCGCCAGGTGTATATCGTATATCCCCTCATTAGTGAATCTGAAAAGATGGACTACAAAGACCTTGAAGATGGAATTGTCAGCATCAGCAGGGCATTCCCCCCTCCGGAGTATGCTCTGAGTGTGGTGCATGGCAAAATGAAACCTGAAGAGAAAGAAGCTGCCATGCAACTTTTCACCAAAGGCCAGACACAAATAATGGTTGCCACTACGGTTATTGAAGTAGGTGTAGATGTCCCAAATGCGTCAGTTATGGTAATTGAAAGCGCAGAACGTTTCGGCCTTTCACAGCTTCATCAGTTACGAGGTCGTGTAGGACGTGGCGCTGAACAATCATATTGCATCCTGATGACCTCATATAAACTTACCAATGAAGCCCGTAAACGCATGCAAACCATGGTGGATACCAACGATGGATTTGTAATTGCCGAAACAGATCTTAAGCTACGAGGGCCCGGTGATATGGAAGGTACCCAGCAAAGTGGAATTCCTTTTGACCTGAAAATTGCACACCTCGGAAAGGATAACGATATATTGCAGGTGGCCCGCAACATCGCTTCCGATATTCTCCACAATGATCCGGTGCTACAAAAACAAGAAAATATTGTACTGGCGCATCAATTAAAAAAACAAAAACAACAACATTTTAACTGGGGAGAAATTAGTTAATTAATTCTATTAAAGGGGTACGACCCTATTTCAGTTACCCTTGCTAGCGCGAACGTCCTCCACCGTGCTTTCCTTCCGGACTTAGGCATAAGGTACTACCCTTATTTCAGTGGTTAAATATTTTTACATGACCTAAAATACTGTTTAAATATAGGTGTAAATGTGGTTGAAATATAGTTTAAATGTTGCTTATTTTGATTGACACAATATAGTTGCTCATTTTTACCGATAATTTTTTGCCTTTTTCGAAATATTTTCAAATACATCCTTCTTTAGGTAGGGCCTGCTGAAAAAGTCAGAAAGCTGTG
>Ga0207419_1003160_pt1 | contig 10026 bp, 8 predicted proteins | sample ElkSloMetagenome_4_FD_184723 | JGI IMG/M metagenome (GOLD analysis project Ga0207419, IMG submission 184723) | Hot spring microbial communities from Elkhorn Slough, Monterey Bay, USA - MD2A (version 2) | ecosystem: Environmental > Aquatic > Marine > Intertidal zone > Estuary: Microbial mat ... | reverse complement strand
ACTTGTAAAGTCTTTCTACAAAAAAATGATAAAAAATTCCATATTCTGTATAAGGCAATACATTTTTAGAGTTACATTTTTGATAGGCTTTATTGATAATCTTTTTTAATTGATTTCTGTCACTCCCAAGACCGTTAAGTTTGTTTTTTCTCAAATATCGCTTATGAGGTAATACATATGACTTAATATTTGACTTCTCAGCCATTTTAGAATCACTATGCTTATTATCTCCAATCATCAGCACAGATTTAGGGTCTATAGATAATTCTGAAATAATTACCTTGTAAATAGTTCCCTTATGCTTACTTTTTCCAACTGTTGAAGAACTATAAACTCCATCAAATAAATGATCTATTTTATGATGTTCCAAAAGCCTTACTAATAAACTTTGTGGTCCGTAAAAATCAGAGATTAAATATATTTTACCACCATTTCTCTTAAAATCTCTAATGAGGCTGACTGTTTTATCATTAAGATACTGCACACTTTGCTCTGCTCGAAGTTGTACCTTCTCAAAAAGGTCTAGGAATATCTTTTTTTGGTCATCGGCAATAACATCATCGTTGTTTAGCCTAATGAAAATTTCTTCTCTAAGCGCATCATATGGCAACTCATTACGATCTGTTTTTAGTTTCTCCACGAGGTAGCGCACCGATTCTTTAAACGTAAAATAGACATGATCGATTGATGCGGTGAGACCAATTTCGGTAATCATGATTTTAGACCAGATCCTCAACACTTGATTTGGGTGTACCTTTCTATGGACCAATGTATCGTAATAATCTGTAAAAAGAACTTTTATGTTGTTCTCATCAAGTTTTTTCTTCAGTTGGTTCATCTGTTAAATGTATCAATAAAAAGTTCAAATTACGCCAATTTAGATCTTTGATTATTAACGGTTTAGTTCTCTAAATATTCTTCTGCTATTTTTTTGTAATCAATTTTTTCATTTTTAGTCTTCGGCAACTTATCAAAGCGCTTAAACTTTATCGCGGGTCCTTGTATTTTATACGTTTCAAATATGGTCTTCTTTAGTTGCGATTCGTTGAGCGCATCTTCGCAGTGCGCAACGAGAATAAATTTATCATTAATCCCGGTACATGCCAAAAGACTCATATCTAGAGACGATTTTAGTAAGGCTTCAATCTCATCAAGGTTTACACGGTTACCGAATACCTTTACCATTCGTTTTAATCTTCCCTTTATATGATAAAAACCATCTTCATCCTTAAAAGCTAAGTCACCTGTTTTTAGAGGATTAATGGTCTCCCAAAATTTAAGATCTTCCTTTTTCTTAGCATACCCTCCAAAAACGTTGGGGCCTGAGTATAAGAGTTCTTCTGTTTCGGCATCAATTATCATTTTGCCGTTATTAATAGGAATACCTATCGATTTCACTTTTTCTACCAATCTATCTGAAGGTACATAAGAAATTCTTGCTGTTGCCTCTGTCTGGCCATACATTACGAAGAATTCAATATTATTCTCTCTGCAATAATCGATGAATTGCATTTTTATGTTTTCACTTAAATTACCTCCTGCCTGACTAATGTATTTTAATGAAGGATAATGCTTTTTCAAAAACCCTATTCGGTTTAACATTTCATAAATGAAAGGTACCCCAGCTATAGATGTAAATTTATAGACATCCAAACATCTCCAAAAATCCTTAGTTAAAATATCTGGCAAGCCACAAACAATTGTACCACCTTTAATGGCATTAGAATGCAATACTGATAAACCATAAGAATAGTTTAAGGGTAAATTCAAAGGCACTATATCTTTTTTATTAATAGGGAGATAATCACAAATAGAAAGAGCATTTTGTAAAATATTATGCTCTGAAAGCTTTACTAGTTTTGGTGACCCTGTCGTCCCAGAAGTTGATAAAAGTAATCTTATTGTCTCATGGACCAGGATACTAGAATTATCATTGATAAAAACACTAATATTAATTGCCTTATTTTTAATCTCTTTTAACGAGTAATTTATAATTTCATTTCTATTTACATCATATATTATAGAAGGCTTATACTCTTTTTCTAAATTTTGTTTGAGAATAGCTCCAATACCATTATTCAATAAGACAACGGGATGCTTAGAAGCCAAAAAACTTAAATAGACAGCCACCGATTCTAAGCTTGTACTTAAATAAAGAAAAATGAGTTGCCTTCCTTTCAAGGCTAGTTCTTCTGTTGGTAATAAAAGCTCATTTAACTTGTAGATAGAATTAGTTTTAACGTCTATAAATTTTAGACTCTTATTAGATGAAATATGATCAAAAATATAATCCATGTAAATCAAACTCTTAAAGATTAAAGTCTAGATTGTATTTACTTAAAACTTCTTTGGTATGATAAAAACTTTTCATTTCAAGTATATCATCAGCATCAATTTCAATGTCAAAAACATTTTCAATTTCCGAAATGAGGAACATATGATTTATAGAATCCCAAGACGGATTTTCTTGATATTTTAAATCATCATTAATTAATGACGCATCAATTTCTAGAATTGACGAAAATACATGTTTTAATTGGTTGTTATTATCCATATGTTTTTGTTAAGTGTTTATTTTTGAACTGATATTGAAAATAAGTTAAAAAGCCAATGATAATCCAACAAAAATATAAAACAAAAAAAATAAGCACACTAAATTTACCTTCTATCGTTTAAAAGCTTTAATAATTGATTAATGGTAGAAAAATATTAAAAACTAGTTTCATAAGAACCTTTAAATTGCTAATTGATGTTATTTAACGAAAAAATTAATAACTATTCATGATATCGTCTACTTTTGAGTTATATGTTAGTCACGTTTTATTGAAACCTATTTTACGATGTATAAATTATATTTTAAACGTATTTTGGACATATTGGCATCTGCTGCTGGTTTAATTATCCTTTTGCCAGTTATTCTAATACTAATTATCGTTTTATCTCTAAAGTTTAAAGGTTCACCTTTCTTCCTACATGAAAGGCCTGGAAGAAACGAAAAAATTTTTAAGCTGATAAAGTTTAAATCTATGACAGATGAAACTGACGAAAATGGGGAGCTCCTTCCCTATCATTTAAGAATCACTAACATTGGTTTATTCATAAGAAAATTTTCTCTTGATGAAATACCGCAGCTTGTTAACGTACTAAAGGGAGACATGAGTCTCATTGGACCACGACCTTTACTAGTTAAATACTTAAGTCTTTACAATGAAGAACAAAGAAAACGACATCTTGTTAGACCAGGAATTTCTGGTTGGGCTCAGGTTAATGGACGAAATTCAATATCTTGGGCTCACAAATTTGACCTAGATATTTGGTATGTTAATCATATCTCTTTCAAGACAGATTTTAAAATTTTTCTTTTAACCATTAAAAAAGTACTTTTAAGAGAAAATGTGAACAAGTCCGATACTATTAATATGACACCATTCCAAGGAAATAATTAAACATGAAGAAAGCAGTTATTATAGGTGCAGGAACTCATGGACAAATCTATCTATCTTATTTAAAAGAAGCAGGTATTAATGTCGTAGGGTTTGTAGATGATGACCATTCATTTTACAAGAAAAAAGTATTAGGAACTGAGGTTTTAGGAACTTACGATGATCTTTTTGACCAGAAACTAAAAAGTAATATCACCGATATATATTGCCCTATTGGAGACAATATTATACGTCAAAAATATCTTTCAACTCTAAAAAAACACGGCTACAATACACCGAGCTTTTTTCATCATACAGTTTGCATTGGTCCCGATGTTAACCTAGGGGAAGCTAATTATATGCTTCCAGGAAATTACGTAATGCCACATACAAGTATTGGTAATTATTTTATGGCCAACATGGCCACAACAATAGGACATCATAATAAGATTGGGGAAGGCGTATTTATGTCCTCTGGTATAAATATCGGTGCCAATTTAGTAATTGAAGATTTAGCTTATTTTGGTATTGGATCAACTGTGATGACGGGGGTCAAAAATATTGGTAAAAACACCCTAATAGGTGCAGGTTCTGTGATTTTTAAATCTGTACCTGATTTCGCAGTTATGGCCGGAAACCCTGCACGAATCATGAAATTAAATAAACCTAAAAAGCCATAAATAAGCTTAATCTAAAGCTTTAGTAAATCGGAAATAATCTTCTAAACCTCAAGGCGAGTAAAAGTAAATTTTTATTGTTAAAAATAGGTAATGCAATACTAGCCTTTCCTTTTCGAATACTCTTATCAATATTTGAGTCCATTGGGTAAATCCCTATACTATTAAAGTGTATTAATACATTTTTTAAATCCTCGACTTTGATAATACGGTGCCTAAAAATTCTTATCATTAAAGAAAAAACCAAAGACTGTTGTCTGGCTTTCAATCGTCTCACTATTTTATCATAATTCACGTAAGAGCAATCGAGGTCGTTAATTAAAAGTTGAATCTGATCAATAACAACAATGGTGCTATCTATCATTTTTTGTTGGTGAGACTGATTTTTTGATGTATTAATAGAGTGGGGAACGACCACATATCTATGATATTCCACGTTTATCTTCGCCATCCTGGTGGCTTTTAAAAACAAGCTTGCGGTGAATAGCGTATCCTCATACATCCAGTCTTTTATAAATTTTATACCTGTTTTCTCTAACAAGTCTCTTTTAACAATATACCGCCACGCCTGATTTCTGAAATCGTAATCTACAATATATGACAGCCCATCCTTAACGTCCACCTTCACATTATTAGAAAATTGAGATGTAGAATCAGGAAATTCATTCTCTTCGGCCTCTATAGATCCAAATTCTAATATTTCAAGGTTATTTTTTATAGACAATCCAATCATCTGTGAAAGAACATTCTCTGCTAAATAGTCGTCTGCATCTAAAAAATAAACATAATTTCCTGTTGAAAGTTGAAGTCCTTTATTTCTAGCAACACTAACCCCCTTATTCTCTTGATTATAAATAAGGATATTTTTATACTTTTCAGCGTAATTCTGAACTATAGACCTACCTGAATCAGTAGAACCATCGTCTACGATTATAATTTCGTATTCATTTGAAGACAAATTTTGATTGATAAGGCTTTTTAAACAGCGCTCGATATAGTCACCTTTGTTGTATAACGGAATAATAATACTGAGCTTCATGCTTATGATTTGCGTTGTTTTAAATATCCTTTTAAGATTTACAATATTATAATATGTCAATGATTGAATAAAATATATAAACTAAAAAACCAAAAATTTCCCTTCTCTTAACCAATAAACAGACAAAATCCACTGAAAGTAAACTACTTAGTTTCTTTTAACTAAATATATTTAAAAACGTAAAAATTTGCGTTTTATCGTAATAATTTGGGTAGTAGTATTATAAAATTGCATCTTAGCTCTAATATTGAGTGTTCCAAATCCCTCTATAAACACTAAATTGAATAGTATTTGATTACTTAACAATTTCTACCTATGGCATCTAAAATATGGTTATCGTCTCCACATATGAGTGGAAAAGAGCAAGAATTCGTAAAACAAGCGTTCGATACGAATTGGATTGCACCACTTGGACCACACGTAGATGGCTTTGAAACTGATATAAAAGATTATCTCGGTACATCGAATCATATAGCAGCCCTCTCTTCAGGAACGGCTGCACTACATTTAAGTTTAATAATTTTAGGTGTTACCAGAGGCGATGAAGTTCTTTGCCAAAGTAAGACCTTTGCGGCATCAGCCAATCCTATAGTATACCTAGGAGCCCAACCCATTTTCATAGATAGTGAGGAAGACACGTGGAATATGTGTCCCGTATTGTTAGAGGAAGCCATTAAAGACCGTATAAATAAGGGCAAAAAGCCAAAGGCAATTATAGCGGTTCATTTATATGGTATGCCTTATAAGGTTGATGACATCCATAAGGTGGCCCATAAATATGAAATTCCTGTTATTGAAGATAGTGCAGAAGCTCTTGGCAGTCATTATGAAAACAAAAAATGTGGAACTTTCGGGGATTTATCGGTGTTATCATTTAACGGTAACAAAATTATAACCACTTCAGGTGGTGGGGCATTAGTTACTAAAAATACAGAACAAAAAGAAAAGGCAGTTTTCTTGGCAACACAAGCTAGAGATAATTCGGCAGCCTATTTGCATTCACATGTTGGTTATAATTATAGGCTTTCCAATGTATTAGCAGGAATTGGTCGCGGACAAATGAGGGTGCTCGATGAGCGCGTTAATCAAAGACGTGCCGTTTATAAACTTTATGAGACTGAGTTATCTGAGATTGAAGCCATAGAATTTCTTAATGAACCTGATGGCTACTTTTCGAATCGTTGGCTGAGTTGTATTCTGTTACCGGATTATAATACGAGAGAGGCACTTCGCATGCATCTCAACAAAGATAATATTGAATCTAGACCGCTATGGAAACCTATGCATCAACAACCCGTTTTTAAGGATTCTCCGTCCTATCTTAATGGAATATCAGATGACTTATTTAATCGTGGGTTGTGTCTTCCAAGCGGTTCTAATTTAACTGAGGCTGAACTGGAAAGGGTGATTTTAAATATAAAAACGTATTTTGCATCATGCTAACTCGGTTTTTACATAACATATCAAATCGTTACGCTTCCAAGTGGCTGGTACTGTTTTTAGATCTCATCATTATATCTAGCACATTTTTTCTTGCTTACCTCATTAGATTTAACTTTAAACTGGAATTTAATTTTAATGAACTTCTTCAGCAATTGCCTTACGTCATACTATTGTCTGCTATAAGTCTAATAGCCGTAGGATCACATAAAGGCGTAGTTCGGTATACAGGTTTTAAAGATATTCTCAATTTAATTATAGGCACTAATATTTTAGCCACCTTATTAATCTGTTTCACCGTTTTAAGCCGACGGTTTATTAGTGTCGATAGCATTTTTAATATCTCTGGTTCTATAATTTATATTCATCTATTACTTAACATATTATTCCTCATTGCCTTTAAATTATTTATTAAATCTATTTACAACTATATTTTACACGGCAATCAGGTCGTAAAAAACGTACTCATATTTGGAGCTGGCAATTCTGGAATGATTACCTATGATGTTATAAATAATGACAACACCAATGGTTTAGAAATTATTGGCTTTATTGACGATGATGAACGTAAGATTGGAAAGAAAATAAACTTATTGAAGGTTTATAGTCTTGATGATATTACTAAAGAATTTATTGAGAAAAATAAGGTTGAAGAGGTCATTATTTCCATTCAAAATATAGATCCGGCAAGACTCTTACAAATTACGGGGAATCTGTTTGCGCTAGAGCTTAAGGTTAAAATTGTGCCCCCAGTACAAAGCTGGATTGATGGCGATTTAAGTGCCGGACAAATTAAAGAAATCAAAATTGAGGATTTATTAGGTAGAGACCCTATAAATATTAAAAATCCTGACCTAATTGAGCAATACGATAATAACGTCATTCTTATTACTGGTGCTGCAGGTTCTATTGGTAGTGAAATAGCACGGAAAGCTAGCTTGTACAATTATAAAAAACTTATCCTGGTTGATAATTCAGAATCTGCGCTCTATGACATACAGCAAGAATTTCAACAGCAAGACCTTAAAAATATTGAAGCGATTGTAGCAGATGTACGTAATCGGACTCGAATTGATCAAATTTTTAATCAGTACAAGCCAAAAATAGTATTTCATGCCGCCGCCTATAAACATGTGCCACTCATGGAAAACAATCCTTACGAAGCGGTAAACGTTAACATAATGGGCACCAAAAATGTAGCAGATATGGCCGTTATGCATAGCGTTAATAAATTCGTCTTAATTTCGACAGATAAAGCGGTTAATCCTACAAATGTCATGGGTGCGTCAAAAAGGATTGCTGAGTTATACGTCTCGTGTTTAAAAGGAAAGGGACAAACAAAATTTATCACAACCCGATTTGGAAATGTTTTAGGATCTAATGGATCTGTAATTCCACTTTTTAAAAAGCAAATTGAAAAAGGTGGTCCGCTAACTGTAACGCATAAAGATATTACCCGCTATTTTATGACCATCCCAGAAGCCTGTCAGTTGGTTTTAGAGGCAGCTGCAATGGGTAATGGAGGTGAAATTTTTGTTTTTGATATGGGTGAGCCTGTAAAAATCTTTAATTTAGCTGTCAATTTAATCATATTATCTGGATTAAGATACCCAGAAGATATTGACATAAAAATCACAGGGCTGCGTCCGGGTGAAAAAATTTATGAAGAATTATTAGCCGACGGGGAGAACACCAAAAAAACTTATCATGAGAAAATTATGATCGCAAAATCTAAACACATTGAAAAAGTGCATGTTGAAAATCAAATTAAGAAATTAATTAAGATTACCTCATTAACACAACCTTTAGAAATTGTCTCATTGATTAAGTCTATTGTGCCAGAATATATTTCAAATAATTCTACCTTTGAAGTCTTAGATCAAAAAAACAAAATTTAAACCCCCTATTACAATGAAGTTTCGCTTACTCTCTATTTTAGTTATAGTTGTTTTTATCCTTAGCTCTTGTGCTACAAGAAAGGATTTGGTTTATTTTCAAGATGAAGCCGTTAACGCCGTTATGTATGAATCTAAGCCCGAGCAGCTAGTGTACAAGCCTGACGACTTACTAACCATAAATGTTTCGGCAGCAGATCAAGACGCCGCTTCACCTTTTAATTTACCTATTGTTGCGAACAACACCAATGCTATTGGCGCTCAGTCAGCACCTCAAATGCAAACCTATTTAATAGATTCAAAAGGTAATATTGAATTCCCTACATTGGGGACTATAAAAATGGGTGGACTAACACGCACTGAAGCTACTGAGATGTTAAAAAGAAGGATCGCGGAGTACGCTACAGATCCGATTGTGAATATCAGGTTGGCTAATTTTACGGTAACGGTTATCGGTGAAGTGAACAGACCTGGTACCTTTACCGTACAAGATGAACGCATCACTTTGGTTGAAGCTCTTGGTTTGGCTGGTGATTTGACTATTTTTGGAGAACGTGAAAATGTGCTATTAATTAGGGAAGTTGATGGTAAAAAACGCTTTGCTCATATTGATTTAACCTCAATTAACGCTGTAAATTCACCTTTGTACTACTTGCAACAAAACGATGTGATTGTTGTGGAACCAAATAATGCCAGAGTAAGATCTTCCACTTTTAATCAAAATAATAGTGTATTAATCTCAGCCATCGGTACATTAACAACAATTCTAGCCATCTTTTTGATTAATTAAATTTAAATCTTAATGAGTCATAAAAAAAATACGACCATACTTAAAATAAATGAAATCAAGCAAACTTTAGAACTATTTCTAAGCTATTGGAAACTTATCTTAGTTTTTGTTATCATTGCTATAGCACTTGCTTTTACCTATTTAAGGTATGCCGATAATATTTATGTCGCAAAAGCCACCATAAAAATTAGAGACGACCAACAAGAACAAAAGCTACCAAGCCTTAATAAATTAGCTCAAGAAGGAATTTTTTCGAGTGGTGAAGACAAAATCTTAGATGAGACCAAGGTAATGCTATCTAGATCATTACTATCTAAGGTAATAACAAATTTAGATTTAAATATCCGATTTTATAGACAAGGAAAGATAAAAGAATTAGAACTTTATGAAAATCCACCTTTAAATCTTAGTTTCTTTGAACCAGATTCAGTCATTCATAAGGTGGATACTACCTTATATTTGAAACTAAAATCGCCAACTGAGTTTTTATTATTTCAGGATGACGGAAAGTCTTTATTTTACGAAAGAGATGATTCTGAAGGTGAATTATTTTCTTTCGGTGATCGTATCACCACCGGTTTTGGTGGATTGGTAATTACACCCAACTTAGATGTTTTAAACTATGGGCAGCAATCTAATTTAAAAATTAAAATATCCTCAATACGAAGTATGGTAAGTAAATATCAAAGTTCTATACTTTTATCAACTTCAGATGGATCTAGCGTGATTAATTTAGAACTAAATGAAAAAGTACCTCAAAAAG
>Ga0207419_1003158_pt1 | contig 10039 bp, 8 predicted proteins | sample ElkSloMetagenome_4_FD_184723 | JGI IMG/M metagenome (GOLD analysis project Ga0207419, IMG submission 184723) | Hot spring microbial communities from Elkhorn Slough, Monterey Bay, USA - MD2A (version 2) | ecosystem: Environmental > Aquatic > Marine > Intertidal zone > Estuary: Microbial mat ... | reverse complement strand
CAATAAGCTTCCCGCCTCATCCCACCACCGCAACCAATAGCCTGTGCGTCTGTCGTGGGTTCCTTGCCAAACGCCCAAAAATAACTGCATTTCAGCGATCCAATATCGCCCATTTTCATCAGGTTTTTGTACCTTATATCGGCTAGAATCATCCAATTGATACAATTCTAAAACACCATTTTGGGGTGCAAAAATCGCATAGTTTGGAACTTGCAATACCTGTTCATAAAAAAACCATTTTCCAGGCGGATAAGTTGGTTTAATCGAATATTCACCCCCTTCTGTTTCAGAGATAAATTCCATCACAATCAGAGGAATATCCCCTTCCAAACGCGGCGTATAACTGCGTTCAACTTCTAAGCGTTCAACTCGAATTTCCGGAATAAATGCCCAGTCAGGGGCTTTAACAACAATTTTATCATTTACTGTGGCACAGATGCCATAATTAGTAGGAGTTAGGGAATTTTCAGGTAATTTTCCCGCCACACTTAACGCATCTGTTAATGCCATTGCCAATAGGGGCTGAGTAATATTATCCACCGGATCATCGGGTAAAATATAGTCTTCGGGTAACTTTTCCCAAGTTACTTTGAGACTCGTGGTTGTGACAGCCATAGCTTGAGATAACATTGCGGCTTAATGATTATATCATATCATAAATTACAAATTTTTTTGAGTTTTTTTTTGAGTGTTTTGAGGTTGACGGTTTTTGATATACCACTGTTTAAAGGTTTGTTCGGGAACCGTTGGTAACGCCCGATGTCGCACCCAAGGATTTAAGATTTTACTCGAAAATAACAAGGGGAAATATTTCATTACTTTCTGTAAAATTACATTCTCAGCAAAACGATAAAGCTGAGGATTTCCCAACACCATCCCCGCAGCTTTCATGCTTTCTCGACGAGGTAAAGAGAGTAACTTTTTTTCCGCCATCACCCGACGCCATTTATAAATTTGTTCGGGGAGATCAATTTTCACTGGACAAACATCACCACAGGAACCACAAAGGGTTGAAGCATAGGGTAAATTGCTGTATTTTTTAGCATCAAAAGTAGGGTCTAAAACCATTCCAATTGGCCCCGAATAAACCGCCCCATAACTTAACCCTCCACTGCGACGATACACCGGACAAGTGTTCAAACAAGCCCCGCAGCGAATACATTTTAAAGATGACCAAAAATCTGCCATTCCTAACCGTTCACTTCTGCCATTATCAACAATCACTAAATGGATTTCTCCACCCTTTTTAGGTTGGGTAAAATGGGAGGTATATTGAGTAATGGGAGAACCTAAAGCACTCCGAGACAGCAAACGAATAAAAACCGCTAAATGTTCAACTTTTGGGATTAATTTTTCAATCCCCATACTGGCAATATGTAGCCGGGGAACATTCGCCCCAATATCTGCGTTTCCTTCGTTCGTACAGACGACAAAACTACCCGTTTCTGCGATCGCAAAATTAACCCCAGTCATCCCCGCATCGGCTTTTAAAAAGCGAGGTCTAGTATTTTGTCGCATCATTTCATTGAGATAATGCGGATCATCATTATTGGGATCGGTTTCTATTTTTTCGGCAAATAATTTAGAAACATCTTGACGGTTTTTGTGAATAGCAGGCATAACAATATGACTCGGAGGTTCTTGATCGAGTTGTTGAATTCTTTCTCCAAAATCTGATTCTGTAATGGTAATTCCTTGATTTTCTAAAAATGGAACCATGCCACATTCTTCTTGCAGCATAGATTTACTTTTAACTAGAGTTTGAACCTGATGAGTGTTGAGAATATCGTAAACAATTTGATTATGTTCTACCCCATCTTTCGCCCAGTGAACCTGTATTCCATTTTGTTTTGCGTTGGCTTCAAACTGTTCTAAATAGTCAGCAAGATGAGTGAGAGTATATTCTTTAATTTGTGAGGCAATTTCGCGTAATTGTTCCCATTCAGGAATAGATGCTGCTGCTTGATCTCGTCGGAGTCGTGCATTCCAAAGAATTTGATCATATTGTTGGGCGCGTTGTGGATCTTGTAAAAATTGTTCGGCTGCGGCGGCTTGGTTAATGGGTTTAGTCATCGTGAAGTTCCGTTGAGAATTTGAGCAATATGAATTGTTTTTAGGTTCATTTTATAATAGTCGATGATACCTTTTTGGTGCAATAAACAACTCATGTCACCCGATACAATATATTCGGCACCATTGCGGAAATGATCGTTAACTTTATCATACCCCATTTGAGCAGAAACCGCTTCTTCAAAAACACAAAAGGTTCCGCCAAACCCACAACATTCGTCGGGACGATCTAAAGTTACAAATTCTATCCCTTTGACTTTTTCTAAGAGGGTTTGACTTTTAGAAAAAGAGGCGATCATTAATTCTGAGGGTCGAGATGTTCCCAGTTTACGAATGGCACTACAACTGTTATGTAAGCCAACTTTATGGGGAAATTCTGCCCCAGGAAAGTGATTAATTTTTAGGATATCATGCAAAAATTCGACTAATTCATAGATGTTTTGACGAACATTCTGTACCTCTGAAGTTTGAGGAATTGCATCTAAATTTGCCCTAACATGATCAACACAACTGGCGGAAGGACTGACAATATATTGATAGTCTTTAAAACAGTCTACAAATAGTTGTTCAGTTGCGGATGCTTGTTGTTGGGTGCCGTTAGTTCCCATGGGTTGGCCGCAACAGGTTTGATCGAGGGGATATTCAACTTCTACGCCGAGTTTTTCTAATAATTCTAGGGTAGCAATTCCAACTTCTGGAAAGAACGCATCGATATAACAGGGAATAAAAAGACCGACTTTCATGGTTTTAAATCAGTTAATTTTACAGCAAAAAAACGGTTAGACTCCGAACCCCTTGGGCGCCTCGAATAATCACCGCTTCTACATCTCCTGTTGCTGAGGGGCCAGCCATAAAGACACCGTAGGAAGTTTGAGTTAATTCTATTCGTTGATAGGCTTGGTGCATATCTCTAACAAGCTGTTTTGAGTCAAGTAAAATGATTAAATGTTGAGACAGAAAACCCAACGCATTCACAACTAAATCTTCGTGGGTTAGCCAAATTGCCCCATTTTCTGCAACTCCAAACTTTCCCCGAATAATGGCAACATCAACATCGGCTAATTCATGGGGAGGAGTATCAGAATGAATGGGTTTATTTCCGGATATTTCGGGAAGGGTTGAACAGATGATTTTTACATCGGGATAAAGTTCGGTTATTTTTGCTTTTATCTCCTCAATATTTGAGAGTTCAAAAGATTGTCCTCCCATGCGTTCGAGTTGGGTTTTGAAGTTTTTAATTAAGGGTTCTGAGTTGGTATTAAATACTGGAATTTTAGGAGGTGAAACTTCGGAAGTGGGTTGATTTTTACGAACTGAACTTAAAATAAAATCACGACTGTTCATAATATTTTACGGGTATTGTACAGATTAATTATATATTTTTTTCAAGATTTTAAAGTCCGGTTAAAATCTTTTTGATCAAATAAACTTTTCCCTTATATGGCGCGTAGCGCAACTGTAAATCTATCCAAAACGTATTTTTCAACACGCTTTTATAATGAGAAAAAGTATCAAAGCTTGCTTTTCCGTGATAACTTCCCATCCCGCTTTCTCCTACACCTCCAAAGGGTAGATAAGTTCCTGAAAATTGCATAACAGTATCATTCAAACAAACCCCACCGGAAGACGTATTTTGAAGAACTTGTTGCTGTTTGGCTTTATCTTTGGAAAAGAAATAGAGAGCTAAGGGTTTAGGACGAGCGTTAATTTGAGAGATTGCTTCTCCTAAATCATTATATTCTAAAACAGGTAAAATCGGCCCAAAAATTTCTTCTTGCATGACTGGATCATCCCAAGAGACTTGATCTAAAACTGTCGGTGCAATATATTGATCTTCAGGGTTTGTTTGTCCGCCTATAATCACTTTACCATTTTGCAAAAAATCGGCTAAACGATTAAAATGTCCTTGGCTAATCATTCGGCAATAGTCGGGGCTTTTTTCTGGGTTTTCTCCATAAAAAGCTTGAATATTTTCTTTGATTTTCTCTAATAGATCATTTTTTATTTCACGCTTCACCAACAAGTAATCTGGTGCAATACACGTTTGTCCGGCATTGATAAATTTCCCCCAAGCAATTCGTTTTGCGGTATAATCTAGCTGAACATCACTCTCGACAACACAAGGACTTTTTCCCCCTAATTCTAAAGTGACTGGAGTTAAATTTTTAGCCGCAGCTTCCATGACAATTTGACCAATTTTTGTTCCTCCGGTAAAGAAGATATGATCAAACTTTTGAGCGAGTAAAGCTTGACTGGTTTCGACTCCACCTTCTACCGCAGCAATATAAGCCGGATCGAAGGTTTCTCGAATCATATTAGCAACAACTTTAGAGGTATTAGCCGCAATTTCTGAGGGTTTAAGAATGGCACAATTTCCCGCAGCAATTGCCCCAACTAAAGGCGAAATCATCAATTGAAAGGGATAATTCCAAGGCCCAATAATCAGAACAACGCCCAACGGTTCTGGACAAATTTGGGCAGAGGCGGGAAATTGATCAAGAGAAGTCCGAACTTTTTTCGGTTTCGTCCAAGATTTGAGGTGTTTAATCGCATAATTAACCTCGGATACCGAAGCAATTTCAAAATAAGCTTCAAATTCGGGTCGGTTCAAATCAGCTTTGACCCCTGCAATAATGTCACCTTGATGGTCTATAATTACTTGTTTCAGACGTTGAAGTTGTTCCCGACGGAAGTTGACATTCTTTGTTTGACCTGTAGCAAAGAATTGTCGTTGCTGTTGGATCAACTTTTCAACTTGAAGTGACTCTGGCATGATATCTTGATCCTAAACGTTCATCAATAAATATTACACCTTTAGCGTCAGACTCTTTCCTAAGATGCCTTTTTTAGCCTACCCTATTGATATGGATGAATCACTTGATTCGTAACTGAGGTACAAATTGATCACAAATGAACATGAAGGAAATTCTCTATCTGGAAATCCCCACACCCAATACCCAAAGCGTTTGTACCTGGTTGCAGGATGAGTTTCAACCCGGAACCGGAGAAAAACACATCACCCCAGATGGTTTTCGTCTCAAGTTTCCTTTCACTGACGCGACAAAGACTGAACCTAACGAACTTTCAGCTTTTCTTTGGTCACTTCAACGAACGACTTATCTAAAAGTTTTTCGAGTAGGAAATCCTCCGAAAACTGATCAACAGCAATTTATTCAACAGCTAGAAACTGAACTTAGACAACAATTTCCTCATCAATATCCTGAACCTCCAGAAATTGACCTCTCTCAACAATCGATTTTTGAAGCCTTAGCTGATAATTATCCTTTGACGGTCAAATACTTTCAAAAAATGCCCAATGGAGACTCTGATCTTCAGCGAGTGTATTGGTGGGAAAAACGGTGGCGGGAAGGCGTACTTAATCCTAAAAAACCCAAACAAATTATCTTTTCAGTACCCGATTCTTCCACTAATTCTACACCTCAATATGATTTGATTTATGTGGGTGGAGCGTTGGGGGTGATTCATGCGGCTGTGATGGCACGGTTAGGCTATCGAGTCTTATTAATGGAACGGTTGCCTTTTGGACGAATGAACCGTGAGTGGAATATTTCTCGCAGTGAAATTCAAAGTTTAATTGATTTAGGATTATTCTCAAAAGCTGAGGTTGAAAGTTTAATTGCCAGAGAATATAAAGATGGATTTCATAAGTTTTTTGATGCTAATAATCCCCCGGTTGCTAAAGCCCCAGTTCTGCATACTCCGACGGTCTTAAATGTTGCTTTGGATGCCGAAAAATTACTACGTTCTTGTGGGGAAAAATTACGACAGGCGGGCGGTGATATTTGGGATGAAACCGAATTTATTCGAGCTGATATTGCATCGAGTCAAGTTATGCTTAAATCCCTTCATTTACCGACCCAATCAGAACGAATTGCGACAGGACGTTTACTGGTAGATGCGATGGGAACGGCTTCTCCTATTGCTTGGCAATTGAACGGAGGACGGGCTTTTGATAGTGTTTGTCCGACGGTTGGGGCGGTGATTGATGGAGGTTTTGAACCAGATGTCTGGGACTCTAAATATGGTGATGTTCTTAATAGTCATGGTGATATTTCTCGGGGACGTCAACTGATTTGGGAGTTATTTCCCGGTGCAGGAAATGAGTTAACTTTTTATCTTTTTCATTATCATCAAGTTAACCCCAAAAATCCAGGTTCGTTGTTAGAAATGTATGAAGATTTTTTTACGATTTTACCTGAATACCGTCGGTGTGATTTAGATCAATTAGTTTGGAAAAAACCAACTTTTGGTTATATTCCTGGACATTTTAGTGCGAGAAGTCGCGATCGCAAAGTCGCTTATGATCGGTTAATTGCGATTGGAGATGCGGCTTCACTTCAGTCTCCTTTAGTATTTACTGGATTTGGTTCTTTAGTGCGGAATTTATCTCGTTTAACGGATTTACTGAATACCGCTTTAAAACATGACCTTTTGCAAGTCAAACACCTCAATCAAATTCGAGCTTATCAAAGCAATATTTCAGTCACATGGCTTTTTTCTAAAGGAATGATGGTGCCTACAGATCGACATTTACCGCCTCAAAAAATTAACTCTATTTTAAATACATTTTTTGGATTATTAGCCTCAGAACCAACAGCCGTTGCAGACACTTTTATTAAAGATCGAGCCGACTGGTGGACGTTTACTCGATTAGCTTTAAAAGCGGCTCGAACCAATCCTAAACTGTTAGTTTGGATTTTGGATTTCATTACTTTCAATGAAATTATACGTTGGATGTTTAATTATTTGAATTTCACAGTTTTAGCCTTAGTGAGTGGTTTATTAAGTTGGGTTCCTCGCTTTTCTCGATGGATTCAGCCTTGGTTAGAACCTCGTTATCCAGGAATATGGATGAGGTTACTGACGGTTAGTTATGCGTTAACTGATGGTTTAGGACAACCCCAAACACCTGGAAATAAACTGGTTCAGGTGAAGTCACCTGTTTGATTTGATGTTGATGTGATCAAATGCTGAAGTTCTATCTACGATTGAAATCTTGATTTGAAATATTTTATTTTTTATCTTTTTAATTGTAGAAGGGTTCAGCATCACTTTACTGATCTTCTGAAAATATTGATCAACGGATTGAACTATAAAAGTTCTTCAAGTTTATCTCGAATGACTTCATAGGGCAATAAACCCACTAAATTGTTAACTCGTTTTCCGTGTTTAAAATAAAAAATATTAGGAAGACAAGCAATTTCAAATTTTTGGGTAATTTGTTGATTTTTTTTAATATCTATTTTGACAACTTTCACACGCGAAAAATACTCATTCGCGAGTTTGTTAATAATCGGTCTAATCCGGTCACTTAAATCGCATCCAGATATGACAAAAACCACGACGACTAAAGGATATTCTTCAAGAATTTGATCAAAGTCTTCTTCCCGAATGAATATCGCTTTTTTATTAAAAGAGTTTGGTTTCAACTGTTAACTCCTGTGTGAACTAAAAGAGTGGTATAATCATTAGTTTATTTTTAGATTGAAAAAAAATCAAAGGAGTTTAAGGGGGATTAATCATCTGTAGTATTTTTTCTATTTTTAATTTAAACATCAATTTTTTTTGAAATAAGCTTATCGAGAAATACTAACTTTGTTGTTTTAGATCTCTTTTTTTGTTTTTAAGTATTATTTCTTTGAAATTTTGTTAATTTATATTACAAGTTGTTTTGTATTTTGATTGCATCTTTGAGAGTGATTAACAACCTTTTCAACGAACGGATAGACTTGCTTTTTACTGCTGGGATTCATATATTTAGAGAAATAATTGACATTTTAATTAAGATTCATATCGACAATTGTTGCACTTTTGATGTTGCAGTTGATGTTGCAATTGTTGTCTAATAGTATAAAATCAGAATAGTGGACTATGCTTGATCACAAAGTTATGACTGCCGAGAAATTAGATTCCCTCTCAAGCTGGCAACGACTTGAGGAAGGACGCAAAGCCAAAGCTGCTCAGGGGGGCTATGCAGGGTATGGTTCTCCTGCATTTGGCTTATGTTCTATTAATGGCGAACTGGTAGAAGATCCGCGTGAACAACAAGTCATTGAGTTAATTCGTCGTCATCATAAGTCCGGAAAATCACTACAACAAATCGCGAATTGGCTGAATGAAAAAGGCTATAAAACAAAACGGGGCCAGCAATGGAGGCGAATTTCAGTCAAGCGTGTTTTAGACCGACTTTATAATAAAACCTCGGGTTCTGAAAGTCGAAATATAAGCTCCAGTGAGATCTCGTCTGAGTTAAAATCTCCTCACTCTCAGGAAGATTGAGTCTTCAACCTAAAAGTCGCTGTGTTGCTTATACCATGAACTTCCTATACGCTATTCTGTTTCGTTTTTTGATAATAAACCTAAATCCGGGAAATGTAAAGAGCCAGTTTGCTATTTAGAGGGTTTTGTTGTAACATCCCTTTCTAGGCATTTTTTTCTAGGGTTGAAAACGTTCAAAATCTGTAAAAACTCTCATTGTGTTTTCATTCCCGTCAATCTCTGATTCTACTGAGTTCAGAAGATTCGCCCTGGAAAGCACATCAAAAGATAAAAAAACGTCATATTTGACGGTTAGTTGTATCTTGGAATTGAGAAAGAGGATTAGGTTTAATCACCCAAACTCACACTTTAAAAATATTTAATCCGATAGAAATTAATACTATCCGGTAATGTCCAACGATAATGATCTAAAACCTCACGAACCAGCAATATTTTAGACTCTTGAAACGCCACACCCCGGACATCAACTTTCGGCGTTGCATAACCGTATTCTTGAGAAAAGAGATCCCCAATTACCTCTTTTTTCGTGTTAGTATGATGAGCGAAGATATCAGCCGCAATCTCTTGAATTTGGCGATAACGTTCGGCATCATACTCACGCACGAACAAAATGTAATCCGGTTTGTGCGATCGCCTGTAATGCTTTTGCCCACTCGATCCATTGGGGTTCCATACACATCTCTCCCGTTGATATTCTTCTTTCGCCTACAACGGTTCGACTGAAAATTTCCCATTTTTACGACAAGGGGATCAAGCATCGTACTATGGTAATAATTGACAACTTATTAAAAAAATATGAAAGCCATCACTCTTTTAGGTTCAACAGGTTCTATCGGGACTCAAACCCTCGATATTGTCAACGATCATCCCGACAAATTTAGAATCGTTGGACTAGCGGCGCGTCGTAATGTTACCCTTCTCGCCGAACAAATTCGCACCTTTCGCCCTCAAATTGCGGCGATTTGTGATGAAACCAAATTACCTGAATTAAAAGCCGCGATCGCGAATCTCGATCCTCAACCCATTCTACTCGCCGGAGAGTCAGGAGTGGTTGAAGTTGCCCGCTACGGAGACTCAGAAACCGTCGTTACTGGAATTGTCGGTTGTGCGGGTTTGCTGCCGACTTTAGCGGCGATTAAAGCAGGAAAAGATATCGCCCTCGCCAATAAAGAAACTTTAATTGCAGGCGGCCCCGTTGTCAATCCTTTAATTCAAGAATATGGTGTAAAATTACTTCCGGCTGACTCCGAACATTCGGCAATTTTTCAATGTTTACAAGGGGTTCCAGAAAAGGGATTACGACGGATTATTTTAACCGCTTCTGGGGGGGCATTTCGCGATTGGCCGGTTGAGAAATTAGCGGAAGTAAAAGTAGCGGATGCGATTAAACATCCGAACTGGTCAATGGGTCGTAAAATCACTGTTGATTCGGCCACAATGATGAACAAAGGTTTAGAAGTGATTGAAGCTCATTTTCTATTTGGATTGGATTACGATAATATTGATATTGTCATTCATCCCCAGAGTATTATTCACTCATTAATTGAGTTGCAAGATACCTCTGTTTTAGCTCAATTGGGTTGGCCGGATATGCGTTTACCCCTACTTTATGCGATGTCTTGGCCGGAACGAATTTATACCGATTGGGAACAATTAGATTTAGTTAAAG
>Ga0207419_1003157_pt1 | contig 10040 bp, 9 predicted proteins | sample ElkSloMetagenome_4_FD_184723 | JGI IMG/M metagenome (GOLD analysis project Ga0207419, IMG submission 184723) | Hot spring microbial communities from Elkhorn Slough, Monterey Bay, USA - MD2A (version 2) | ecosystem: Environmental > Aquatic > Marine > Intertidal zone > Estuary: Microbial mat ... | reverse complement strand
TTCATTTCCATAAGACAGATATATATGATGGTTTATATTGAGGAAAGTACTACTTCTTCTTTCTTAAAATTAACTCATTAACTATTATTTTTATCCTAGAAAAGCTAGACTGTAATTTATAAGTTCATGTTTTGTACATTTAGAATAACAAAATGAAAAGCTATGCAATTTGTGACATTAAATGCAGTGGCCTTACTTTTAATGACATTATTTACCTATCTCGTTTCCACATTAATTAACGAGAAATTCGGTCAGCCAAGACTATTAACAATTATGATAAATCGTTCCAATATTTTCGGAAATTTTAATTTTGGTATATGGGTGGGATGGCTTCTTCATTTTATAATAGGTCTATGCTTTCTATGGGGTTATTTTAGTTTTAATGCTTTTATTCATTTTAAAGTCGACATTCTAAATGGTTTTACCTATGGTATCTTAGCAGGTATAATTGGTGTGCTAGGCTGGTTCATCATGTTTAACCTTCATAAAAATCCTCCAGAAGTGTCAAGGCATATATTTTACTATCAGTTGGTTGGTGCTCATATCGTTTTTAGTATTACGATAACCTATGCATTAAATATTTTTTGGGAAGCATAGCTCATCTTTGTTTGAGTAGAAGTTTGCTAAAAATTTCATCAAATTTAAAATGAGGATGGGCTTTCCTGCATAGCACATTTTATAACATCTTCATCTAAGTTGAATTTAGCTATACTTTTATCTGTATTTTTTATTGCAATGTTTTCTAACGAAAGATTCTTAGGAGAAGTCGTTTTAAATAAGTGAGTAAGATTATGCTATTTATCAGTAATTAGATAACTAATAACTGATTAATGATTACTGATCTTTAGTCTTATATTTTTGCCAAGGAAATCTCCCTTCTAATTCTACCTGTAATGACAAACTTAAAAATGTTCGAATGAGTACAATAACCCCTAAAATCGTTACAGAACGCATAGAGGGTTTGGTAGATACTGTAGCTATAATATCTGCTGCTATTAGAATCTCAAGTCCTAAAAGAATGGATTTTCCAAGTGTCTGCCTCAGGTTTTTATAGGCACTTGTTTTTTTCTTATAGATGGCAGCGAAAAAAACAAAAAGAGAATACATTAGCCCAATAAAAATGCTTAAAACACCTATAGCTTCAATTGTTTTGGCAGTATATTCTATGTATAATTTCAAGTTTTCCATTGGTATTTTAAAGCTTATTAAATAAGTTAAACTCAAAACCGTTCGTATCTAGGTAAGCAAACAGCTCTTGGATTTAAAATATAGTAATTTTTTTGCTAAGGATAAATAGATGTTTTGATAGCTCAAAGCCATAATTGTAACCTATCGCATAATAACCTTAAAATGGATAGATTAATAGGCTAAGCATAATAGGCGTGCATTCGTTCCTAAAATACCTGCTGAGAGGCCTTTTCTCTGAGCTCTCTATCCCTTTAATCTATTGACGTTTGTGATTGTTAGACTTGCCTTATCCATTATTCTACTGCTATATCGTCTTCATCGTCTACTTCATCATCAGCGTCGTCCTCCATATTGTTATCGCCCTCTTCTTCATTTTGGTTTAGGTCTTCATCCTCACCTTTTTTATCCTTATCCTTATTTTTCTTTTCACTTTCATCTTGGTTGTCCTCTGCCTTAGATTTGGCCCAGACTGCCAAACCAAAGGTCACAACGCCTAAGCGTCCTATAAACATTAAAAGAATAATAATTAATTTCCCAAAGGTATTGAGGTCTTGAGTAATGCCCATAGTTAATCCTACAGTACCTAAGGCAGAGGCTACCTCAAAGAAGATAGACTTAAAATTGAAGTCATTGGTTAAAGTAATGGCAAAGGTTCCTAAAGCGATTAAGGTAGTATAAAAAATAAATGCTGAGGTTGCAATACTAATGCGTTTTTCGGGGATTTTATTATTGAAAAAAGTGACTGTTTTTTGACCTTTTAACCGGCTTCGCAATACTGCAAAAGCCGTAAACAAGGTGGTAATTTTAATTCCCCCAGCGGTTCCTGATGGCGAAGCCCCAACGTACATTAAAAAAATACAGACTAGAATAATAGCCGAGGAAAATGAGCCTACATTTACCGTGTTGAAACCAACCGTAGTCATGGCGGTCATACTTTGAAAAAATGCCGCTAAAAAACGAGTGCTTCCGGTTAAATTAGCTACTACGGGTTCAAAGAAATAAATAAAGGTTGTTCCCACCGTAAGTAATAGGGCGAACCCAATAAGGATAATACGCGACGTAAAACTTAGTTTGTGATCGCGATGTTTTATACGCAATCCTAAATCTGTAATGACAATAAAACCAAGCGCTCCTGCAATGGATAAAATGGATATGATAATATTTACAAATCCATTACTGGAAAAGTCTGCAAAACTGTTATTATATAAACTAAAGCCGGCCGTACAAAAGGCACTTATGCTATGAAATATGGCAGACCATATGGCCTCTAAGGTAGCCATACCATTATTTTTAAAAGCAAAATATAAAAACAGAGCACCTACGCCTTCCATAGTTAAAGTAAAAGCAATTACAGATTTTAAGAAATCCTTAATTTTTATATTTTTTGGAACCGAAAATTCTGTAGAAATAATTTTTTTATGCCAATTGGTAATATTATTGGTCGTTGATAAAATGACGAATGTGGTAAAGGTTAAATAACCAATACCGCCAACCTGAAATAAAAGCATGATGATGAACTGTCCCCAAAAAGTATAGGTGTCGAAAACGGAAATGGTTATAAGGCCTGTTGTAGATGCCGCAGAAGTAGAGGTGAAAATATGATCTAGAATGGAGGCGCTTTGTTTATGAAAAATAGGCAGGCTTAGCAATAGACTCCCTAAAATGATATACGCAATAAAACCGTATAGTAAATTTTGTCGTGGAGAAAACTTTCCTAAGACATTCTTAAAATTTTTTATTTGATGATTTACAGTTTGAAGCATAACAACTATCTGCTTAAAACCAAATATAAACATTCATATATGGATTCGAGGGGTCTTTAATACTTTATTCATGATATGGCTATTCTCTGGTTTGGCATGTATAAATTAATTGTAGGCCAAAGACTAGATTTTTTTAGTCTTAAAAATCCGCCATGAAATTCATAGTCCTTCCCAATTAAGTTATGAGTTGGTAGTAAGCTCTGGGTTTAGAGAAATGCGTCATGTATTTCAGAAACACTAAATTTAAAAGAAATAGCACGTTCTTTAAATTTATAGAAATACAAAAGTCGTTCTTGATGAGTACTGTGAAAATGTCATATTAGAAGTTTTAATACAGTTGAAGTAAAATGAACGATGTAAATCATTAAATTCGTATTGAAGTATATTGCTTGATCCCTTAAAAATTAGTACATTACAAAACAAATGCTTATCATTAATAAATTAACAAAAACAAGAAAATATGAAACGCACATTTACCTTTAATGCCTTAATCATTGCTTTATTATGTTTACCGGCCGTATTTATACAAAGCTGTAAAAACATTGATCAAGAATACCACGAAGAGTTAGTAAATACTCATCAAAAGATGGATTCTATTCATCAAGAAATGGAAAAAACACATGCCAAATTTGAAGAAGAGCATGAGCAATTAAAAGAACAACACCAAACCACCGATAGTATTAATGGTGAGACTAGTCATACTAATTACGAAATAAATCATACCAATCTGATAAAAAAACACGCTGATCTTTTAGATAAGCATGAGCGCATCATGGATGAGCACGAAAAAATCGAAGAACGTCATTTGTCTGGTGATAAAAATATTGAGGAAATCAAAGCTGAGCATGAACAGCTAAAATCTGACCATGAGCTTATGGAAAAAGAGCATCTTATGATGGTTGAAGAACATGAAAAAATGAAAGCGGAGCATCAAAAAATGCAGAAAGATCATGAGGAATCAATGGATACTAGTGCTTAAAATACTTATTAGTAGTTGATTCTATAGTGATAGCTTCCAGCGTTTCTTTTGATGGTCTATGACGATGAGCGAATCTTGCTTTAATAATTTTGAAATGCCAAAGAAATAATCACAATGACTTGAAAACAAATCTCTGGGTGTTTTAGTATTTATATAGCGCAAAGTGTCGTTAATTTTAAAAGGCAATTCTGCCGTTGTCCTATTAACAATCCATAAAGAATCATTGAGTCGCCCTGGAATAAAGGTTTTTATGGTTTCAATATCTACCTTACTTTGTGGTTCTAAATAAATGTTGTTGTCCTCATAATCTATGTAAATGGTAAAATGTTCTAAAACGTCATTACCAATTAGAGCTTTATTAAGAGCGGAAAATTCCACAGGCATAGATTGGCTGATACCACCTATATTTACTTCAAGTTTTTTAACCAGTAACGTATCCCGGTTAGTACCAAAAATTCCAGAAGTAGATTGATCTATTATGGTCTGTGTTTTTTCAGTCTTAAATTGATTGGCATAAGGCATGGGTAAAACAAGACCTCCGTTATAACCTAAATCAAAGATAACATCGTCGATAATTTTACCATTAATCTCAATTTCAATTTCAGGTATACCAGAAAGAAATGATGTGCTAAATGGAAGCATAGCATAGTTGATTTCTGGATTGAGATTGAATTTTTCTGAAGAAAATTGAAGTGTTTGATTTTGGTAGTCTATCTTCCAATGTGCTAGTTTAATTAAATTAGAGCCAATAATACCGTGTTTTGCAATACAAGGGCTGTAAGAAGTCTTGCTATATTTTAATTTACCAGCTGCAATATTGTAAAACGGGGCATTACCCAAAAGAATTGAGTCTAGCGTTGTAATTTCTACTCTTTTTGTAATGCCTTGTGCTGTACTATTACTGCGCTCATATTCGGTATTAAGTTTTAGATTTTCGGCTACTTTATGTTCTACCTTACTTTGAAAAGCGCCCGTATCAAAAATAAAATGATAAGGCTTATCCGATTGATTGATTGCTGCCTCAACAACGATTAATTGCTTTATGTAATTGAACGGTAAGGTATGGATGGTTGGTGATGTAAATTCGGCCCGAGACTGCAATCTCATTTCACTGACTGTGTTACAGCCTATACAAAGGATAATGGTTAGAACGAGTAATACGGAGCGATGTTTCATGGTTTTCTGCGATTTAAAGGCTTAAACGATTTTATGACATGTTGTTGCCAGAATAATAATAATGGTATTCCTATTAAGGAAGGAAGAGCAAAAGCTAAATACGGATTCATAATATCGAATCGAGTGACAAGGGTAGATAAAAATGCTGTGAGTGTAGCAATGTAGCCTCCCATCATATTACCTATGTGCGATAGGTACCAATGATAAGGTTTTTTTGGTGAGTTTATAAACGGTATTAAATTGGTATATGAAATTAAAAGACCACCGATGCCAAAACCAATAGAAAGTAAGGCCCCACCAGAAGAAAAACCTCTCAATAAACCATAATAAAGCCCTAAACCTATAAATACTAAATTGGCCAATGCATTGACAATTCCTGCGAACCAATCGTACCATTGGGGTTTCTGACCTTTATGCAGTTGTTTTAATTTAAGTATTCTTACACCGCTAAAAACACTGTAATAACTAAGAAAGGCGATTAAAAACAGAAAACGGTTGAATTTAAAGCCTGCTACAATAACACCAGTAATAAATACCAAGGTCATGCTGTAGAAGTATATTTTGCCTGAAGATTTGTGCAGCCTTTTACCTTTTGCAGTTGATATAGCTACAAAGCCTGACGAAAGCGCTACAGCACCTACAAGAATATGCAGGTATAAGGTGTTTTGAATGAAGTGTTCCATGATTAATAAATTACTTCATGCAAAACTGTGTAATAGTCCTTAGAAAGTAGTCATAAAATAGGCCTATTGTGATTAATGGGACGTAATTGGGATGTTTTGACAGTAGCTTATGATATTTGGTCAAGAAACCCTGATACCTCATTAGCTTTAGAACGCGAAACGGGAATAGATGCTTTAATATCTTTTAAATATAAACTAAGGTTTCTGGCATTGCCTTCAACCTTAATAATTTTTGTTCCGTTTACAATAAACCGGTTATGACATCTAAAGAATAGGGAAGAAGGTAAGTTGGTTGCTGCAATTTTTAATCGGGCTCGAATGAGTTTTTTTTCAATGGTATTAACGTTTTTGTAAAATACTTCTATGTAATTCCCGTCCGATTTTATGTACAAAATATCATTAGGCTCTAGCTTTAATTCTAGAACTCCTTTTTCAGAATAAAATGATATGGGTTGTGATTTTTGATCTTCTTTTTTGATACGATTATTGAGTTTGTTGTTAAGTAGATCTGCTTTTTTTATTTGCTGTTTTTGATATTGGTTTTGTTCAAAAAGAAGTAAAACTAACATAGGAATTGTACTAATACCTAAAGTAAGTAATAGGGTATCGAAAAATAATTGGCCTAGGACCAAAAATGGTGGTAATGATTGTTCCTGATAGTATGTTGCGGTAATTAGGGCGATACTTATAGCCAAGCTAATAAGTGTAAGAACAAAACACCATAAGCTAATCTCCTTACCAAGAGTCCAACGCTCTTCGTCCATGTACTTAGGTAAAATGTATTTTAAACTTTTCACTCCTATTAAGATAGAAAGGGCCACAATAATCGTAAGACTTACAGCTACAACTAGACGTGCTTTAAAATCTAAGGTTGCAAAATCTAAAGGCGCCAAAAAAACAATGAGAAGAAAGGTCACTACAGCAGGAATTACCACGCTATAAATGTTAAAAATAAATGGATAGGGGTGTTTTAAGAAGTTGAGTACGTATGATAGCATTTTCACCGATGGGAAATATAAGAAAAGACTATTTTTTGTTAAACAGTCTCTAATATACCAATTTCAATTTTAAAAGTAACTTTTAATTTTTTAATAGAAAAAATTAAAATATGCTACGAATTTGCGCTATAAGAACAATAAGGGAGATTTAGTAATTTCCTAACGTGCTCTCAGTTTTAAATGTAGCATAATCTTCAGGATGACAAAACACATCGAAAGTGATTTTAGCTGAAGCTATAGCCTCTTTATTAAATGATGGCCCTGTGCTTAGCTTATTTATATGTTTGCACCACGCTTGCCAATGAGCATTTAAGGTTTCCGCATCGCTCAGCTTATAAAATTTTTGTGGCTTCTCAATGGACCAACGTTTAAGATGTTGGTCTATTTTTTTACCGATGAAATGACCACCTAACTGAGAGCCTTTAACTACATAAAGCATACCTATAAGTTGTGCTAAACCTGTAATTTTAAGGGAGACGCTAATATGCTCTTTATCAAAATTTATAGGGTGATTCAACGATTTTAAATCGTACTTAAGATCATTAACACGCGAAATATATTGTAAGTTAAAGCTTTCAATGGCCGCTAAATGTTGTTGAGCGACATGATCAATAATTGTATGTGCATTAAGTAGCTGCTCAAGATGATTTTTGTAGGCGTCTGCACTATACTCTTCAGAAAATATAGCTTTAGCGTTCATTTGTTGCTCTGTAAAGCTATGATGAGTTCGCGTCTCTTTTTTTAATGATTGACTTAACTGAGTCATATTAGGAACTACTTTCTTCTTTAAATTCTTGAAATTTAGAGCTGTCTTGTAAAAATGATTCAAACACATCTAACTTAAATGGTTTGGGGAAGTAATAATCAAAGCCCGCATCTAGGCACTTTTTTTTCCAGTCTTCACCAAAATAATTGGTGTGGGCTATGAAAATGGTGTCACCTAAATTTGGTTGTTTTCTTAATTCCTGTAAAACACCAAATCCATCAACATCTGGGTGATTGAGATTTAGATCTATTAATGCTACATCATAATTATTTTTCGTAGCTAATTGTATAGCTTCTTGTGGGGTTTCTACTGCATGGACCTCATACCTGTGATCTAATAATTTTTTTACTATTATACGATTGATATGATTATCCTCTACATAAAGTACAAGTATTTTCATAATAATTTTTTTTAAACAAAGGCTAATTAATCTATCTCAAATTTTACTTGGAATATTGACCCTTTATATTTTTCACTTTGGACTTCGAGAGTACCACCTATGTATCTAGCATTTGTTTTTACGAGATATAAACCTAGACCCGATGAATTATCGTTTTGGTTGGTAACGTCGTTTTCAGTGTAAAAAGGATCGAAAATCTTATCTATGGCTTCTTCGGCTATACCAATTCCGTTATCCTCTACACTTAAACATACAAAATCTCTATCATTTTTGTGAATAATTTTAAGGTTTATTTCAATATAACCTCCTTTATGTGTGTAATTTATAGCGTTGCTAACAAGATTTGTAAGAATTTGCTGATAATAGTGTTGGTCGGTAACGACATCTATAGCTTCTTTATGATGATTAAATACCATTTGCTGCTCTCTTTGCGAAGCTAAAATTTCTAATGGCTTTAAAATGCTTTTTGTAAGACTAACTAGTTCAATGTTTTCAAACACAACATCGATTTGGTCTTTTTCCATACGTGCCACTTTTAAAATTCTATTAATGGTATTTAGTAAGCGCTCCCCACTATCATGAATCATTTGTCCTACAGACTTTATATCTTCACTAGCTTCTGGGTCTTGTAATATGACCGAGGCCAATCCAATGATTCCGTTTAGAGGGGTTCTGGTTTCATGAGATACATTACCAATGATATTTGTTTTAAGTTTATTCAGCCCTTCGGAGGCTTTCTTCGAAAATTCTAATTCTTGTTGATAGGCTTTATTCTCCTCAAGTTCTTTTTGAAGTTTGATATTAAGTTCGTAAAGCTCTCTAGATTTCCGCTCTATCAATGAGTTAAGAACTTTTTCATTGTTAGCCAATTCTTTGTTGCTAGCAATTACAGTATTAAGGTCATTGATTTCTCTTGATACAATAACGCTTACCAGTTTTTTAGAAAATAGAAGTTCTTCTTCTTTCCATATTTGAGATTTATCCTTAACCTCTTCTTGCCATAACTCAAAAGAGGTTCTAGGTGTTAATTGTTCTTTACCATTGATAGTTTTAATATTTATAGCTTTATCAGGATTCCCTGCCCAGTTTATAATCTTATTTTCTGCAATTCGCCATACATATAAATACTTACCCAGTTCTGGTACTAAAGCCAGTTGCAGAAACCCTTTAATGTTTTTGTTTTTCCACTTTTTAATTTTAGAATTGATTTGATCTGAAAAATAAAGCTGATTCATGGAAGGAACCTTTTTGCTAACCTTTTTTAGCATGTCATGGAGTAAAAACACCTCATTTTTATGAGGAGTTTCCCCCTCCGAAAATTGAATTTTATCATTTTCTAATATGGTGTAACCTTGCACTTTCAAATGGTTAGATATAGCAGGCCAGTTGCTAGATATTATATCTTTCAGATTTAATTTACTTTTGCTGTGCTTTATTAGTTGTAATAAACGTTCTTGTTTCTTTTCTTCATCCCTTTTTTGTTTAAATTCTAACAATTCTATTGAACTAGCAAGATTAGTTGTTATAGATTGTAAACACGCCCTTTTATGGAAATTGAGGTATTTAGGACCCTTATAGTGATGTAAAATTATCATACCCCAAAGGGAGTTATCTATTACTACAGAAAGCGCATGTGTGGCTGAAACCCCCATATTTTTTAGATATTCTATATGAATAGAACTCACACTGCGATAAACTGAATAACTTAAGTCTATAGCCTCTGGTTGCTTTTTATAACACTGTATAGGTTTACCTTCATCCGAAACATCTGCTATGGCACGTGATAAATTAGTTAGATACAAAGCCCTGGCCTGTTTAGGAATGTCTGAGGCTGGGTATTTAAGCCCCAAAAAAGATTCTAACCCAATCACTTTTTCTTCCGCAATGACCTGCCCGTGACCATAATCGTCAAACTGGTACATCATTACCCTATCAAATCCTGTAAATTTTTGAATTTCATGTACCACAGTGGTGTCTAAAATTTCCATCGCCTTACAAGACCTGATACTCTGGCTAATTCTATTAAAATCAGAGATGTAACTTATATCCTTAATAGGGTCGGATACATATGGCTCGAACTCAACAAC
>Ga0207419_1003156_pt1 | contig 10040 bp, 8 predicted proteins | sample ElkSloMetagenome_4_FD_184723 | JGI IMG/M metagenome (GOLD analysis project Ga0207419, IMG submission 184723) | Hot spring microbial communities from Elkhorn Slough, Monterey Bay, USA - MD2A (version 2) | ecosystem: Environmental > Aquatic > Marine > Intertidal zone > Estuary: Microbial mat ... | reverse complement strand
CACTCTTTGGAGACGTTCCACCGGAACGTCTCTACGAATCCGATGTGTCCTAACTGTCTTGGCAGTTGCTATAATTAGTCTTGAAGAAGAGTAGATTCTGGAAACACTTTCATGACAGCATCCATTTATAGCTTGCCCATTGAATCAACGTTGGGGATTGCTCGGCATTACTTTATTTCATCAGATGGAACCTTCAATAATTCTATTGGCTGGGGTGCAAACGGTATTTAATACAATGGAAACGGTGCAAAATTAACTCCTGAGCAAGAGAAACGAGTTAAGGAATATCCGGAGAAGTTCGGTGGCTACAATATTCACAGCAATAATTGTGAAATGTTTGCCTGGTATATCATGAATGGAAGGCGTTATTCCGGTCAAACTCAAGTCAATTCCCATAAAAAAATCGGAGCCAGTGTTATTTCTCTAGTCCAACCTGTCTTAACGGTTCGTGGGATGAAGTACGTTCAACTAGAACAAGCGATTGTCAAAAAAATAAATGAAGACTTAGAATCAGCTCGTAAATCAAAATTAGAGGCAGAACAAGCCATGCGAGATGAGTTCTGGAAAAAGCGCGATGTCGAAAACATAAAAAGGTCTACATAGGTACTTTTTTGAGGGTGTGATTGCTCAAATACTTATGAAATAATACTGTCTAATTATGTAGAGTCTATCTGTACTTAATCTTCCCTGTTCCCTTTGTCTATACCCGTGGGTTTCACATCTCAAAGGGAATTGCTATATATAAAGATATGAATAATGTCTAGATTCAGAGGCTCTAATATTGGGGTTAAGCGATTTATCGATTCAGGACGAATACCGTAGCGATCGCGTTGATATTATTCGCGATTTCTATCTCCCCTGTCTGGAACAGGCTACCGTTTACAAACGAGCCGTTGGCTTTTTCTCCAGTACCTCAATGGCGGCGGCGGCGAGAGGAATCACGGCGCTTATTCGTTCGGGTGGAACGATGCAGTTGGTGGCTTCTCCTTATTTGTCGCCAGAGGATGCTGAGGCGATCGCGACAGGATTGAAGCAACGTCAGGATGTGATTACTGATACGCTTTTGCGTGAGTTAGACCAAGAGTTTGAGCAAGTTGTGCGCGATCGATTAGCCTGTTTAGCTTGGTTATTGGGACAAGGGATATTAGAAATTAAGTTAGCGGTAGCCAGTAATCTTGATCAACCGGGAATTTATCATGAAAAGTTAGGTATTTTTGTCGATAACCAGGATAATATTGTCGCCTTTACCGGTTCAGCGAATGAGAGTTCATCGGCGTTAATTGATAACTTTGAATGTATTGATGTCTTCTGTTCCTGGCATTTGGGTGTCAAAGAACGGGTATTAAGAAAAGCCGAAAACTTTCAGCGGTTGTGGGATAACCAGACGCCCAAGGTAGAGGTGATTGAGTTTCCCGAAGCCGCCGCGCGATCGCTCTTACGATTACGCCCAGAATATCCCCCGCCACTGGAAGAACTTCCGGAACAATCCAGGATTGTCTCTGAACTTCGAGGAACCTACCAAATGGATGATTTAGATCCGTGGCGACACCAAACTCAGGCAATGACAGCCTTTTTACAGAAACGTTGTGGCATTCTGGAGATGGCAACAGGTACAGGCAAAACCCGCACATCTTTGAATATTATCAGGGAATTAGTCGCCCAGCAAGCCATTAACTCAGTCATAATTACAGCCATCGGAACAGATTTGCTCGATCAGTGGTCAAATCAGTTGTACGCTGTTGCCAGTCAATTAAATCCTCGGTTTCGTGTACTGAAGCATTATGCCACTTATTATGACAAAGATGAGTATGAGTTAGACCCAGAAAACAGCCTATTAATCCTATCACGAAATGCCCTGCGTAACGTCTTGCGATCGCTAACTCGCCCGACGCGAAGCCGTTTATTACTGATTCACGACGAGGTACATGGATTGGGAAGTCCGGCAAATATTGAAGAATTAGACGGGTTATCTGAGCATATTTCCTATCGATTGGGATTAAGTGCAACGCCAGAGCGAGAGTATGATCAAGAAGGAACGGCTTTTATTGAAAGGAATGTCGGTTCAATTATTTATCGTTTCAGTCTTGAAGATGCAATTCGTCGCGGAATTCTCTGTGAGTTTGATTACTATCCCATTGAATATCATCTCTCGGATCAAGATCGACAACGTATCCGCAATGTCTACAGCCAGAAAGCCGCCCGAAACGCTGAAGGGAATCCCATGTCAGATGAGCAGTTTTGGACAGCATTAGCGCGAGTCTATAAAACCTCTCGTGCCAAACTTCCCTATTTTGAGATGTTTCTCTCAGAGCGTTCAGATATTCTGGATCGCTGCATTATCTTTGTGGAAAATCGTGACTATGGTGAAGAGGTGATTAATATTGTCCATCGTTATCGCTATGACTTCCATACCTATTATGCCGAAGATGACCGACAACATTTGATTGATTTTGTCAACAACCGGATTACTTGTTTAATCACCTGTCATCGCATTTCTCAAGGTATTGATATACCCTCTCTCCGTTCCGTAATTTTGTTCTCATCAGCACGGGCAAAATTGGAGACGATTCAGAGGATGGGGCGCTGTTTGCGGAAAGATCCAGCCAATCCTGATAAGCGGGCGATCGTTGTTGATTTTGTGCGCTCTCAAGATGAAAACGCTGAGGAACTTAATAGTGATCAGCTTCGTAAAGACTGGTTAATGAGTTTGTCTAAAATTCGTTGTGAGGAAACTTAACGATGGCGATAGATGTCAAAGTAGATGAAGCCGTTTTTGCCGCAGTAGTCCATCATAATCAACCCGATAAAGTGGCTAAACGCATAATGAAGTTGTTAGAAGAGTTGTCCGATGGCAGATCGAAAACTGATGATATTGGGTCTTTCATAGAAACCATATTAGATGCCATTGAAACTGATAATTATGAGGAATTAGAATGAGTCTAAAACTTACTCTCTTAGGTTGGTCTGCTTCCGGTTTACGATGTCCTGATCATCAAGTGCATCTGTGTCCAGAGAATAGCACGACGCCTTATCCAGTGACATTAGTACAGATGCCTAACGGGACTGGAAAAACGACTACACTGAATATGTTACGGGCTACACTGTCAGGGGCTGCACGAGAGTGGAATAGCCAAAAGATTCGCGAATTTCAGCGTAGTGGTGACTCCACTCGATCGGGTCAATTTGTCGTCAGATTAGGGATGGATGACAACTTACTTACATTTGAGTTAAATCTTGACTTCATTCAAGGAAAAGTTGCCTATCGCACCAGTTCTAGTCATAGTTATGGTATTCGAGATGGCTTTTTACCGCCCCGAGACATTAAAAAGTTTCTCAATCCAGAGTTTGTCAATTTGTTTGTCTTTGATGGGGAACTTGCCAACACATTACTTAATCCGAAACAAACTCGCGCCCGGGATGCCATCGATTCTCTGTTTCAGTTATCCTTGTTGGAAAAAGCCGCCAATTACTTTCAGGATAATTGGGAACGTCATGCTCAGAATTCTAGCTCGAAATCGACTCAAGGATTAACTCGGCGTCGAAATAACTTAAATCGGCTGAAAACTAAGCGAGATAAAATTAAAAGAGAACGAGACGCTTTACAGATACAACAGTCTCAACTGAAATTAGGTATACAGGATGCGGAGAGAGACTATGACCAAGCCTTGGGCAAAGATCAGAATATAGGTACTCGTTTAAAAACGATAAAAGTTCAGCTTGATCAGGCGGAAAAAGTTGTCGAGAGGGAAGTAGAAAAGACAACGGAGAAAATGCGAGATCCGCAAAGGATTATCCCGGGCTTAGCCGCCTCTTTAATTAACCTGAAAGCTAATTTAGACCGTCTCAAATTACCCACCTCCACATCCAAAGAGTTTTTTGAAGAACTGGCTGAGGCGCAAGAATGTGTTTGTGGACGCCAGATGGATGATGTGACTCGTCAAGCCGTTCGCGATCGCGCTATGCAATATCTGGGAGAGGATGAAGTTGGGGTACTCAATCGGATTAAATCGGATATCGCGGATTATTGTGGTGGAAATCCAGAACAGTACCACCAAGACTTTCAGGAACAGGTGCAAGGGTTACAAAAAGTAATTAGAACGCGAGATGAATTTAAAACAGAATTGCGTTCTTTGGAAGAGGAACGTCTCAAACAAGGAGACTCTGAATTAGAAGCCAAAAAGCAGCATCTGGATCAGCTACGAGAACAATTGGATCAGTGTAACCAACGCCTAGAAGAAATTGAGCGATCGCCTCACAGTAAACCGAGTGAAGATACGGACTGTTTAAAGGAGTTGGAGTTCCTGATTACCAAAGCTGAAGACGATGTAGCGGAAGTCACCCATACCTTAACTTTGAAGCGCAAAACCGAAATAGTCCGCCGCATTCTGAATCAAGCGCATCAGCACGCCAGGGAGGAACTACGGAAAATTATAATTGAAGAAACCAATCAGCGAATTACCCAGTTATTATCCAGAGATCCAGTACGGTTAGAAGATATCCCAGATTCACTGAAATTACAAGGTCGAGCGGGTGCAAGCGTGGGTCAAACTCTATCCGTTAGCTATGCGTTTCTCGCCACTTTATTTAACCGTAGTAACCACCAATTACCCTTTATTGTCGATAGTCCAGCGGGGGCGCTGGATTTAAATGTGCGTCCAGAAGTAGCGCGTCTGGTTCCTCAATTGGGTAACCAGTTTGTCGCCTTTACTATCTCCAGTGAACGGCAAAGCTTTGTTGATAGTTTACATCAAGCTGCACAGGAAAACGTACAGTATTTAACCTTGTTTCGGAAAACGTCTCGGATGGATGCACTTTGGCAGAATGTTGATTCAAATCAACTCACAGAAACTGTTGATGGGGTAATGGTAACAGGAAAAGAATTTTTTGAACGTTTTGATCTGGATGAGGAACTATAGGGAAAGATGGATTTTCAACTGCGTAAGGATGCTCGGAGATGGTTTAAGGATATTTCTCACCATTACCCGACTCTCTTTGATTTATACTATTTTTGTTTGATGGCAGGTTTTGCCGCTGGACGCCCGAATACAGAAATTAAGGCGGATCATGTAGATGATTTAATTGGCTACTTTCCGAGAGAATTCCAATCTCGTGGGCGTCTTTTGGTTGGAGTGTTAATTCAGGTGCATTTATCCCGTTTAGGAATAGATTTAGATGAGCGGGATGATGTTTACCGTCAAGTCGCCAAACTGGTTGATCCTAACTCTCCCTCGTATCTGTCAAATGAAGGGGTTCGGCTGATGAATCAATACGCCCATGGTGGGTTTGATGTCCTCTGTGAATATTTTAGCGATCGCCCCCGCTCAATTGAAACATTTCTGAGGAAATATTCTCGTTGTATTAGCGATTTAAACAAGAGGAATTAAATCATTGTCTGATTCTTAGGCGACATGGGTACAGTTGACTTTAGCCCTTTCCTTAAAACTAGCAAAATCTACGATGGGTGATGTTGCTGCGGCTTTCCATATCTCATTCACAATTTCCGACAAAGTAGGGATAACTAATAAAATGTATTGACCCACATCTTTACCATTATTTCCCGCTACTTTAATCGCCGATGGCATTTTTTCCGGAAAGTCTTGCCAATCCTGCTGCACCCAGAAAACCTGATCATCAATGACAATTAGCTTTTTGTCCCTCAAACTATCGTCAAATCCACTTTCATCCAAGAAATTGATAATCTTTCTCACAGTCTGAAGCGAGATTTCCTTTCTCAGATGTTTGATTGCCCGAATCTCTAAAACCTGTTCCCAAGTATAAATGACAGTAGGTTTTCGAGACTTACCGATTCTGGTGGGGATTACCAGCCCAGACCTTTCCAGGTATTGCAGGCGATTAGAAGTCGTGCCTGTCAATTCTAGCGTTTCGCGTCTTGTGAACCCTTGGATAACACTCATTCCATCCACATCACCCTAAATGTATGACTTTAACTTAAAATTAAAATACGTTTAATTCGCATTTGCTGCTATTGTAAGTCTATTAAGGAGGATAATGTAGCTGAGTAGCAGATCACAAGCCTTTGGGCGGCAAACATTGCTTCAAAGGTTAAACCGTTCGCAGCGTAACCTGTAGTATGTCGCAGTCTGGACTCCTAGAACTGGCTCACGAAAAGCTTTACTGGACTCATCCCAGCCAAATTTGGCAACCCACGGGAGCTGGAGCCAGCATCTATGCACGGCTGGCTCAGGAAAAACTGGGTAGGACAATCAGGAATCTTCCAGATGGGGCGAATGTACAAGTAGGAGTATTGGCGGCAAATCCTCATGGAGACGACACGGAAGCCCCCATTGCCATTGTCTGTAATTTCCCCGAACCCATATCAGAATCGACGCTTCGGGAAACCTACAAACTGGCATGGAGTTTCTCTCGCTCTCCATCTTTAATTACTACAGAACCGGACCGTTTACGAGTTTGGACGTGTTACGAAGAACCCCCAACTGAGTCTGAACTCTTGACTCCAGTTGATGAAATTTCTAGGAGAGAGCTGGAAGCATCTCTCTCACAACAAGCGGCTGACACTCTACGTCTCCATTGGGCTGAGTTGGTGTCGGGTCAGTTTTTCCAAGACCATCAAAAGCGATTTCAACGCAGCAAATCCGCTGACCAGATGCTACTGAACAATCTCAAAATTGTTCGTCAGCAACTCAAAAAATTGAAACTTGATTACAATACGATTCATGATTTACTAGGTCGGATTATTTTTATTCAGTTCCTTTTTGACCGGAAAGATTCCCAAGGACATCCGGCTCTGACTCCAGAATTTTTAGATCATTTGCATGAAATTGGGGAGTTGTCAGCTCAATATAGTGGTTTACCTGAACTATTAGGCAACCATAGAGACACTTACAGGTTTTTCCGCTGGCTTAACGATAGATTTAATGGAGATTTATTTCCGGGGAAAGGAGCCACAGAAGTAGAACGGGAAGCAGAATGGCGCACAGAGGAACAAAAGGTTACTCAGCGACACCTTAATCTTCTCGCGGAGTTTGTTAGTGGTGAGCTAGAAATGGAAACTGGACAGAGGTGTCTCTGGAAGCAGTATTCCTTTGATGCCATACCCCTAGAGTTTATCAGCAGTATCTATGAAGAATTTGTTCGAGAAAATACGACTGATAAAGGTGTTCATTACACGCCAGGACATATCGTTGATTTTATTCTGGATGGTGTTCTGCCTTGGGATAGTGAAGTTTGGGATATCAAGATTCTTGATCCGGCTTGTGGCTCAGGGATTTTTCTGGTCAAAGCATTTCAGCGACTCATTCACCGATGGAAGAAAGCTAATGGGGGGGCGGAAATAAAATCGAACATCTTGAAATCTCTACTTGAGCGTAATTTATTTGGTATTGATATTAATCCTCAAGCTGTAAGAGTTGCTTCGTTCAGTCTCTACTTAACGATGTGTGACGAGATTGATCCTCGACGTTATTGGCAAGAGGTACGCTTTCCCCGATTGAGAGATAGACAATTAATCTGTGCAGATTTCTTTCGAGAAGATAGAGAAGGGTTTCGCACCCAATTAGATTCGGATCAGTATGATTTAGTAATAGGTAATGCTCCTTGGGGAAAGAATAGTATGACCCTACTGGCAAAGTCTTGGGCAAAAGACAACCAATGGGAAACGTCTTACGGAGATATTGGTCTTCTCTTTTTGCCAAAAGCTGCTGCTTTGACTAAACCGGGTGGGCAAATTGCCATGATGCAACCTGCTCTTGCCTTAATCTTTAATCAAGTTGGTACGGCTAAAAAATTTAGAGAAAAACTGTTTTCACAATTCAAAATTGAAGAGATTGTCAATTTATCTGCATTGCGTTTCGGAATTTTCAAAGATGCCATCTCTCCAACTTGCATCATTACAATGTCTGTAATGTCACCAGATGGTGAACCATTGATATACATCTGTCCCAAACCCGTTCTCACTAATCAAGATGACTATCATCTAGTTATAGAACCCCAAGATATTAATATAATCTATCCACAAGAAGCTATTCAAGAGTCTTTAGTTTGGACAGCTTTAATGTGGGGAGGAAGACGTGATCTAGCTCTGGTTCGGAGATTAAGTCAACTCAATAGTCTTGGTGAGATGGAAAAAAATGAGATTGTTGTTTCTACCCAAGGCATTATTAGAGGTAATCGCCAAGAGCGGGATGAAACGCTTATAGGCAAACGGATCTTAATACAATTTCCCGATGAAACCTTTCTTTTCCTGAAAACTGAACAACTTGATATCAACAATGATCCTTATGCCGAACGACCAAGGAAAAGCAAATCAATGGCTTTTGAATCACCTCAGTTGATGATAAAACAAAGTTGGCAGACTAAAACAAAAAGATTTCGCGCGGCAATAGCTAGATTAGATCAACAAACCCAAAAAGGTATTATTTGCACTGAAAGTTATGTCAGCGTTCATGTTGATGAAACTGATCTGTCAGTTTTAGAAGCGGCTTGCGTAAGTTACAATAGTAAGTTTGCTGTCTATTATCTACTTCTTTCAAGTGGACGCTTTGCCTCTTATATTCCGGAAGTTAAGCCAAAAGATTTATTGCGCGTACCAATTCCTAAGTCTAGAGCAGGATTATTAAATAATATCGAAACGATTGAGGATGTAGATTTGTATATTCGTGAAGCATTTTCATTTAAAGATAGTGAGTGGATCTTAATTGAAGATATTTTTAATTACACGCTACCCGATTTTAAAGGAGATAATTATTCGCCTGGACGTCAAACAACCCGTAGTCGCTCTAATCAAGACACTCAAAACAAGTCCGAGTCAGTTTTGACGGAGTATTGCGAGTATTTCATGCGAGTCTTAAAAGCAGGATTTGGTCAAGATAAAAATGTCTATGCTACTATCTTCCAGGAGCATAACATAGCTCACTTACCTATTCGTTTAGTTGCTATCCATCTTAAAGGAGCGGGTGGTGAAGTGGTACAGATAGAACCTATCGACTCTCCTACTCTTCTGGAACAACTAAAGAGGTTGGATAAGTTATTCTTGGATAAAGCAAATCAAGACGACGGTGGAATCTTCTATCAACGTGTCGCCCGAATATATGATTCTGTTCAATTGAATGGTCAAACCGTTCCCACCATTTATTTAATCAAACCTGATAAAATTCGCTACTGGACGCGCTCTATGGCATTACGAGATGCTGATGAAGTCGCCGCCGATATTATGATGTGGCGTTCAGAATTAGACAAAACATCAGAAGAAATGGAGGGATCATCGCGTGGCTAAGAGAGGTCGAACCATTCCAGAGTTGAGGTGGCGAGATACCCCTGATTTTGTTGCCGTTGCTAATAGTTGGGGTGGAGATGTCATGACGAATTTGGTAAGACTTATTTGGCAAGGATACGATTTACTTCAAAAAGACGTTTTATCAGGAATTGACTGCAATAAAGCTGAGGCGCAATTGGAAAGGAGTATCACTCAACTTCTTGAGCGCAGAATTCGTATATCTATGACAGGATACGAACCGTATGATGTTCAACACGAGGTCTATGAATTGGAGACGATGCACTCAGCACAAGCTCAACCGCCTCAGTATGATATTGCATTTTTTCTGACAGCTAACGAAAGAATCATATTTCCTTTAGAAGCTAAGGTTTTAAGTTCAGACAGAGCAGTTTCTCCATATTGTCAGGATATTCAAAATGAATTTATGACTTGCCGATATGCACCCTTCTCTAGCGCCGGAGGAATGCTAGGTTATCTTTTTTCGGGTCAGTCAAGCCAAGCATTTAAGAATATTGCGGATAAAGTACCCTGTACATTGTCCCATCATCCCGATTTTTCAAACCGCGACCATAAAACCTCTGACCATCAGCGCCAAGTTCCGGTGGGTAAAAATTACCCCAGTGATTTTTGTTGTCACCATCTGATTTTTCATATTTCTGGAAACGTCAATTCAGCAAATCAGGCGTTGCCAGATATATGAATTATTGAACTTGTATGATATAAAAGACATAGCCATACCTATCAGAATACTTCTGATAGATTTCTATCTCTTGTAACTCATTATCGA
>Ga0207419_1003155_pt1 | contig 10045 bp, 9 predicted proteins | sample ElkSloMetagenome_4_FD_184723 | JGI IMG/M metagenome (GOLD analysis project Ga0207419, IMG submission 184723) | Hot spring microbial communities from Elkhorn Slough, Monterey Bay, USA - MD2A (version 2) | ecosystem: Environmental > Aquatic > Marine > Intertidal zone > Estuary: Microbial mat ... | reverse complement strand
ACGCTTCAAGCGCCCAGACTTCCATTTCTCCGAATCGCTGTCCACCGTACTGCGCTTTACCACCCAGCGGCTGCTGCGTGACCAGAGAGTAAGGTCCAACCGCACGGGCGTGGATCTTTTCGCTGACCAAGTGGTGAAGTTTCAGCATGTAAATCATACCTACCGCAACTTTCTGATCGAATTGTTCACCCGTACGTCCATCGAAGAGTTCCGTTTTACCGGAGCTGGGAAGCCCGGCTTCTTCCATGAGACGCCAGATTTCATCTTCGGGAATACCGTCAAACACAGGAGTAGCGGCATGCATTCCCAGTTTGTGACACGCCCAACCCAAGTGAGTTTCGAGAACCTGTCCCACGTTCATACGGGATGGTACACCCTGAGGATTCAATACGATATCCACCGGAGTTCCATCAGGAAGGAACGGCATGTCTTCTTCGGGTACAATCTTGGAAATCACACCCTTGTTACCATGTCGTCCAGCCATCTTATCACCCACAGAAAGTTTTTTCTTGCTGGTGACATAGACTTTTACGCGCTTGACCACGCCGGGATCGACATCGTCTCCGCTGTCCAAACGATCCAGGTTACGATCGTATTCATCTTCAAGCTCTTCAAATTTGCTGTTGAACTCGGAGATGATTCCTTCGATCTTGATCTGAATCGGACTTGGATCGATTTCGATATTCTTATGAGCCGCGGCCAACTTCCGAAGAAGCGTTTTGGTAATCTTGCGGTTTGCAGGAATAATGATCTCGTCCGTCTTGGAGTTAATCACGTCCAGAGGAATTTTTTCACCAAGAAGAATGTTACTTAACGCTTCGGTCAACGCTTCGGTGATTTCAGAAGACTTTGTTTTGTAGTCTTCGTTAATCGCTTTGGCCTGACGGCGTTTCTCACTAGGAGTCAGCTTGCTCTTCTTGTTGGAATTCCGTGAAGCGATTTTCACGTCCATGACAATCCCGTTGGTTCCGGATGGAACGGTCAGAGAGGTGTCGCGAACATCTGCCGCTTTCTCTCCGAAAATCGCTCGAAGCAGACGCTCTTCAGGAGCCAGCTCGGTTTCGCTTTTCGGAGTAATCTTACCTACGAGAATATCACCAGGTTTGACCTCTGCCCCTACGCGGATGATTCCGTCGTGGTCCAGGTTCTTCAGGGCTTCTTCCCCAACGTTTGGAATATCTCGGGTGATCTCTTCAGGTCCGAGCTTGGTGTCACGGGCGTCACACTCAAATTCTTCAATATGAAGAGAGGTGTACACATCGTCTTTGACCATGCGCTCGTTGATGAGAATCGCATCCTCAAAGTTGTATCCGCACCAGGGCATGAACGCCACGAGTACGTTACGACCAAGAGCCAGTTCACCACCATCGGTTGCAGCACCGTCAGCCAACACCTCGCCAAGTTTGACCTTTTGGCCTACCTTTACGATTGGTTTCTGGTTGGAGCAGGTACCCGCATTGGTACGCATGAATTTACGCATTTCATAGCGATGAGCCGCAGCTTCTTCGGTTTTGTTGGAAGGCATGTCACCGGATTCGGTTACCACCACTTCATCCGCAGTTACCCGGGCAACCACACCTTTGCTCTCTGAAAGCACAACCACACCGGAGTCACGTGCCACCCGCGCTTCCACACCTGTTCCCACGTAGGGGCGGTCGGTCTGAAGCAGAGGAACTGCCTGACGCTGCATGTTGGATCCCATCAGAGCCCGGTTCGCATCATCGTGCTCCAGGAAAGGAATCAAGGAGGTCGCAACCGATACCATCTGCAAAGGAGACACATCCATGTGCGTCACGTCATCGCGATGAACCAATTCGAATTCACCGGCCCGACGAACGGAAACCATTTCGTTTTTGAAAGAGCCATCTTCGTTCAGCTCGGCGTTGGCCTGAGCAATGACAAAGCGTTCTTCGTCATCCGCGTTGAGGTAGTTTGCATGTTTGCTGACCTTGCCGTTTTTCACTTCACGATACGGACTTTCAATAAAGCCGAACTCGTTCACGCGGGCATAGGTTGACAGAGAACTGATCAAACCAATGTTGGGCCCTTCGGGTGTCTCAATCGGACAAATACGGCCATAGTGAGAGGTATGAACATCACGGACTTCAAATCCTGCGCGTTCACGACTCAAACCACCAGGTCCGAGAGCCGACAGACGACGTTTGTTGGTCAATTCGGACAGAGGGTTGGTCTGGTCCATGAACTGAGACAACTGGGAACGACCAAAGAAGTCTTTCACCACTGCGGAAAGAGCTTTTGGATTCACCAAACGCTGAGGGGTCAGTTTTTCAACCGTGGAATCAATCATGGTCATCCGTTCGCGAGCTAAGCGCTCGGTACGAGCCAGACCTACGCGGACCTGACCTTCGATCAATTCACCAACGGTACGTACCCGACGGCTACCAAGGTGATCGATATCATCAATAAATCCACGACCCATTTTAAGGCCGACCAAATATTTGACCGCTTCTACAAAATCTTCTTTTTCCAACACCCGGGAATCAGGGTTGGCGGTAAGATTGAGTTTCTGACGGATCTTGTAACGCCCTACCCGACCGAGGTCGTAACGGCGTGGATCACCAAAAATTCTTTTCAGCATCTGCTGTGCGTTAGCCACGGAAGGGGGATCGCCCGGACGAAGTTTTGCGTAAATATCTTTCAGCGCTTCTTCAGTGTCGCGACTTGGATCTTTTTCAACAGACTTCAGGAAGATTCCTTCGTCGGTGCTGATGTCGATAACGTCTACGGATTTGAACCCAGCCGCAGAAACCTGAGAGATCAGGTCGAGGGTCATTGGCTCGTAACGACGAGCAATAATGTTACCGGATTCTTCGTCAATGATGTCTGATTTCAGCACCAGATTGATCAGGGCAGACTCTTTAATCTTCTTGCTGAGGTTCAGCTTTTTGAAGCTATAGAAAATGCTCAACAATTCTTCATCGGTTCCATAGCCAAGTGCGCGGAAAAGAGTTGGAGCCAACACCTTCCGGCGACGACGTTTACGGTCCAAATAGACGTTTACGAGGTCATTGGTATCAAACTGAACTTCGATCCAGGATCCACGGTCAGGAATCACCCGGAAGGAATAGAGCGTACTTCCGTTTGCGTGAGTCGCCTGTTCAAAGCAAATACCGGGAGAACGGTGTAACTGACTGACAATCACACGTTCTGCGCCATTGATAATGAAGCTACCGTGTTCGGTCATCAAAGGAATGTCGCCCATGAAGATGTCTTCTTCACGTACTTCATCACCGTCTTGAAGTTTAAAGGTTACATACAGCGGAGCTGCATAGGTCTCACCCTCTTTGAGGCATTCCACTTCATTGAGTTTAGGCTCTTGCACCTCGTAACGAGCGAAATCCAGTGTGCACTGTCCGTCGTAACTCTCAATGGGGAAAATTTCTTTAAAAACAGCCTGAAAACCAACGTCTTCTCGTTTGGACGTTTCCACGTCTTTCTGGAGAAAATCCACGAAGGATTTCTTCTGAATATCAATTAAATTCGGGGGTGTGATAACCTCTTCGATACTGCCGTAATTCGTGCGTTCGACCATGTAATGAAACCTCTGCGGGAACTCTAAAAACCTAAGGGAAAAATACGCCTGTATGCCATTTTTATGACATACAGACGTGAAAAAGGGCACTAACGTCTAAACGACGTTAGTGTCCGTTGCAAGTAAAATTCGATGTTTTTACTTGACTGTGACAGAGGCACCAGCCGCTTCGAGCTTGGTTTTGATTTCCTCTGCCTCTTCTTTGGATGCGCCTTCTTTGACGACGGCATCCGCAGTTTCAGCCATTTCTTTGGCTTCTTTCAGTCCGGCACCAGTGATTGCACGCAATTCTTTAATTACGGCGATCTTCTGTCCACCTGGGCTGGTAAGCACCACGTCGAATTCAGACTGTTCTTCTGCAGCACCACCGGCGTCTCCACCAGCAGCAGGAGCAGCAGCAGCGGCTACAGGAGCAGCGGCGGATACACCAAGACGGTCTTCGAGGGCTTTTACGAGGTTGGAAAGTTCCAGTACAGAAATGGTTTCAATCCAGTCCACGAACTCAGCCATTTTGCCTTCAAGCTGTGGGGCTTCTTCAGTTTTTGCTTCTTCACTCATGATCATTCTCCTTGAGAATTGTTTACGGGGTTAACGTTTAGATTTGGGTTAAAGTTTTTGTCTTAGGCTTCGGATTTTTTCGCTTCCACGGCCTTAAGAACATATAAGAGGGAGGAGAGTTTCTGGTTGAGCACGCCAACAGTCTGCTGCATCGGTGCGGCCAGGGTTCCTACTAATTTCGCGCGCATTTCATCTTTCGATGGCATGCTTGCCAGTGCTTTCAGATCAGCCTCGGAAAGGAATGCCCCTTCCATAGAACCAACCTTCAAGGTGGGCACTTCATTTTCTTTAATGAAATCACGGAGAACGCGGGCAACATCGGTTACTTCGCCTGTTCCGGTCACCATTGCAGAACGTCCGGTAAGACCTTCTTTGATTTTTTCACCACCGATGTCATCGGCCAGGTGCTTCACAAGACGGTTTTTGACCACATGGAACTCGGCGTCAACTTCACTGAGTTTTCCGCGCAGGTTCTGTGCTTTTTCAACCGTCATGTTTCCGTAATCGGTAAGTATTACGAATACAGAATCTTCGACCCGGTCCCGGATCTCTGTCAACATCGCTTCTTTTTCTGGTCGCATAGCTGATTTCTCCAAGGTTAGGCGTTCAATTCGCGGTTTTCTAAGGCCAATCCGGGGCCCATGGTGCTACTTACGGAACATTTCTTCACGTAAATACCTTTGATAGACTGTGGCTTGGCGGCCATCACAGCCGTGATCACGGCCTGGCCGTTTTCAAGAAGCTGATCGACTCCAAAGGAAAGTTTTCCGAATGGCACATTCACGTTTCCGCTTTTATCCATTTTGAATTCCACCCGTCCGGCTTTAAACTGTTTGACTGCGGTTGGGGTATCTTCGGTGACCGTTCCGTTCCGTGGGTTGGGCATCAATCCACGTGGACCGAGTACTTTACCCAATTTACGAACTTCGGCCATGGCTTCAGAAGTAGCGACTGCGATATCAAAATCGACCCAGCCCCCTTTTACCTTCTCTACCAGTTCCTGGAAACCAACCTCATCTGCACCGGCTTCTTTTGCAGCTTCTGCCTGTTCACCACTGGCGAACACAATCACGCGGATGTTTTTACCTGTACCGTGAGGTAAAGAGATACTTCCACGTACGGCCTGATCTGACTTAGAAGGGTCCACTCCGAGACGGAAGGCCATTTCAGCCGTTTCGTCAAAACGTGCATAGGAGTTCTGTTTGAGAAACTCGATAGCATCGTTCATTTCGAAGGTTTTCTCGGAATCCAAATGTTCCGTGACTTTACGATATTTTTTGCCTCGTTTCACCATTACACCACCTCAATGCCCATACTACGGGCGGTTCCAGCGATCATTTGAATAGCAGCATCCACATCGGAGGCATTTAGATCGTCTTTCTTTTCTTCGGCGATCGCAACCAATTGGTCACGGGTGACTTTTCCAACCTTGTCCCGGTTGGGTACCCCACTGCCCTTTGCAATGCCTGCTGCTTTTTTGAGCAGGACTGCGGCGGGGGGACTCTTCAGGGTAAAGGTAAAGGAACGATCCTGATATACCGTGATTTCCACGGGGATGATCAGTCCTGCCTTATCCTGCGTTGCCGCGTTGTACGCTTTACAGAATTCCATAATGTTCACGCCGTTGGCACCGAGAGCGGGACCAATAGGAGGCGCGGGATTCGCCTGTCCGGCGGGAATCTGTAGTTTAATTAAACCTGTAACTTTTTTTGCCATGGATATATTTCCAACTTAACTGATTTTTTCCACCTGCCAGTATTCCAATTCCACAGGCGCTGTACGCCCGAAGATGGATACCGTGACCTTGAGCTTTCCGCGGGCCGCATCGATTTCTTCCACGTCGCCGGTGAAGTTCTCGAACGGTCCATCGTTGATCTTGATGGTCTCGCCTTGGGTGAAGTTGATTTTTGGGGTCGGCTTTTCTTGTTTGTCTTCCACCTGATTCAGGATGGAATCCACTTCGCTTTTTCTCAGAGGAACGGGCTTGTCTCCGCCCACAAACCCGATGATTCCTGGGGTTTGCTGGATGAAATGCCACGTGCGCTCGTTTAAACTATTGTCACTGTTGTACAGTCCAACTTTGCCCAGGATATAGCCCGGGTAAAATTTACGGGTAAGTTCTTTTTTCTTACCCATTTTGACTTCAGAGACTTTCTCCGTAGGGATCAGAACTTCGTCGATCAGATCACCCATTTCTTCAATCTCGAGACGGCGCATGATATTTTCACGCACTTTGAATTCCTGACCGGAAAGCGCGTGGATCACAAACCACTGTTTTTTCACGCCGTTATCGACGCTTTCAAAAGATTCTGTGTCACTCATAACACCACCCGAATCACCCAACGTAACACCGCATCCGCCAGAGAGACAAAGGCCCCCATAATCAAGAAGCTTACCACCACTACCAGAGTGGATTGACGTAACTCTGCCCAACTGGGCCAGTTACATTTCAAAAGCTCCGCCTGTACGTCATGTAAAAAGCCGGACAGTTTTGCGAATGGATTCGATGTTGCCATGTGTGTGATTGAAAAGATTAAAAAAGAAAAAGCTGGCAGGTCAGGAGGGCCTCGAACCCCCAACCCCCGGTTTTGGAGACCGGTGCTCTGCCAATTGAGCTACTGACCTGCCGGAAGACCGGCGGAGGAGTTCCCCCGCTGTACTCTTCCACGTTCCTGCCGGGAAAATCCCGGCAGGATCAGAGGAAAAGTTTTACTTGATGACTTCGGTCACGCGGCCGGCACCAACGGTACGGCCACCTTCACGAATTGCGAAGCGCATGTGCTGCTCCATCGCAATGGGTTGAATCAAGGTAACATCCATAGAGACATTGTCTCCAGGCATCACCATTTCAACACCTTCCGGAAGCTCGATGTCACCAGTCACGTCCGTGGTACGGAAGTAGAATTGTGGACGGTAGCCCTTGAAGAAAGGAGTGTGACGTCCACCTTCATCTTTAGACAGAACATACACTTCTGCTTTGAAGGTGGTGTGAGGGTTGATGGTTCCTGGCTTCGCCAAGACCTGTCCGCGCTCTACGTCTTCTTTCTTGGTACCACGAAGGAGACAGCCAACGTTGTCACCCGCTTCACCGCGTCCAAGTTCCTTACGGAACATTTCAACACCGGTACAGGTGGTTTTTGCAGTGTCTTTGATACCTACGATTTCGATTTCGTCGCCAGTGCTGATCACACCACGCTCTACACGACCGGTTACAACCGTTCCACGTCCTTCAATAGAGAACACGTCCTCAATGGGCATAAGGAAAGGCTGATCAATGTCACGCTCTGGCTCTTCGATGTAGGTATCGAGGGCTTCCATGAGGTTGGTGATAGATTCACATCCAGCATCGTCTGCAGAAGAGGCTTCGAGTCCAGCAAGAGCAGATCCACGTACAACCGGAAGGTCGTCACCAGGGAACTCATACTTGGAAAGAAGTTCGCGAACTTCAAGTTCAACCAGCTCAAGGAGCTCTTCGTCATCGACGAGGTCAACTTTATTCATGAAAACAACGATGAAAGGTACACCAACCTGACGCGCAAGCAGGATGTGCTCGCGGGTCTGAGGCATGGGTCCGTCAACAGAAGATACAACGAGAATCGCGCCGTCCATCTGAGCAGCACCGGTAATCATGTTCTTTACGTAATCCGCGTGACCTGGGCAGTCAACGTGGGCGTAGTGACGTTTGTCGCTTTCGTACTCTACGTGAGAAGTAGAAATGGTTACAATTTTAGAAGCGTCACGACGTCCTTGTGATTCAGAAGCTTTTGCCACTTCATCATAAGCAATGTCGGTCGCAAGACCTTTAAGGGCCTGTACGTGAGTGATGGCCGCGGTCAATGTAGTTTTACCGTGGTCAACGTGTCCAATAGTTCCCACGTTTACGTGGGGTTTCGTCCGTTCGAATTTTTCCTTCGCCATGGGGAGTACCTTTGGTTGGAATTGAGAGTTTGTAGGGTTAAAGATCGTTCCTCTTCCACCCGGAAAAAACAAACCAAAGATCTTTCGATGAGACGAAGATTCGGACGTTGGAGCCCACGAGCGGGATTGAACCGCTGACCTCATCCTTACCAAGGATGTGCTCTACCAACTGAGCTACGTGGGCAAAATGTCTGAAAGTTCACCTCCCGTTGTCGGCGGCGTGCCGGACGACCTCGGTTCTGCGGATCTGCAATCTGTCCTTCCCGCTCCAACCCTGCAAAAGCAGAGTCAGGTATGGAAATGGGCGCGCACCCTTGCATGAAATTTCACTCAGTGTCAAAGGGTTAATCTACTTTTTATTTAGAAACTTTCCTCTCTGCTCTTTGAGCTGCATTCAATTTTGAACAAAGTTTCGACCTCTAAGGTGGTTGAAAAGATGCTCCCGTTTTCTTCTACACGCTATTTTCGCATTTTTCAGTTGCACTATCGAATCGGATTGGGCTATAACCCGCCCTCATTGCGAGCGTAGCTCAGCTGGTAGAGCACCACCTTGCCAAGGTGGCTGTCGTGAGTTCGAATCTCATCGCTCGCTCCATTTTATCCCGACCCGTGCAAACGGCGTCGGGATTTTTTGTGGGAGAGTGGTCAGTGGTCAATGGTCAATGGTCAGTGGTCAATTGTCCAACCGTGTCAAACCTTGTCCTGCCCTACTTCCTTCCGAACTCTCGTTTAGACCACTAAAGGTCTTTCACGTCAACAGGCTTGCAGTCACGTTGCAATACTTCCTCACACTGACGTTGAATTTGCTCCGCAACCTGATCCATCTCAGGACACTCCTCCCCCAGGATCTCCTGAAAGGAAGTCACTTTTTCTCCGACCAGTCCGCATCCCACGATCAGGTCGAAATAGGAAAGATCCGGCATCACGTTCATGCTGAGTCCGTGCCAGCTTACCCACTTTTTAAACGCAAACCCGGTGGCGGCAAATTTCCCCTTTTCCGACCACCCTCCTGCCATCCCCTCTTTTCGAAATGCGGAGATGCCACAGGCCTGCGCAGTTTTAATGGCGATTTCTTCGAGGGAATGAAGATATCCATGTGCCCCCAAGCCACCTCTTCCCAGTTTTAAGATGGGGTACAACACCCACTGACCCGGACCATGAAAGGTCACATCCCCTCCCCGCTGAGACGTGGTTATCTCGACACCTTGTTTCTTGAGCTGATCTTTTGAGGCCAGAAGGTGATTCGCACGTCCTCGGCGGCCAAGCGTAATCACAGGTGGATGCTGCAGCAGAAGAATGGTATCCGGAATTCGATCTGCGATCCGGTCCTCCACCAGCCTTTTTTGCAACAAAACCGCCTCCGGGTAAGGAAGCGGTTTGTCGAATCGACAAAAATTAGCGAAGCTCATCCGTCGGGAAGCAGTTCTTTGTAGGCCGCTGCATCCAGCAATCCGTCCACAGAACCCGAAGGCTTGATCACAAACAACCATCCTTCACCAAACGGGTCGGTATTGATGGTTTCCGGAGTGTCCGTAAGGGAGTCATTCACCTCAACAATTTCCCCATCGATAGGTGCGTAGATATCGGAGGCCGCTTTTACGGACTCCACCACCGCCACTTCGTCCCCCGCAGATACCGTATCGCCGACTCCGGGCAGATCCACAAAGGTAAGGTCAGCCAACTGACTTTGAGCAAACTCGGTAATTCCCACTTTGCAAACATCGCCTTCCTGGCGAAGCCACTCGTGACTATCCGTGTAACGTAGATCTTCTGGAACCTGCATATGCTTCTCTTTTGGTTTAAAGGTAAAATGGAGGCGTGGGTCGGATTCGAACCGACGAAAACAGGATTTGCAATCCCGCGCATTAGACCACTCTGCCACCACGCCAACGAGCAATCTTCTATACAATGCCTTTGCGGTGTCTGTCAACACGATCAGATTGAAAACAAAGAAGATATCATTTCTCGTCGAGCTTCCTATCCTAGTGGAATATTTTTCTCATCCGATATGTATAA
>Ga0207419_1003151_pt1 | contig 10056 bp, 2 predicted proteins | sample ElkSloMetagenome_4_FD_184723 | JGI IMG/M metagenome (GOLD analysis project Ga0207419, IMG submission 184723) | Hot spring microbial communities from Elkhorn Slough, Monterey Bay, USA - MD2A (version 2) | ecosystem: Environmental > Aquatic > Marine > Intertidal zone > Estuary: Microbial mat ... | reverse complement strand
TAACGCAAACTGCACATCTCCCCTAGTTCCACCTGCTACACCACTACGAGGTGCGGAACCACCAGGTAACGCAAACTGCACATCTCCTCTAGTTCCCCCCGCTACACCACTACGGGGTGCGGAACCACCAGGTAACGCAAATTGCACATTCCCCCGGACACCCCCAGCCACACCACTACGAGGTGCAGCATCTTGGGGAAGACCAAACTGCACCTGACCTCGTACCCCCCCACCAACAGGGCTTTTCGGAACATTATCGTCGGGAAGACTGAAGTCTACACTGATCAGGTTATCGTTGATGGGACGTTCCGACTCTAAGGGGACAAAACCAGCTAAAGCAGCATTGGCGGTTAAGAAAACTGTCCCGGTTACTGTAGCGGATAAGAGAGTTTGGCAGATTGCTGGAGTCATGGTCAACTTTCCTTGAATGCTTGTAGCCTATAGCCAATTACCGATCAGAACAAACGATGCCCAAAAATAGGGATGTTGGTATAAGGGTTCTTCGAGAAGACTAAGCTGTGCTTGTCGCAACGCTTCAGCTTTGCTCACCTTCAGTTCCGTTAGTTGGTGATAAAATTCCCGCATCATAATCGAGGTGGATTCATCACTCACTGACCAGAGACTGGCGATTGTACTTTTGGCACCCGATCGCAGGGCAAATCCTGCTAGCCCTAATGTAGCGCGATTATCTCCGGCTGCGGTTTGACAGGCACTCATGACTAATAGTTCAATCGGTTTCAGTAGCCCTAACCGCCGTTTTTGAAAGATTAGGTCGAAATCCTCAATGGAAATGCGATCGCTCCAGGTGAGTAGAAAGGTTTCCTCAGGATTAGAACTGAATTGACCGTGAGTCGCCAGGTGAACGATGGGGAAGGATTGGTTGTTAATCAGTTCTTTAAATGTGCCGAAGGTAAAGGTTTCATTAAATAGCACTTTAGAGTTGACTTGTTGCGACACTTGTGCTATCTCTTCATCAACGCCTGGTAAAGGACTGAACCCTTGACGCGCTTCGGTTAACCCAGCCGCTAATAAACTCAGTTTTTCTTGGGAGAGTCCTTGGGGAAACAGTTGTAATCCGGGACTAAAGACAATCCGATATTTTTCCAGGATATACTTTTCTCCATCATAGAGTGCTGCCATGGGTAAGTTGCGGAGAAAGCCATCGGGGACAAATACTAGCGTCTTGATATCCTGGCTAGCCATCGCTGCTTCAGCCGGTTTGATTAACCAATTGTAGACCTCCTGGGAGAGTTGTAACCGTTCGTTTCTAGGATAGCCAGGAGACAGGGCGGAATACAGTTGTGTCAGCGTGGATTCAACCTCAGCTTGGGTGAGTTGAGTGGCGTAGTGGGTAAGGGGTTGATTGGGAACCGAGAGGATCACTTCCAAGCGATCGGGTAAGATAATCGGATAAATTACTGCGGCTTGGGTATCAATTTCTTCTAAGGCTACCGGATGCGTATCTAAACAGGCATCTTGGAAAAAGTTATCCAGTTCGGCTAATTGCAACGCTTCCATCACATCACGGGCTTGTTGCAAGTTGGCTTGATTATCCCCTTCTTTTAACAGTAAGCTAACAAGCTGACGATAGAGGGGTTCAATCCCTTCTTTAAAGTCGAACTGAACATCAGAACTAATTGCAATTAAATCACTGCGTAGGGATTGGATATTATCAAAGGCAATTTTATAGGCGGCGAGGGCTTCGTTGGTTTTGCCTTGTTTTTGCAGAATTTCACCCAATTGTCCCCCCGCCCGTGCTGCTATATCGTCGGCGTTAATTTCTTGAGCGAGTTTTAGTGACTGTTGGGATAGGGTTTGACTCTCGTCTAATGTCCCATTCGCCTGATACAGTTTACCTAATTGATACAGGGCATACGCTTCGGCTCTGGGATCGTTAATTTTTCGGGCTTGGTTAACCGCTTTCGCTAAGAGTTTTGACGTATCCACCGCTAAGGAGTTTGCCATCCCCCCTTGGTCGTATTTCATCAAACTATCTGCCAGATTGATTTGGGCATAAATCGCCGGACGCGAGGCAGACAGTTGGTTAACTTTGGTAGTAACAATTGGGATGAGTTCTTGGGCGACATCCCAGCGTTGTAACTCGATTAACATCCGCAATTGATTCAGTTGCGCTTCTAGTTGAGTTAAGGGATCAGGTGTTAATTCGGCGGCTTGTTGATAGTACGTCCAAGCGACGGCATATTCTTGTAAATCTCGCGCGACATTACCAATGCTAAACAGTGCCTCACTGGTATCCTGGGGTGAATTTAACTGTTGACTAATTTGCCAACTGGTTTCTAACGCAGCTTTCGACTGGCGCAGTTGACCCAGGGTTTGTAATGCCACACCTAAACTTCTCAATCCCTTGGCTTTCAGCAGACTATTGGGTTCATTTTGTAATTCACTTACCAATTGTTCCAAGAGAGACTTTGCCCGTCGATATTTACCCAAGGCTTGCAACGCTTGTGCCTGGTTTATTTTGCTGATTAATTGTCCGGTTGTATCGTCTGCCTGTTCATAAATAGAGGCGGATTTTTTCCAGGTATCTAAGGCGGTTTGGCTTTGTCCTTGTAGCAGGTGAATCGTGCCTTGAGTATTCAATGCTTGGGCAAGGATTAAGCGGGTATTGTTATCAGTATCCGGTTGATATTTTAACAGATTTAAACTTTGTGCGATCGCATCTTGTGCTAAATCCGTATTTCCTAACTCCTTATACGCCAACGCTAAGTAATTCAGCGATTGGGCTTGCTTGAGGATGAACCCTTCGGCGGCATAAGTTTCTGCTGCGTCTTGCCAGACTTTTGCCGCTTGGTCAAATTGTCCAGCTTGATAATAACGTTTCCCCTGTTCAACTAAATCTGAGGGTTCAACCGTTTGGCTGTAGAGAGGTTCTATGGGGGGTCCTAATGTTTCCACCCGGTTCTTGACAATTTCCTCCGTCTGATTCCCCATATCCAACGGAGGATAAGCCGCCGTTGCTGGCAGCTTGGGTGATTGTAAGGATAAGGTCAGAAAAAAAGTACCCAGAATTAAAGCAATAAAAGAACGGGGGCGCTTCAGCCAACCCTTAAGTATTTTGTTTATTTGAGAATAAGTTCTACTCATGGTAATTCATTTATGCATCTCTTAAATAATTCGTAGGGGCGCACCGACGTGCGCCCTATTCACTGACATATACCCTGATATCTGATATTGCTCAAAAATGAAATTCCTCTACATCCCCTTAAAAAGAAAGACTTTGAAAAAATTTTTGTTTCTTGTTCCCCCCTTTTGAAGGGGGGTTAGGGGGGATCTCTTACCCACCTAAAGCTTCTGATGCCAAATCCGCGTCACCCCCTTTATACCTTGAGTCCTGTTGCTTTTTTCCGCTGATAAGGGTACACGCAGGTAATCAGGGCGCACTGACGTGCGCCCCTACGCAATTGGCGTATTGATTCGGTAATGTCTCCTGAGGCATCGCTGCCACTAATTCAATCTCTCCTTGTTCATTTTTCACCCAACCCGTCGCTTCCACAAGATACCGCCTTTCGCGAGTCGATTCTCCCGGATTGGGAACAGACTCTTGGGCTTGAGGCTGATTTTCCGATGCAGTTGCGGCAAAATCGCGCACATCCGATAACAAGGTTTGACCGCGAATCGGTGCCGTTGGATCACTAGGTACTCCTCCTCGCCCAGTAATCGTAAACACATTCCCCTCCGCCGCCGCACAAGTTTTCACCACTTGGTTACTGGTATCGGCAAGTTGATCCGGTAATTTGATTAACCCCGATTCAGGATCAATCTCTGGACTACTGAGCGAGAATATACCATCAACACCTAAATCAGAAGTCACAGTAATGTCATTAGTCATTACCTCCCGTGGGTTGGTTAAGTCCCGAAGCTCAATAAAAAATAGCTCATTTGTTGAAATACCAATATTGCCTCCGTCACCCTCAAAAGCATTAGCCGTAATGTCGCTATTTTGTCCAGGAATAGCCACAACAAATGGGGTAGCGATTTGAATATTTCCCCCATTCCCAAACCCACTATCTTTCCCGGCTGTCGCTGAAATTAAACTTCCTCCGCGCAAGATTACTATATTGTCTAAGGATAGAGCAATATTCCCCCCATTATCACTGGCGGATTCTGCTGAAATCCGACCATTATCTAGAATCAATTGACCGCCTTGAAGCTGAATACTCCCCCCTGTTCCTGTGCCTTCACTATCTACGGAAATTGCTCCACCCTCGCGAATTTGAACCAATTGTGGATCAATAAAGATACTGCCACTATTTCCCGTAGATTCTGAAGTTGTACTGGAAAAGATACCTGTCTGTTCACCCATAATAGTAATCACGTTATCCACATTGATAATCGTGTTTCCGGCATCACCAGTTCCGGCTGTATCCGTGCTGATTTGCGCTCCATCTTTCAAGATGAGAGCGTTTCCAGTAATCTCAATTAAACCACCATCTCCTGATGACCCTTCGGCAGCATTAGAAAACAATCCGGTATCCTCACCAAAAAGGCGAATTGAATTAGCATTGATGAAGATTTTGCCCGCATCTTCACTACTTTCAGTCACCGCTTCTAACTGGGCGCCGTTCGTGACAGATAGCGATGCGGCATTAATCGTTAATGTGCCGCCACCTCCAGTTGCTCCCGCCAAGGTTCCGACAAACACACCACTCGGGTCAAAGTCTCCACCTTTATTGCCATCAAATATAGCCGCCCCAGTGACATCAATATTAATATTTCCGGCACTACTCCCAGTTTCTGCATCTGATTGACCACTGGTACTGGCACTAATAAATCCACCATCGGTTACCGAAAGCCGATTCGTATTAATCGTAATGTCGTTCCCTTGCCCCTTCGATGTTGGTTCAACCTCACTCAGAATAGCACTAGGAATTGGGAAGTTTGAACCGAGTACAGCTCCCTTAATTTCAATTTCATCAGCATTAACATCAATTAGACCTGCATTTCCTGATGCTACAGTCGTCGTTCTAATTTGTCCCCCATCTTCCAGCACAAGTTTACCCGTTTCGACTGAAACCCTCCCAGCATTGCCATTCCCTCGACGAATGCCCATCGGAAATAAGGCATCAGGCAAGGCAGGAAAATCGGATGCATCAGCAAAGAACGGACCGTTAGGAATATTCAAAAAAGGCAGTACCGCACTCACAATCCCACTAGGGTTATCTCCTGATGTTCCAATTAATTTAATTGATTCAGTGGCAATAACACTAACATTTCCAGCGTTTCCTACACCTGCTGTTGAAGAAAAAATCTGGCTGCCATCCGTAGCCATCAGTGTGTTTGTGGTTACTGCCACATTTCCAGCATTCCCCCCCCTGACAAAAGAGGTTTCACTGGAAATTGTACTACTATTTTCTAGGACTATGGAATCAGCATCGACGCTGACAGCACCAGCGTTTCCTGTACCTGATGTTGCTGTGTTGATTCTACTCCCTTGGCGCAGGCTCAATAAACTGGCGGAAATATTGATAGAACCACCTTGTTCGCTACCGAGGTAAAGGGTTTCAATTTCATTTTTATTCGTTAATTGAATGGTAGGAGCTGTGAGACTAATATCACCACCAAACCCATTAGTTGGAGTAAAACTCACGCTTTCAATCTTACTTGAGTCATTAAAAAGAATTGACGTACCACTATTCATCGTTACATTACCGCCAACTAATCCCACGGATAGAATCTCACCGTTAGCCGCAATAGAAAGATCTCCACGAGCATCAATTGCAATGTCTCCCCCTAACTCAAACCTTGGCAATGGTGGTTCTAATTTATCGGCGGCTGTAATAATACTTTCAACCTGAATACTACCATTGGGTAGCGCTAAATTCGGTCGATATTGATTCGTCAGTAGGACTAAACCATCAGATTGGGCAATTTCAACCTTACCTACTTTAATATTAGAACCACTAAGGGAAGCCGTTTCAAATGTAACCGAACCTGTGGGAATATCCGTTGGTGTTGGAATACCTGGAACTCTGGTGAAAGGCGATTGAGTCCAGTCAATTCCGGCTCTGACATCTAATGTTGCTTGACTATCTCCATTGACACTAACCGAGGTGCCATCAGATAACGTAACATTACTCAGGGCGCTGTAGGGTGTATTTGTTCCTGGAATTAAGGTGTCATTGTTACTGTTAATCGTGCTAGCCGTTGGACCCGTATTATTAATGGTGACTGTGCCTAACTCAACACTTCCCCCTGCCAAAATATGTAGCGACGCCCCCTCATAATTACCGAGTTTCACATCACCTGCAGCCAGGACAATGGGATCATCAGCAGCAAAACTATTCCCTGGAGTACCGTCGAGTTGTTCCACAGAAAATTGACCATTAGTGGCATAATGACCATCAAGTTGGATGGCATTAGTTGAACGCAGAGTCATGTTTCCATGTGAACTCAAGCCACTATTTGCATGGTTTAAGATAGACAGGGTTAACCCTTCATTTCCTTGGGCGACAAATTCACCCCCAGCCATGGCGATAAAGGGATTAGTCGCAGTATCTTGTATCGTTAACAGTTCTGAGGCTTTGAGTTTCAGATTGCTTCCCGCTGTTAATTGACCCCCTTCTAGGTCAATATTTTGACCGATGAATGATAAATCTTGTCCGGCTGATAAGTTTCCTGTACTGGTAATTTCTCCAGTCGGAGGTAACCATTGAGAAATACCTAAAGGAGTCGTAACAGTGAGCAAAGGGGGCGAATCAGGATTCGTAGCGCTGAATGTATAACCATTGTCGAAGACTACACCACCCGATGTGCTAGCAGCAAAAGAGCCATTAACGTCCAGACGAGCATTCGGACCAAAGATAATCCCATTGGGATTGAGTAAATACAGATTGGCGTCACCCAAAACGCCTAACGTCCCAAAAATATCCGAGTGATTGTTTCCGGTGACTCGACTGAAAATATTAGCAATATCATTAGGATTGGCAAAGTAAACCTGTTGACCTTCAGTCACACTAAACTGCTCAAAACTATGAAATAGGGTTGAGCCTCGACTTGCGCCACCCTTGATTAGGTCAATGATCTGATTATTAATCTCAACATTGGGCGTGATAACAGAGTTCTCTGAACCCAATGTATTATCTGGCACAATTGATTGTGAAAAACTAGGCAGGGAATAACCAAGACTATAACTAAATGTGCCGCTGATTAGGGCAAGTTTACAAATACTGAACCAATCACGCTTGTGAAGCATTGTCCGTCCTTCCTACCAATCTCAATATGGCTATCTGTCAAAGCTCACTGATGAGCTGATTGTAAGATATGACACAACTGTTTGCTGATTCACTCACTCGAACTATCGGGGAAAACGTCACCGTTATAGTGCCGTGAGCCACCTAGTATGTAGCCTAGTATGTAGTAAGCACTTTAGTGCTTTAATGCCCAGCTAGAGAGGGCTAAGGTCTCCTGACAACGAAGCAAGTCTGTTCCAGAATTTGAGCTGTGTCAATCCAGATGGTTGGGTTAAGCGATCGCGAAATCTAACCCAATTGAATCTTTTGTGCTGTCCATGATATGCCCCAAATAATTAACTTACATGTAAGTTAATTATTTTAGCATATAATTTGGTTTACCATAGCATTCTTTTAGTTTATTTGATGAAGATAGGTTACGATGAAAATCTGCACCGATAGTCTTGGCTTCGACGATTTATTTGTCTAAATTAGTTGTGAAAATGTGTCTATGGCTATAATCAATTGAGTGAGTCTCAGGGGCGTAGGTTTTTACAGATGGAGGGTGCGTTAGCGAAGCGTAACGCACCCTACGGTTGATACATTTTCTAGACTTTAAATATACGAGAAACTGGTCGTAAAGGAAAGGTGTCCGGTATTAACCCCTTCTACCTGCATGATGTCTTCTCCATTTAAACTGATGATACTATCCGCGCCTTGTTGAGTCAGGACGAGATCATTGAGCGCTATACCTAAGAGTCCAATTTGATCAGAACCGACATCATAGCCGCGCACAATATCTAAACCCGCGTTTTCTTCAAGTACATAAATGTCACTAGCGCCGAAATCGGGAAGGACAAGTTGTATCCATGGATTGTAGTATGACCCGACAAGAAGATCAGCACCCAAGCCACCACGCAGGGTATCTGCACCCAAGCCACCCGAGAGAATATCATCACCACCATCACCGCGTATTAAATCAGTTCCCCAGTTACCAAACAACTGATCATCCCCTAAACCACCTATTAATAGATCATCACCGCCTTTACCTTTGATGAGTTCTGAGAAAGAACTCCCCTCTATCGTATCGGCTCCATTGCGACCTAGAAGTTTCACGGTAGCATTCACAGGAGCCGTTACCGTAATCGAAGATAAGTCCAGATCTACCTGACTATTTTGGGAAGCAAAGCTCATGGTAGAACCCAAAATTTCTAGGTCTGTCACGAGATACCCTTTGTCCTGCAATGCATTGAGATCTAATGTCTCCAGCCTGGTTTTGGTGACGGGTGAGTCAATCACAATCTTTAAACTGCTTAAGGAATTTGCTGCTGGAGATAGAGTATCAAGTGCCGCTTGCAAATCATTTTGAGCAATGATCTGTGTTCCTGGAGTTAAATTTTCATCCGCAAAATATACGCCGTCCGTTTTGACTAAAATAATCACGTTATCGGCAAAATCTGGCGTGACTTGGGCATCAGTCACGGCAATCAGTTCCGTTTGGTTAGTGTTAGGATTTGTCAGCTGAAGCGCCCCATCCGTAAAAATATCTGCACCAGTATGACCGGTTTCCATTAATTGCTGATTAAAATCCACAATTTGCTGGGCAGCCGTCGGGTCAGTAGACGTATCTAGTGCTAAAAACGCATTCCACTCATCGGGAATTTGGGCGATTAAAGCTTTATTATCCCATTCAAAATAAAAAGCCGCACTTCCCTCTGTTCCGTCAGGAAGGAAATCCGAGTTGTTATAAGCCTGTCCACTGGCTATTAATGAGGCACAGTTTTCGGTAACGATTTGACCCGTCGTTGTGCTGATACAGTAATCCAAATTCAGAACAGTCGTGAAACCTGGATCGAGCGGATCATCAGTCTCTGGATCAAACAGCTCAGAATAAAGCCGGAATTGCTCCCCATTGCCGAGTGTTGCCGTATATTGAACATAGGGAATCGTGCCATAATCAACGCTGTTATTATTCGAGGTGTTAGTGTCAAACGCATTATAACTACTAAATGCGGCTACACTTACTTCACTCCCAACGACATTCTTTTTTACGGCAACCAAAGGCGAACCAGCCGTTTTTTCAATCTTATCAACCGGGAGCCAACTTGTACCTTGAACCTGACCATTATTATATTCAGAAAGCTCTGAATTTTCACCTAATGAGCCATAGAAATTGTTGGTTTGAACATAGTCACTACTCACGGTTGTATTGACTGTCAATTGTACGGATTCTCCCGACAAGAGTGTGGGAATGACAACTTCAACCGAGTCCGGATTGCCATCGCCACTCAAACTTTGACCATTGGCTGCAATATAGGGGTCAATCGTGCCGTCCTGATTGGGATCGTATGTATCTAAATCAATCGCACCGACGGGAAGGATTAATTCAGAGACGTTTAATTGCAAGTCTCCATTATCGGTGATCAAAACAGATTCAGCCGTCGCTAGACCATTGTTGGTGACGGTCAATGTATATGGAAATTCTTCATCGGGAATCGCAATATTTTCTCCTTCTAATGTAGGAATAAATGCTTTTTCGATCTCTAAATCAATTTCTTGTCGGTTGCCAAAATCAATGTCTGTTGCTGCTGTACCACTTGCAATGGTTATGGGTGCAGGATTCGTTGTTTTCTGTACCCAACCCGTTTGTTGAACTTCGCGAATGGTATAGTTTCCAGCCGTTAAATCAGTAAAGCTGTAATTACCACTAGAATCTGTAGTCGTACTGGTTTCACCTGCATCTTTAACTCCATCATTATCGCTATCAATAAAGATAGTCCAGCCAGCTAATCCCGCTTCACCGACATCTTTGACCCCATCACCATCACTGTCTTCAAATTTCTGTCCACTGATGCTACCGAGTTGG
>Ga0207419_1003150_pt1 | contig 10059 bp, 7 predicted proteins | sample ElkSloMetagenome_4_FD_184723 | JGI IMG/M metagenome (GOLD analysis project Ga0207419, IMG submission 184723) | Hot spring microbial communities from Elkhorn Slough, Monterey Bay, USA - MD2A (version 2) | ecosystem: Environmental > Aquatic > Marine > Intertidal zone > Estuary: Microbial mat ... | reverse complement strand
ATGCCCCGAGAGTCTTCCCCGTCCCGACTACGTGCAGCGCTTCACGGCCTTCGTATTTTCTTTTGCTCTTGTAAACATTCAGTTCGGCCTCACCCGCGTCGATCATTCCGTAGTGCAATCTGAATCGGAGGTACTCCCCTTCGCCAAAAGCGCTTTGGTCAATTGCCGGCAAATCCATTACCGGAAGGGTATCCAAACTAGCCTTGGGAGGTCTCTTCTGGGAGAAACCCGACAAGGTCAAAAGGACGCCTAGGATAAGAAGTGCTGTTTGCTTCATGGTAGGGGTAAGTCAAATTCCATTCCAAACGGAAAGGGTGACTCAAGAATAGACGTTTGCGGAATCAAAAAATTGCCTTTAGATGACGACGTTTACGATTCGTTTTGGCACCACAATCACCTTTTTGGGAGTTTTCCCTTCCAAGAATTTCGCGGCTTCCGCCGAATCGAGAACGGCCCTTTCTACTTCTTCTTTTGGCATGTCAGCCGCCAAAGCCATCTTAAAGCGCATCTTTCCATTGAAAGAAACGGGATATTCAAACTCGTCGTCCTCCAAATACTTCTGTTCGAAAGAAGGCCAAGGCTGCTTGAGCACAGAGTCCGTGTTCCCGAGCTTTTCCCATATCTCTTCAGCAAAGTGAGGCCCGTAAGGTGAAATCAAAATAGCGAGGGTTTCGAGAACGTGCTTATTGTTGCTCTTCAAAGCGGTCAATTCATTTACGGCAATCATCAAGGTGCTCACCACGGTATTCCATGAAAGTCGCTCCAAGTCATCCGTCACTTTCTTGATGCAGCGGTGCAGGGTTTGCAGTTCCTTTTTGGTGGGAGCTTCGTCACTAACGGAAACGTTTCCCTCTCCATCGTGCAGCAAGCGCCAGAACTTTCGCAAGAAATTGTGGACTCCACTAATCCCTTGCGTATCCCAAGGCTTGGATTGCTCTACCGGGCCGAGGAACATTTCGTACATCCGCAAGGTATCGGCTCCGTATTCGTCGCAGAGATCATCAGGCGTCACTACGTTGTACCAGCGCTTCGACATTTTCTCGACTTCGTGTCCGCAGTGGTATTTTCCGTCCTTACTCAAAATGAAAAAGGCATCGGCATATTGGCGTCTCCATTTTCTGAAGCTCTCAACATCAAGGATGTCATTTTCGACAATATTTACATCTACGTGCAAAGGCGTAATGCTAAACTCTGCCGTGGCATTACTGGTGTCCATTCCGCTTCTTTCCTTGAGCTGCTCGTGCAGAAGAATTTGCAATTTATGCCTTACCTCTTGCTTATGCTCGGTCAAGTGACCGTGCTTTTTCCAGTCGTCGTAAATCTCCTTGGAAGCAAATATTTCGGGAAATTCGCGAGGTGAAGGCAGTTCATCTCCGTCAGAAAAGCCGGGTATGTCGTAGTTGATAATATCCAATCGGTATACCAAGCTCGATCTTCCCAAAATCATCCCTTGATTGATCATTTTGCCAAAAGGCTCATCGAACGGGATGAAACCACGATCGCACAAAAATTTTGTCCAAAAACGCGAATACAACAAGTGTCCCGTAGCATGCTCGGCACCGCCGACGTACAAGTCAACCGCTCCCCAGTAGTCTGCCTTTTCGGTCGAAACGGGAAGCTCTTCGTTTTTAGGATCCATGTAACGCAGAAAGTACCACGACGATCCTGCCCAACCGGGCATGGTGTTGTGCTCCATCCGATCGCCTTTAAATACGGGCCAATCTTCTTTTTTGGCTCTGGCCAATGGCGGCTCTCCCGAATCCGTAGGCAGGTATTTGTCGACCGGCGGAAGGGTCAATGGAAGCTTGCCTTCATCCAATAAATGGGGAACATCCTCTTCGTAATAAATCGGGAAGGGTTCACCCCAGTAACGTTGCCGTGAAAAAATGGCATCGCGCAAACGGTAGTTCACTTTTCCGTAGCCAAAGCGCTTTTGCTCCAGCTCGTAAATGACCGTCTCCATGGCCTTTTCGTATTTCATCCCCGTGAGGAATCCCGAATTGGTCAGCACGGCATCTTTTCCGGAGTAGGTCTCTTCCGATACATCCTTCCCTTCAAAAATATTTGGGATGTCAATGCCAAACTCGTTCGCGAAGGCGAAGTCACGGTCATCACCGGCTGGCACTGCCATAACGGCTCCCGTGCCGTAACCTGCCAACACGTAGTCGGCAATCCAAACAGGCACCTTCTCTCCCGAAAACGGGTGAGTGGCGTAAGCTCCGGTAAATTCTCCCGTAACGGTTTTCACCTCGCTTTGACGCTCGCGTTCCGTTTTGGCCATGCTCTTTTTCACGTAAGCTTCAATTGCCTCGCGTTGATCATCGGTTGTAATTTTCTTCACCAAGTCGTGCTCGGGAGCCAGCACCATAAAACTGACGCCAAATATCGTATCGGGGCGGGTGGTAAACACATCAATGTGTTCGGGATGATCGGCCAACATAAAGCGCACCATGGCACCAATCGACTTTCCGATCCAGTTGCGCTGCATGTCCTTGATGGAATCTTGCCAATCCACTTTTTCCAAGCCCTCGAGCAATCGGTCGGCATAAGCCGTAATGCGCAGGCTCCACTGATTCATCAAGCGCTGCTCCACGGGGTGTCCGCCGCGTTCGCTGAGTCCGTCTTTGATTTCGTCGTTTGCCAAAACGGTTCCCAAGGCCTCACACCAGTTTACCCAGGTTTCGCTAAGGTAAGCCAAGCGGTAGTGGCTCAAAACTTCTTGTTTCTGGCGATCGTTCAATACTTTCCAATCGGTGGCGGTGAGCTCTCCGGCAAAATATTCTCCGAAAGGAAAATCATCCAAATTGAGTTGCTTGTGCCAATCTCTGTCGACAAAAGCCTCTACGCCGTAGGTTCCGTTTTGCTCGAATGCGGCAACGAGAGTCGAGATGTCCTCGGCTCGGTTCGTTTTGTTGTTGTACCAACTTTGGTAAAGTTTAGAAAAAATCCACTGCGTCCAGCGGTAATAATCGGGATCGCTGGTACGCACTTCGCGGCTCCAGTCGTAATTAAAACCCATTCGCTGCAGCTGCTCTTTGTATCGGGCTACGTTGTCCTTCGTGGTAATGGCGGGGTGCTGACCCGTTTGAATAGCATACTGTTCGGCGGGTAATCCGAAAGAGTCGAAACCCATCGGGTGAAGCACGTTAAATCCCTTGTGGACTTTGTATCGGGCTATCACGTCAGAAGCGATGTATCCCAGCGGGTGACCTACGTGTAGACCCGCCCCGGAGGGATAAGGGAACATATCCAAAACATAGAATTTCTCCTTGTTTGGATCCTCATCCACTTTGTACACTTCTTTATCCTTCCAGATTTTCTGCCACTTGGCTTCGATTTCCCGAAAATTGTATTCCATTGCCGTTCGATTAGAAGCGGCAAAGTTATCAAATCATCGGGGGTTATTGAATATGTATTATCCTGCCGGAAAATGGGTTTGAACGATCCTTTTGTCAATAGATAAGTTGACAAATCATTCTTTTTGTCAACCTATACCTTGACTTTTTCATGCCGAACCTGCCTCCGCTTCATAGTACCTTATTCTCTCTCTGATAATATTCCTACTTTAGCCGACCGTTATGGCCTCCACTCCCGATAAGTACGCAAAAAGAAGGGCGCGAACCAGCGCCGTTTCGACGGTAATCGGCATCAGCTTGGTGCTCTTTATGCTGGGTATATTGTCCATCCTCATCCTCAATGCGCAAAAGCTTTCCACTTACGTGAAAGAGAGCATTCGGGTGGAAGTATTTTTGGAAGCCGATTTGGGCGAAGGAGAAATCACCAGGCTCAAGAAAGAAATAGACGCAGGGCCTTATTCGCGCGCTACGGAGTACATCAGCAAAGAAGAGTCGGCTGCACAACTCCAAGAAGATCTTGGAGAGGAGTTTATGGATTTCTTGGATTACAACCCGCTTCCCGGTTTGATCGATCTAAAGCTCAATGTAGAATACACCCACCCGGACAGCATTTCTGCCATCGCAGAAAATATAGAATTGAGGGACGGAGTAAGCGAAGTCGTTTACAGTCCGAACTTGATTCGTCAGATCGAAACCAACATCAATAAAATCGGAGTGGCACTGCTGGCATTCAGCATACTGCTGCTGCTCATCGCCATTGCGCTGATCAACAACACCATCCGACTCACGATTTACTCAAAGCGATTTGTCATTCGCAGTATGCAGCTGGTCGGCGCTACGGGAGGATTTATTCAGCGGCCGTTTATCTGGAATGGAATTCTCCAAGGACTCTATGCCAGCTTCATCGCCATCCTGCTTATTCTAGGTGTTCTTTTTGCCGTAAGGCACGAAGTACCTGAGTTTTTTGAGTTCAACGATCTGATAATGTTTGTTAAGCTATTTGGCTTGGTCGCCCTTTTGGGAATGGTGATTTCAGGAATATCCACGTTATTTGCAGTAAGGCGTTACTTGAGAATGGACGCTTCTAAAATTTATTGAATCCAATGAGCACAACAGAGAATCAAGAAAAGGAAAGTTTCGCCCTAAGTTCTACCAATTACAAAGTGATGTTGATTGGCATTGCCGTGGTGATATTAGGATTTATCCTGATGATTGGCGGCGGAACCGAAGACCCCATGGAATTCAATGAAGAAATCTTCAGCTTCCGCCGAATCACGTTGGCTCCGATTGTAGTGATATCCGGTTACATCGTGATCTTCTATTCGATTATCAAAAAAAGTACTTCCTCTCAAGCTGAATCATGAGCATTTTGGAGGCCCTTATCCTGGGCATCATTCAGGGCCTTACGGAATTTCTACCCGTGAGCAGTTCAGGGCATTTGGAATTGGCCAAAGCCATGATCGGCGATGATTTGGAAGCAGGCGAGAGCATGCTATTTACTATTGCTTTGCACGGAGCAACTGCCCTGAGCACGGTTGTCGTTTTCAGAAATGACATCGCCGACCTCTTCAAAGGACTATTCGAATTCAAGTGGAACGACAGCACTAAGTTTGCGGCTTTCATCCTGGTCAGTATGGTGCCCGTCTTTTTTGTGGGTGTGTTCTTCAAAGACGAAATTGAACTGCTTTTCGAAGGAAACCTCCTTCTGGTCGGGTGTTCACTCATCTTCACGGCGGTACTGCTTTACAGCACCACACGCATTCCCGCGAAGGAGGGAAAGGTGACTTTCGGGAGAGCATTGCTCATCGGCATTGCTCAAGCCATTGCCGTTCTTCCTGGTGTTTCCAGATCGGGATCAACGATATCTACCGCACTGCTGGCGGGCGTAAGTCGCGAACGAGCTGCCCGCTTTTCATTCCTGATGGTGTTGCCGGTCATTTTCGGAGCCATGATTTTAGAATACAAAGATTTTCTAGAAGCACAGCCCTCTAGAAATATTGACAACTTGGCTCTCATCACGGGTTTCGCTGCTGCATTTTTTGCGGGAATAATCGCTTGTCGCTGGATGATCGCCATCGTGAAAAAGAGCAAGCTGGATTATTTCGCCTACTACTGCCTGGCAGTTGGAGCGATCGCAATCGGATACTCACTTTTCGCATGATCGACTACGGTAAACTCACGGAAGAAGAATTCAAAGCAGGTCAATTACTCCTGATCGACAAGCCACTTACCTGGACGAGCTTCGATGCAGTGGCCAAAGTTCGATACGCCATTCGCAAGAAGTTTAATCTGAAAAAATTAAAGGTGGGCCACGCCGGTACACTCGATCCTTTGGCCACAGGCCTGCTCATCATCTGTACGGGAAAATTTACCAAGCGAATCGCCGACCTCACCGTCGAGAATAAAACGTACACGGGCACTTTTACGCTCGGTGCGACGACTCCTTCCTACGATTTGGAAACAGAGACGGAGAATCACCACTCTACCGATGACATCACGGACGAGATGGTGCAAGAAGCAGTAAGCAAAATGAGCGGTGCCATCATGCAAATGCCGCCTGTTTTTTCTGCGAAAAAGGTGGATGGCAAACGCGCCTACATCTCTGCCCGAAAAGGAAAAGAGGTGAAACTCGAGGCCCGACCCGTCATCATCAGCAAATTCGAAGTAGACACATCTGCTCTGCCCGAGGTGAAATTTGAAATTGAATGCAGCAAGGGAACTTACATCAGATCGATTGCACGCGATCTCGGTGAGGCGCTGGAATGCGGTGCTCACCTTACGGAATTGCGCCGAACCAAAATCGGTGACTACTCGGCTGAAAATGCCATCGATCCCGTTGAATTTCAAAGGCTAGTGCAAGGCAATCAGGAAGATGTTTAAAATAGCATAGATAACTCGACCATATTCATTAACTTTGCAGCCGCATTTTTTCGACCATAAAACGCACTCTGAATGAAGCTTTCGAAGTTCAAATTCAATCTCCCTCAAGAACTTATTGCACAATATCCAACCCCTAACCGAGACGAGAGCCGACTTCTGGTCTTGGATCGAAAGACGGGTGAAATTGAACACAAAATGTTCAAAGACGTTCTGGACTACTTCAGTGAGAACGATAGTTTTGTAATGAACAATACCAAAGTTTTTCCTGCGCGCCTCTACGGAAACAAGGAAAAAACGGGTGCGAAGATCGAGGTATTTTTGCTACGCGAATTGAACCGCGAAAGCCTGCTTTGGGATGTTTTGGTTGATCCCGCTCGTAAAATTCGAATCGGAAATAAACTTTACTTCGGTGAAAACGACGAGCTCGTAGCTGAGGTAATTGACAATACGACTTCCAGAGGTCGAACCTTGCGTTTCTTATTTGACGGGCCGTACGAAGATTTCAAAAGCACCATGATGTCATTGGGAGAAACTCCCGTACCTAAGTACATCGATCGCCCTGTGGAAGAGTCGGATTACGAACGGTACCAAACTATTTTTGCGAAAGAAGAAGGTGCAGTCGCCGTTCCTACCGCGGGGCTACATTTTAGTCGTGAGCTCATGAAGCGCATGGAATTGAAAGGAATCCACTTTGCTCCTATTACTTTGCATGTAGGGTTGGGAACTTTCAGACCGGTTGAGGTTGAAGACCTGACGAAGCATAAAATGGACAGTGAGCAGATGCACATTAGCGAAGACTCGGCGAAAACAGTCAATCACACCAAGACCAATAAAGGGAAGGTGTGTGTTGTGGGAACCACTGCGATGCGCGCTGTAGAAACGTCCGTTTCAACCGAGGGGCTATTGAAGCCATTTGAAGGGTGGACCAACAAGTTCATTTTCCCTCCTTATGAGTTCTCCATTGCCGATGCCATGATCAGCAACCTTCACGCTCCCGAAAGCACCTTGCTCATGCAGGTAGCAGCCTTCGGCGGATACGAAAATGTGATGGCAGCCTATAAGGTTGCGATCAAAGAGAAGTACCGCTTCCAAGCTTACGGAGACGCGATGCTCATCATCTAGTGTCTGCATTATGGTAGTCCAATATCTGCGTTATGCCGGTTCTGAAAACAGTCATCCTGCAGCATTGAGGGACTCCTTGATTACGTCCGGTGGCCGTGAAATCGCTTTGCTAAGTATTTTGAACTTCATGCGTTTTGCTACCAAACTATTTGGCTCAGCCACTTTAAAAAATTGACAAGCACTATCAAACTATGGCAAAGAGGGCGGTAATCATTGTGGCGGGAGGAACCGGCACCCGCATGAACCTCAACACGGCCAAGCAGTTTTTACCCCTTGCGGAAAAGCCCGTTTTGCTTCATACGTTTGAGGCATTTCGACTTTACGATCCCGAACTTCAATTCATCTTGGTGCTCTACAAGAGCCTTCACGGCGAGTGGAGAAAAATCCAAAAAGATTACGGATTTGATCTTGAACACACCGTGGTCGAGGGTGGAGAGGAACGCTTTCACTCTGTGAAAAACGGAATAGCAGCCTTGGCGGATGATGTAGAATTGGTCGCCATCCACGATGCGGTAAGGCCATTTGTCTCTGCCGACACCATCGAACGTTGTTTTGACAGCGCAGCGAAATCAGGAGCCACCATTCCCGCGGTACCCGTCATCGATACCATTCGAAGGATAGATGGAGATTCTAGCCACACCATACCGCGGAATGAATTGGTAGCCATTCAAACTCCTCAGTGCTTTCGAACTGACATTCTCAAAAAAGCCTACGAAACGGAATACCAAAAGATCTTTACCGATGATGCTTCGGTGGTAGAACACTCGGGACAAACTGTTGATATTGTTGATGGTAACCGCAGGAATATCAAAATCACCACCAGAGAGGATTTGTTGATTGCCAATTCATTCTTAAAAGGCTAACCTAAAGGGTTTTTTTCCGTATCAGGGAAGGTATGCCCCTTAAGAAATCCATATTTCTTTCCTTTTTCTTGCTCTGTCTGTTTTCAGCCGTATTCATAGTGGCCGATCAGTCAGAGCCAGACAGCACATTCATCAGACCCATAGATGACCAACTTTTGGTAATTGGCCACTTGGAGGCAACCGATCAATTCAATTTTGCATCAGATGTAGCGCTTCTCAGCGACGAATCCTTCGCGGAGGTAAAAGGTGTTCCCACCTTTGGCTTCAGCGACTCCAAGCATTGGCTACGCCTCCGTGTACTCAATTTTGGAGATCACGACATTGAGAGAATACTCGAAGTGACCAACCCGATACTAAACGAGTGCAATCTATATGAAGTTGATGGAGGACAAAGCTCAGCCCTTTTCCGCACAGGAGACCAACTCACCTATCAGGAGCGGCCGATCGACCACCGCAACTATCAATTCCCCATTCATATCGAGGCCAATAAGTCGAAAGAATTATTGCTCCGTGTCTCGACGGCAGGAGAGCAGCTGCAAGTACCACTGAAGCTCTGGGAAAAAACCACATTGGAGAAGGAAGACGGAACGGACAGATTATTGAGGGGGATCTATTTCGGGATCATCCTTTTCGTATTGATATTCAACTTATTCCTCTACGTGATCATACATGAAAGGAGTTCTCTCTTCTACGTGATTTACGTTTTCGCATTGCTGATGCTTCAGCTGTCTTTGAGTGGATTTGCCTTTGAGCACCTATGGCCCGACTCGACCTACTTGGCCAATATTGCCAACCCCTTCTTCGCATCGGTCAGCATTTTTGCCCTGATTCGGTTCACACAAACTTTTCTCAATCTAAAGAAGTTCTACCCGTGGATCTACAAAGCTCTCCACATCATGGGAGGATTTGTCGCAGTAAACTCACTGCTCTCTCTTATTTACACACCTTTCTTCTTTAAACTCTCTGTGCTGGGGATTAATGTGATGGCGCTTATTTTGAACGTCGCGATCATCCCTATAGTGGTGCTGGTAGTCAAAAAGAAATTCCGACCGGCAAAGTATTTCCTGATCGCGTTCATCGTGCTGGTAGGAAGTGTTTTCTTCTTCATTCTGAATAATTTCGGAATTCTTTACAGCGACTTCTACGCTGCATATGGGTTGCAAATCGGATCGGCCATCGAGGTTATATTGTTGTCTTTTGCGATCGTAGACAAGTTCAAACTCTTTCGAGAAAAGTCTTACGAGAGGCTTAAAACGATCAATAACATGAAGGCCAAGGCCAACGAGAAATTGGAAAAAGAGGTCGTGAATAGAACCCGTGAAATCAGTGAACAAAAGCAGGTTGTAGAAAAACAGAAAGACGAAATTTTAGACAGCATTCGCTACGCCGAAAGAATCCAAAAATCGCTATTGCCTTCCGACGAAAAAGTGAGTCGCATTTTCCAAGATCACTTTATTCTGTTCAAGCCACGCGATATCGTCAGTGGCGATTTTTACTGGGTCGGAGAAACCTCTGAGTCCTTTCCCTGGCAATCGGGAAACAAACTGAAGCTATTCGCTGCCGTAGATTGCACGGGACACGGAGTACCGGGAGCCATGATGAGTATGCTCGGCTATCAGGCTTTGGAGCAATGCACCCTTCGATCAGACCTCGCAAATCCCGCCGAGGCACTGAACTTCATCAACAATGCCATCGTCACTTCACTAAACGAGCAGCGCGATGGAGATATTCAAGTAAAAGATGGAATGGATATGGTGCTCTGCGCCTATCACGAAGAAACGCGTACACTCAGTTTTGCAGGAGCTAAGAACAATATGTATGTGGTTCGCAACGGAGAG
>Ga0207419_1003146_pt1 | contig 10068 bp, 2 predicted proteins | sample ElkSloMetagenome_4_FD_184723 | JGI IMG/M metagenome (GOLD analysis project Ga0207419, IMG submission 184723) | Hot spring microbial communities from Elkhorn Slough, Monterey Bay, USA - MD2A (version 2) | ecosystem: Environmental > Aquatic > Marine > Intertidal zone > Estuary: Microbial mat ... | reverse complement strand
TAAGACTCTCTCCCAGTATAATGCCGGACAATTTGTCCCTCATCCTCATCCGTATCTTCATCTTCCTGTTCCTGAACATTCTCAGTCGTGCCCGTATTGGTATCAGCATCAGTATTGCTCGTGTCGGCAAACGGAACAACATCGCCTATTGCATCCGCTACATCACATGCTGTATCGTTAAGTGCATCTGCCAACTCTTCTAAAAGTGAACCTTCACCATTTGGACCAGGAATTAGATTACCTGCTGCTATCGTAGCTGTGTAAGCAGTTGTCACTAAAGCGATGATCCATGCTAGTCCACCAGCACCACAATCAGAGTCTCTGATACCTCCTCTGAAACTGCCGTCACAATACATGCCAGTGGGATCAACCATATTCGGCGTATTGCCTTCAACCCAAGAGTAGCCATTCATGCTCATTGGACGTTGCATCGTCCCCTCATAGGGATCCAGTGCGTTGAATACACCTGTGGCCGGGTCGTAGTAGCGAGCACGCAGGTAAATCTGGCCGTTACTGTCGGTCTGCTCCCCAGTGAAACCAAAGTCAGCGGGTGTCGCGCCATCGGGTGTGCCATAGGGTTCGTAGGCGTAGTTCTGGGTCAGTGCGCCGCTGGTGGCTGACCGAAAGCAAACGCGCCCTCGATGGAGAGCGCGTCTGGTGTGGTGATGTGCATGGTTACGTCCTGACGACTTACCAAAATGTGCCGTAAAGCCCCTTGATTTATCTATGGGATATAAGGCGTATGGTGCGTGTGGCTAAATTGGCATCACATAGTCATCGAGCTTGCCCGTTGCCAGGACAGCAGCATGTGTTGTGGGGTAAAAGCGATGCTCACCGACACGATCAACAAAGTTGACACGATCAACACGGGCCAGCACACGATCTTTCATCTCTGCGATGTAAATTTTTACGCCTTTCTTCTCAAAGTCCATGATTAGATCAACCAGGATCTCTATGGCACTGCCATCCAGCGTATTGATAGCATTGCACACCAGAATGAGGTGTTCGGTATTGGCAAACTCGACGATGGCATTGTTGAGGAAGCGATCCAGGTGCTGCGCATTGGCAAAGTACAGGCTGGCATCAATACGCATGATTAATACCGTAGGGATAACCTGTGTATCATAGTGGACGGCATCAGCATACGACTCAGTATTCCACACACGTTCCAGCCGGATAATGGGTGGGCGGCTGGTCCGATATAACTGCACAGCACCCGAAACGAAAATACCGGCGGCTATGCCCACCTCGATGCCCAGGAAAAACGAGCCGAGAAATGTGACGACAAAAGGGATCGGCTCCCCTTTACTATAGCGACGAAAACGCCCAACAGCCTGCGTATCAATCAGGTTAGCGACGCTCATCACAATAATTGCTGCCAATGTTGCTTGAGGCAGGAAGAAAAATAGTGGTGTAAAAAATGTGACGGCCAGCCCCACAAATATAGCCGCAATCACTGATGATAGCCCCGTTTTCGCGCCAGCCGTATAATTTACTGCCGAACGACTGATAGACGTGGTACAGGCCAACCCACCACTGGCGACACTCGCAACATTGGCCGCGCCCATTGCGATGAGTTCCTGGTTGGGGTCCAGCGGGTGGCGATCTTTTGCCGTCAGTGATTTGGCAGTGGATATCGCTTCCATAAAACCGACAAAAGCGATTGCGATTGCCCCAGGTATGATCAATGTCATCTCGGAAAAATCAAACGGGCCGAAACCTAGCATCGGGAAGCCCGTCGGGATGTCACCGATGATGCGCACACCATTATTCTCATTGAGGCGAAACAGATAGACGAGAGTCGTCGTGATGAAGATGGTCAGCAATGGACCACTGCGCGTGATGATGAAGATCAACATCGTCGGTAAGCGCAGTTGCTGTAAGTGTTTCTCCAATCCCCCACGGAAGTAAAACAAAATTATAAGGCTCGATAGCCCGATGCCGAGTGTGGTTAGGTTGAGTTGGTCAAGCTCCCGTAATGGGAACAACAGGAGTTCATGCCCGCGTGAGGTGCGTTCTGTGCTGATGCCGGTGATATTTTGTATCTGGCTGAAAATGATGATTAAGGCGGCAGCGTTCACATAACCCGCTAATACCGGTTGACTAAGAACATTTACAATAAAGCCAAGCCGAAACAAGCCCATCAACAGGAAAACAATACCCAGCGTTAGTGCCAGGGTAAATGAGAGTGCCAGGTAGACTTCTGGTCCCTGGTCAGCAAGGGGGCCAATTGTATCCAGCACCATGACGGACGTAATGGCTGTGGGGCCGAGTGTGAGTACACGACTACTCGTGAGCAGGCCATACACCAGCACGGGCAGAATGCCCGTATACAAGCCGACAATCGGCGGAAGGCCCGCTAACAGCGCATAGGCCATCGTCTGTGGGATAAGCATAGTGGCGATGGTTAGCCCAGCAATCAGGTCACCGGGTAAATCACCGCGTTTGTAGTTACGCATCCACCCCAGGAAGGGTAAATACTGCACAAGATTTATTGTCATAATTGAATGTACCTTCGCATACATGGGGTAAGTTTAGCCAAGGTACACAGTGACGCAAACAATCAGATGGACATTAGCTTATTTCTTCAGCCGTTTCAGTCGATTGTGAGGATGTCGCTGAAGCTGGAGCGGCTTTTGAGAAACGTTTAGCCAATCGGTCAGGAATGGGTATCGTGATGATACCAAATTGTCGATATACCAGATAAACTGATATCAGATTACGGGTGGCATCCGCGATGGCAGTGGCTATTGCCGCACCCAGGAAACCGAGAAAAGGAATCAGACTCAGCTGAAGGATAATCTTAAAAATCGAGGTTGCGATGGCATTATTACGCATAAGCTTTTCGTTGCCAGTCATGACCAAGATAAAACCGACAGACCCGGTAAATGCATTCACAAACCCGGAAAGCGCAAGCACCATCAATGCGGGCGCACCCTCCGCAAAATCTGAGCCAAAAACACTCAAGATCCACTCAGGAACTAGCATGAATAAGACAAGGTAAGGAATAGATATAACGGTTACAAACTTGGCTGAATTCCTTGCCAACCGGCCTAACTTCTGAATTTCTCCTTTGGCATACATACCTGCAAACTTGGGCGCGACAACCATATTGATGGGAGATAACATAGCACCAGCCAGTGCGCTAACACGTTTGGCTGTATCGTAAATGCCGACATCTGTACTCGTTGCCAAAACACCTAAGATTAGAGTGTCAGTCATTCCCATGACAATAATGGTAAAATCTACCCAAAATAGAGGCATACTGGTTGTCATCAGGAGTTTAAGGTCAAATTCACCTTCGACACCGCGCAGATCTGGCGTGATCTTACGCCACAATAAAACCCCTAGTAACAGGATGAGAAAAGTAGAAATCACATAAGAGCCAGCAGCCCCGATAAGGCCGTATCCTGCTGTCATCACCAACACAAGGGGAATGTTGACAAAGGGAATGCCGAGCATTTCGATAAAAATTGAGTCACCGATGCGTTCCATGCCCTGAAGTGCACGCGACTGAATGAAGATTAACGCCCAGGGAAAGATGCTGAACGACATAATGCGCAATGGCTCCACCAAAGAGGGTTCATTAAATAGTTGACCAAATAGGGGGGCAGATAAGAAGACAATAGCCGTTGCCAGCACAGAGAGCGTTGATGTGATTAATACAGCATACCGATAGACACCCACAATCTGGTTTAGCTGCCCCTGAGAACTGCCAGCCGCTACATAACGCAGCACCGCTTGATCTAAACCGACACGCCCGATAATGCTGGCGATCCGCGTGACGGTATACGCGAGGAAGTACACACCTACCCCGTCGGCACCTAACATACGTGCCAGGATGACATTAAACACGAAGCTGATTAATGTACGCGAAAACCGTAAGATCATGGCTGTACTTGTGCGCCGCATCACATCTTTCATGGTGTCGTCAAGTTGTTTGAGGGCAGGTACTCGCCGGACAATGAATTTGAGTAAGGATTGGTACACGATGAATGATCTCCAGAGACAGGAGCGGATGAATAGTGCCGCGTGTTCACACAGAACATAATCCCATTATTAAAGCGGTGCAACACCCGACTTAGTATTTTTTACGCTCTTCGGAGTTTTTTGTCTGATAAAGACGATTGAGCAGGGTAGGCTGTTTCAGTCCAGAGTCCATGCGGCTACATCTGGCTGAGGCTTTCTCACAGTCTATAAAAACGGTGCATTGTCAAACAAACACCACCACACAAGACTTACAAAATGATAGCCTGATGTGGTGCTAATATTCATCTATCGGCTAACAGAATAATAAAGATAGTAAATTCCCCATGAAATACGTCCACCTATCTTGCTATCATAAACTCCCGCCTGATAGACTGTTCACGTTACCATTAATCTAAAACTAACTAAAACGAGTCTATACAGCCCAGCAACCCACAGGGGGGAACATGCGACAACGAAGCCGCAATACACTTGTTCTGCTTTTAGTTACTTCGTTATTGTTATTAAGCAGCAATATATTAACAGGGGTAGTCAGTGCGCAGAGTACAACTATCCAGATCAACTTTCAGAGTGTGGGTATACCGACACCCAATGGCTACATCGCCGATACAGGTGGTGCCTATGGTGCCCGTAACGGTCTCATCTATGGGTGGATCACCCAGGCGAGTGTCGGGGGCATCGGCGTGCCGCTGGACCTCACCGAAAGCGGGCGCGAACGTGAAGACGCCAACAGCGATCAACGGTTGGATACCTTCATGCATATGCAGCTTGACACTAACGGTGCATGGGAAATCGCTGTAGCTAATGGCACTTACAGTGTGACCGCCAGTGTCGGTGATCCTAGTTTCAACAACAGCACTCATGTCATCAATGTTGAGGGGCAAACCCTCATTGATGAGTTTGATCAGCCAGCGAATAATGAATTCGCCAGTGCAACGGGTAACTTTATCGTCGCGGATGGCAAGCTGACGATTGATGCGATTGGTGGTACCAACACCAAGATCAACTACATCACCATCACCAGTTCGGATGGCAACAGTGCTCCATTTATCTTCGGGTCTACACCAGGGGATGGAAGTACGAACGTCTCGGTAACGACCTCTATTTCCACAACAGGATTGTCTGCCGGGATTGACCCCGCTACATTGGACTCGGACAGTGTCTTTCTGGTCAATGAGAACGCGCAGGAAGTTGTACCTGCCACGCTCAATACTACAGCGGGGGCAGATGCAATCACGCTGGTACCCAGTTCCCTACTTGAGGAATTCACCACATATACTTTCAATATCACCAGTGACTTGACTGATGCGGCGGGAACGCCGTTTTTGCCGTATACGGCAACGTTCACAACTGGCGCAGCCGTCCTCGGTGACCCGGGTGATATTGCCTTTAACCGGGCTAATGCTGGTGCGTCACCAAACCGCTACAGCAGTTTGACCTTCGGCCCGGATGGCAAGCTCTATGCGTCGAGCATCGGCGGTGGGTTGTTTAGTTGGGATATTAACCCCAATGGCACGCTGACCAACGAGACAGAGCTTACCGGCAGTGGTGGCAGTGATCTGTTCCCTGGTCGAGCGATTGTTGGGTTGCATTTTGACCCTGATGCTACCGCGCAGAACCTGGATTTCTGGGTGACACATAATCAGCTTGCCGGCAACTTCCAAAACAGTGAACACTTCACTGGGGGCATCTCGCGCGTTACGCTGATCAATGGCGATTGGGTTCGCCAGGATTACATCGAACATTTGCCACGCTCCCGCAAGGACCATCTGACCAACAGTATGGATTTTGGTACTGATGGCGCGATGTACTTCTTGCAAGGCAGCATCAGCGCGATGGGGGATCGTGATAACGCATGGAGCAATCAGCCGGAAACACTGCTGAGTGCAGCATTGCTGCGGCTTGATGTCGATCTGATGGATCAGCAGGTGGCAAATGGCGAGTATACCCTGCCGCTGAATGTCGCCACCGGCTTCGCCGATGAGGGCACCGGTTTTGACGATCCTGTAGGTTTTGAACTCAGTGACGAAAACAACTTCGGCTTTGGTGATGACGAGATTGTCAACGGGCCGTTCTATAACCCGCAAGCACTGGACGCGCCACTGACGGTATTTGCCAGTGGTATTCGTAATGCTTATGATGTCGTTCAGCATAGCAACGGATTTTTCTACGTGCCGACCAACGGCTCCGCAGGTGGGGGTAGTGGTAATGCCACCTCACCAGGCACACCGAGTCCCTTACCACCATCGTGTGATTTACGTGTGGATGGTCAACCCTATACGGGGTCATCCGTACCCGCTGGTGACGGGCACAGCACCCAGGATGATTTCCTGTTTGCTGTAGAAGAGGACGGCGGTGGTTATTACGGTCACCCGAACCCTACCCGCTGCGAATGGGTGCTAAACAACGGGTCTGCTACCGAGAACCGCACGTCTTATCCGGCAGGCGTTCTAGCAGATCCGAATTACCAGGGCTTTGCCTACAATTTCCAAGAGAATAAATCACCGAATGGTGTGGTTGAGTACCAAAATACCTTCTTCGGTGGGGCCTTGTTTGAACGTCTGCTGGTGGTGCGTTACAGTCAGAAAGACGACATCATCATCCTGACGCCTGGGCCTGACGGCAATATCGTCGATTCTATTTCCGGGCTGGATGATGCTATTCCGGGTATGGCCGAATTCGCCGACCCGCTGGAACTGACGGTAAATCCAGCCAACGGCCATATTTATGTTTCTGAGTATGGCGCGTCTAAGCTCACCCTGTTGACACCGGATGACGACAGCGACCCGCAACCGAACCTCGTGGTTGACGCGGGCACATTGATCTTCGACCAGACCGTGAACGACGGTCCGAGTGCGTTACAGTCCTTCACCATTGACAACAACGGCCAAGCTGACCTGAACGTGACCAACATTCAGTTCAATGGCACGCAGGGCGACCAATTTGTGTTGACCTCTGCATCCTCCTTCACCGTAACGCCCGGTGGCACTGCGGTTGTGAGTGTCGCCTTTGACCCGACTTCCGCAGGCCCGAAGGTAGCGCAGATCTCCATCAGCAGCAATGACCCCGATACCCCTGTCAGCGATGTCGTTCAGGTGCGTGGCCTAGGTGAAGATGGCATTGGCGGTACTAATGAGCCGTCGCTGCAATTCATCCTGGATACGTTCAATATCCCGGTGAATGTGGGCGATGACAACCCGGCTACCAACATCATTCATTCCAACACTGAACTACAAAGTGCCGCGCTCCTCGGTGAAGAGATCGACGCGCAGTCCTTCCAGAAGGCAGGCAACGGTCCGGTCACGCTGGAACCACTGGCCGTCTACGGGCCGACGGGTAGTAACCCGATTGTGACGGTTGGTTGGTATGAGACAGGCAACGCCAACAGCACCGTTGATCTGTTCAACGTGGATAACAGCCCGGCATCTAATGGGCAGCGCCTCAACCCGCCGACCAACGGCGCATTGAGCTTTGACCCTGGCAATACCGAATTTGGTTTCTTCTCTCGCTGGCCGTTCTTCAGTAATCGTGAGCTGTTCAGCGAAGACGCGCTCAACATGTTCAACGGTGCGATCCCGCATCACGTCCGCGTGTACCCGCTGAAGACCAGCACGGGCGCACAGGTACCGAACGCTTACATCATCGCTACGGAAGAACACGTTAGCGGCTTTGACTTCCAGGATGTGGTTTTCATCGCCTACAACATCCAGCCAGTTGCACCGGAACCGGGTGACGTGCTGGTCCAGGTGAACTTCCAGAATGAAGGAGGTGCCGTCCCAGCAGATTATCTGCGTGACTTCGGTGAGCCGTTCGGCCTGCGTGATGGTGCAAACCAGGGCGACGGCCAGTATAGCTACGGCTGGGTGCTGGAAAGTGACCTGAACACGCCTATAGATATTTCCAATAATGGCCGTGATCGTGATGTCAACAATTCACCTGATCAGCGTTACGATACGATCATGCACATGCAATACAATGATGTCGGTGGCACGAATGGCACCAACACGGCGGCGGCCTGGGAATTGGCCCTGCCGAACGGTGACTACAGCGTGACGGTGGTCATCGGTGACCCAGAACTCCCCAGCACTGCCCCTGAGGACTACCACCTGAGTGTTGAGGGGCAAAAGCTGCTTGATGGCTTCGTACCACCGAGCAGCGGTGAGGGTACCCTCAGCCAGTTCGTCGAACTGACAACAGTTGCCACCATCAATGATGGCCGCCTGACGGTTGACGCTATCGGCGGTACCAATACCAAGATTGCTTTCCTCACCGTCACCAGCACCGGGCCAGATACGACCGATCCATTGGTTGAACTGGATGTGAATGGCGTGCTGGATAACAGCGCATACCAGAATACAGCTACGGTAACTATCTCGGCGGATGACGGCGCGTTTGGCTCCGGCATTGCCAGCGTGGAATACGCCGTTAATAACAGCAGCTTCCAGGCATATACGGCCCCGGTCGTGTTCAACACACCCGGCAGCTACACCGTAGAGGCCCAGGCCACCGATAACGCCGGGAACACCTCAGCGGTCGCCAGTGTGAGCTTCGATGTGACCGAGATTGATAGCGGTGACCTGAGCATCGTCAATGCGGATTGGACGACGCTCAACACACAGAATATCGCCGAGTTGGATTATCTCAACACCTGGCTGACGATGAGCCGCATTAACAATGTGAATCAGCATCTCACGCATGATACCGCACGCCTCATCCTGACGAATGAGAGCCAGAGTGATTCACTCTTCATCACCGGGTTGACCATCAGCGATACCAGCGAATTCATCCTGCCGAACAACGAGGATCAAAACCTGCCGCTGGAAATCGCGCCGGGTAACTCTATTGATCTGGATGTCCAATTTGTGGAAAACGCCGGTGGTAAGGGCGTCCGTGAGCAAACGCTCACCATGACCACCAGCGATACGGACAATAGCGAAGTCGTGGTCCAACTGCGCGGTGGCTACATGCAGCAGCCGGAAGGTGGTAGCGAGATCTGGCACTATCATATCGCGGATGCCTTCGGTTTCGACATCAACTTCGGTGTGCCGGATCAGCCGTTTGTCTTCAGCTCAGCTTACGAAGCCCAGGGCGACGAGATCATGACGTTTGACTGGATGCGCAGTGATGACAACCAACCCACATACGTGCGCCAGTTAGCTGCATTTCACGGATGTAGTGCTAACAATCCAGATTCGCAGGATGTCCCGTTCCGCTTGCAAGGTCAGAGTGGTTTTGACCACGAAGGCCAGTACTGTCAATCATTGCTACCCGCGAATGATGACAGCACAGACTCACTGGCTGACCCCGCCCACAAGCTCTATGAGACGACCGGAGGCAGCTTCTGGATGGCTTCAGCAGGTTACCGGACGGACCGTTGTGCCAGCAATCCGGATACCTGCAACTCACATGGCTTCCGTACTTGGCCCATCTACAATCCAGATGGTGAACTCGTGCCAAATGTAGTACTCGCCATTCAGGACTATGTCGCTAGCGGCTGTGGTGTAGGTAGCGCGAACTGCGACTACAACGACAACATATACCTCATCACCAACATACAGCCCGCTGATGAGGCTGACCGCAACGTTGACCTAACAGTAGAGATCATCGAAGCTGATGATCCGATTGGCATCGACACACCGACGACTTACACGGTTGACGTGTTGAACGACAGCGTCTTCCAGGCGACTAACGTCTCTCTGGAAATCACACTACCGGGCTTCAATAGCATCAGTGACGACGCCGGGTGTAGCCTGAACGGCACCACGCTCACCTGTGATCTGGGTGACTTGGTCGGTCAGGGCACGGCGACGGTAACTGTCACCGGGACGCCGACGGCAGAAGGTACCGTCACCGTCAGTGCTTTGGTCAGTAACGATGTCGCTGACAGTGACACAGCTAACAACAGTGCCAGCGAAGACACCGACGTCATCGACCCGGATAATCTGCCGGGTACGCTGACCGTGATCAAGGAAGCCGCACCTGAAGGTGATACTGAATTCAGCTTCACGGTCAATGGGCCGGAGGATTTCGTTGCCACTGATCTACTGATTGATAACAGCAGTGCTGCCTCTGGTGAAGTCA
>Ga0207419_1003145_pt1 | contig 10069 bp, 7 predicted proteins | sample ElkSloMetagenome_4_FD_184723 | JGI IMG/M metagenome (GOLD analysis project Ga0207419, IMG submission 184723) | Hot spring microbial communities from Elkhorn Slough, Monterey Bay, USA - MD2A (version 2) | ecosystem: Environmental > Aquatic > Marine > Intertidal zone > Estuary: Microbial mat ... | reverse complement strand
GGCTGGCCGATTCGCGCGAAACGGACGGCTCGGCAATCCCGCCTGCAAGCGCGCCATAGGCAAAGACTATTGGATGGCGCCGGCCAAACGCACTACTGTACGAACCTCGAAAATCTGACAATACTTGTTTCTTTTCAATGGGTTTTTGTATTTATTTAGAATCAGTATAGGTACTCGCGTCTGCGCCTTCCCACGCCGCCAAGAATTGCATCGTCATACCGGGTCGCACGACCAAGGCCGTTTACCAACCTGGCCGGACCGGCGTCAAATCCAATCGAGGACGGCTCTCGATCACCGCCCTGCCCCTCGCCGTCGTTTCAGCGGCACGCAAATCATGATGGCGCGTCGATGATCGCGGCCGGCCGGATTGTGGATTTGTCGCGGGGCCCTTCGAGTTGGTAGGCTCTCGATGAAATTCCGGCCAATGAAAACGAGCAAGGGAGTCGCGGGACATGAATAAAGGCTGGTTACCCACCGCTGCGGTTGCCGCAGCTTCGATGGGCCTGCTGATACTGCTGGTGCTGGCCGTCCAGGGTCATCAGCCGCTGGCCGTCAGCACACCGCTGGGTGTGATGACCGCGCTGGTCGGCGTTGCCGCGTTCTGGTTCTGGGTCGAACAGCGCACCGAATGGCGGATATTTGCGTTCCTCCCGCCGCTGCTGTTCATCTACGCGACGCCGATCTTTCTGAGCAACACCGGCGTACTGCCGTTTTCATCGGCGGCCTACGACGGACTGCGCGCCTACGGTTTGCCGCTGTTCATCGCGCTGATGCTGATCAAGGTCGATGTGGCGGGTGCCGTGCGAATCATGGGCAAGGGCGTGTTCGTGATGCTGATCGGATCGGTTGGCGTCGTGGTGGGCGCCGTTGCAGCCTACGCCTTGCTGACCGGAGTCGGCGTGCTGGATGCCGATGTCTGGCCGGCATTCGGAACGCTGGCCGGCTCATGGATCGGCGGAACCGGAAACATGAACGCAGCCTGGGCGGCACTCGAGGGCGCACCGGAGCACATGACGATGGCGGCCATCGCCGACGTGCTGGTCTACATCGTCTGGCTGCCGTTGCTGCTTGGCGCCCGTGAGTTCGCCGAGCGCTTCAATCGCTGGGCCGGCGTATCGCACGACCGGATCGAACGCATGGAGCAGGCCGCTATGGCCGTGGACGACGCCGAGCGCCCGCCGTCGATGGTGCAGATTCTTTATCTGGCATTGCTGGCGTTGACGACTACGGCTGTAAGCATCTGGCTGGCCGCGCGTCTGCCCGAACTGGCGCTGGGCGGCCAGGTCGTGGTCTCGGAAAGCACCTGGGTGATCCTGCTGGTAACGACGATCGCTTTGGGCCTGTCCACCACTCGAGCTCGCGACCTGCCGGGGGCTCAGCCGATCGCGATGGCAATCATCTACGTATTCGTGGCCTCGATCGGAGCCCGTGCCAATATCGCCGATACCGACCTGGCCCAGGTCGGCTGGTTCGTCGCGGCGGCGTATCTCTGGATCTTCATCCATGGCGCCTTCATTCTTGCCGGCGCGAAATTCTTCCGGGTCGATGTCCACACGCTGGCAATCGCCTCGGCGGCCAATATCGGCGGTGCGGCGTCGGCACCGGTGGTCGCCGCACACCATCGGCCGGCGCTGGTTCCCGCCTCCATCCTGATGGCCCTGATCGGCTACGCAGTGGGAAATTACCTCGCCATCCTCACCGGACGGCTCGCGCAACTCATCGGCGGCTGACAGCGACCGGGACGTAGCGCGAAATTGGACGAATGGTGGAATCGGGATTATTCTTACCGATTCCGAAGCAACGGATTCACCCCATGCGCCCCACCCTCTTTCTTGTTTCCTTGTTCATCGCCGCCGCGTGCGCGACCGCCTCGGCCGAAACGCTCTACATCCGCGCCGGACAGCTCATCGATGTCGATACCGGTGAACGACTCGCCGACCCGGCGATTGTCGTCAGGGACGGCCGGATCGTCGAGGTCGGCGGTTCCGCCAATGTCGAGCAACCCGACGGGTCCCGGCTCGTCGACCTGTCCGGCATGACCTTACTTCCCGGACTCACCGATGCGCACGTGCATCTGACCAGCGATCACAGCAAGCACGGCTATCGCCGGCTGGCCGACTCGGTGCCGCGGCAGACCCTGACCGGTGCGCGCAACGCCCGAACCACTTTGATGGCCGGTTTCACCACCGTTCGTAACGTCGGCGCGCCGGGCTTCAGCGACGTAGCCCTCCGGGACGCGATTGCCGACGGCGATGTCCCCGGCCCGCACCTGCTCGTTTCCGGTCCGCCGGTCGGCATTACCGGTGGCCACTGTTCCGACAACAATCTGCTCCCGCCCGAGTACAACGCCGTCGGCGACGGCGTGGCCGACGGCCCCTGGGCCGCACGCGCTGCCGTGCGCCGCAACGTCAAGTACGGCGTCGATCTGATCAAGACCTGCTCGACCGGCGGCGTGCTGTCGCGAGGCACGAAGGTCGGCGCACCGCAATACACGGTCGAGGAGCTGTCCGCGCTGGTCGACGAGGCGCATATGCACGGACGCAAGGTTGCCTCCCACGCCCATGGGACCGAAGGCATCCGGAACGCCATCGAAGCCGGGGTGGACTCGATCGAGCACGCCAGCTTCATCGACGCCGAAGGCATCCGAATGGCCGCCGAAAGAGACACCGTGCTGTCGATGGACATCTACGTCACCGAGTTCATCCTCGGCCAGGGAGAAGCCGCCGGAATCCTGCCGGCATCGCTGGAGAAGGAGCGCCAGACCGGCGCCAAGCAGCGGGAGAACTTCGAGATTGCCCTGGAAGCCGGCGCAACGATGGGCTTCGGCACCGACGCCGGCGTCTTCCCGCACGGCCACAACGCGCGCCAGCTTTCGCGCATGACCCGCTTCGGCATGACGCCGCTGCAGGCCCTGCAGGCCGCGACCGTCACCAACGCGAAGCTGTTCGGGCTCGAGGACGAAATCGGGCGCATCGCACCCGGCTATCGCGCCGACCTGATCGCGGTATCGGCCGATCCGCTCGATGACATCCAGACGCTCGAGCAGGTCGAATTCGTGATGAAGGACGGAAAGATCTATAAATCGCCCTGAAAGCGGCACGTCACCAAGCAGCCTGATCCGGCCCGTCGGCCCGGGGAACACTCGATTGTGAACCGGATGACCTGGCGGCCTCGACTGTCCTACTTTTGAAGCGCATCAAGTCAATCTACGCCATGCGTAAGGAGGACATCATGCGTAATAAGGAACTTCATTCAGAACACTCGGTGGCCCCGTTCCAGCGCGATTTCGATCGACTGTTCGACCTCCGGAACTGGCCGATGCTGCGGCCCGAAAAGGACGACTCGTCATTCGCCGACTGGCGTCCTGCCGTCGACGTCGAAGATCGAGACAAGGACTACCTTGTCCGGGCCGACCTTCCAGGCGTTGAACCCGATGATATCGAAGTCACGCTGCAGGACGGCCTGCTGACCATTCGCGGCGCCCGAAACGACGAGCGCAGCGATACCGGCCCGGGCCATTACTCCTTCGAACGATCGTCCGGTTCGTTTCTCAGACAGCTCGCGCTGCCGGATGCAGCCGACTCCGACAGCGTTCGGGCCCGCTGCAAGAAAGGCGTGCTGGAGGTTCGAGTGCCGAAAAGCGAAGCGCGCAAAGCCCGAAAGATCGCGATCGAGTCGTGAAGGCACGTATCCCCTCGATCCGCATGGGGCTCTGAGATGACCGTTGTGAAAATCGTCGAGATATCGGCCTCGTCGCCGGATGGCTTCGAAGACGCGATCCGACAGGGAATATCACGCTGCACCGAAACGCTGGACAGCGACCGGGGCGCGTGGGTTGCCGCTCAGAAGATCGTTATCGAAGAAAACGAGATCGTCGACTATCGAGTGAATCTCAAGGTCAGTTTCGAACTGGATTGATCTTCGGGATCCGGCTTTGCTCTGATTACCGTCGATCTTCCGTCAGCCGGTCGGACGCCCCCGCCCGACCGGCAGACTTCAGTGGGCCATGCGGCTGTCGGTAACGCTCAGTGCCACCATGCCGGTACCAATCAACGCGCGTTTCGCGAGGAATGGCCGCTTCATTGCAGAGAAAAGGAACGCCGAGTCGCGCCGGCAGAGCGCCTCCCGAAGGACCCTTGGACAAGCGCCGTGCGCTGCGTTCCGTTCACTTGACGGCCCGGCAAGAACGCCTGCGCTCGCGTGCCTCGCCCATGATGTTTGTGCGACGGCTGAGTGTTACCGACAGCCACATGGAGCACTAGCTAGTCGATCCAGCAGTCAAATACCGGTCTGGAACGTCGCATCTTCGATCGGACCTGCGCATTCAAATGGATTTCCGGGATGCGCAGCCGGCGCCTCAATGAACCAGGAACCAGCGGATCATTGCCTGGCGCTGAACACGGTTAGAAGATCCGACTCCGGGAGACACGACCGGACGCTCAATGCGGGTACGGAACCAACTCGAGGTCGTCGCCAGAGATTTCAACGAGTCGCTCCATGTCGACGATCTCCAGGTTATGGCGTTCCAGCCGCAATACACCCAAGCGCTGCAGCCTCGCGAGTAGCCGGCTGACAGTCTCGGTTGCCAATGCGAGATAGTTCGCCAACTCCACCCGCGACATACTGAGCGTCAGATTCCGGTGATCTTCGTGAAGCAGCCGCTTTCGATGGCTCAACGTCTGGATGAACAACGCCAGTCGCTGAATCGCGGGACGCCCGCCCATCATCAGGATGTGCTGATGATCCAGGAAAAACTCCCGGCTGACGATTCGTAGGAGCTGTTTTTGCAGCGCCGGTATATCGTTGGCCAACTGTTCGATCTTTCGATACGGAAGGCGGCACACCTGGGATGGTTCCAGCGGCTCGGCGGTGCACTGGTGATGGTGCTCGGCCAGGCCATCGAGACCGATTAGCTCGCCCGGCAGATGAAAGTGGAGAATCTGAAGTCCTCCGTCCCGTGTTGTGACCGAGGTTTTCACCGAGCCGCTCTGGACCACATACAAAGCCTGAAAGACATCGCCCGTGTTGAAGATATGTTGCCCCGGGTCGTAGCTCGAATGCCCCACCAGATCGGAGAGACGAATCAGATCGTCACCTCGCAGTGATGACGGGAGGCATAACTCGTGGACACTGCACTCCCGACAACTCAGACGAAGTTGCTGAATATCGAAATCCGGTTTCCGATGCGGTTGATTCACGTCCAGTTCTCATCACCAATTCCGCTGCAGTGTAAGCGGAATTCGGACGGAATCAAATCCGGGATTCGCGGTGACGGGTACAAGATCCGCGCGCCGGGGTTCAATGCCCGAGTTTTCCGAGGCCGATGAGTCGTCGTAAACGCAGCCTATGGGGGCTATCCAGCGCGATTCTTGTCTGCCGACGGGACGATGCAGCGAGCACCTGCGAAAACTCATTCAACCGGCTACTTCTGGCGCCCGACGAGATCGGCGCGCCATCTGGCCCGATCAGCAATGGACGTGGGCACCGAAATCGCGCCTATGCAAAAGGCCCGGCGGTTTCCTGCCGGGCTTTTGCTCCAAGCTTCGCTCCAGGCTATCGCTGAGCGTCGGTCGCGCGAGCGAACCGGTCCTCGAACCCGTCGGAGAAAATCAGATCGGCGTCGAGCTCGAGTTCGCGGAACGCAACATCTGCGGTGGCATCAGGTGTCGATGTCCACACCACGAAAGCCTGCTGACCGTCTGGACGGATCTTCAGCTGGGTTTCCAGATCGGCCTCGTCGTCGGCGATCCCGAACAGAGCATCGCCAGCGGTGATCGCCATGATCTGGCTGTAGCTGTCACCGCCGTCCTGGGTATTCCCCATGAAGATATCCACGTCCTCGGGCTCTTCGAGGTTGGTCACGTTGGTCTGCGTACCGAATCCGAAGTAGAAGACGTCGGGGTTCCGACAGTCCGCAGGATCGGTCGGGTTCTGAGGATCCGCACATCCGGGACCGTTGGGCAGCGTACCCACGATACGCGGTTCGCGAGCGCTCAGCCCCGTTTCGGGCGTCAGGTTGGAGACGTTCACCGAATCGCTCCAGGTCGCTCCGCCGTCCTTGGAGTTTCGGATATAGAAGTTGTACGGTATGGCGTCGTCGAGGAAATCGAAGCGAGCCTGGTCCGGCGCATGCGAGAATCCGACCAGGATTGTGTCTCCCCGGATCTGGCCACGGTGCGCCAGCGCATTCTCATAGGGGTTCTCGCCGGTGGTGACGTCGGGAGCCGTGCCCGGCGGATCTTCATACGCTGCCGTGCCGCTGAAGTTCAATGCAGGGGTCTGCAGCGACGGGTAGCGAACATCAGTCAGCGGATCGTCCATCAACTCGTCGTCACCGATCAGATCGTCATCCGCGTTGTTGACGTGGGCTCGGCAGCGCTCGCCGAACGTTCCGGTGATTTCGGTATCGATCACCGGCACCAGGTTGGTCGGCTCGTAACCGCCGATGGCGCGACGCATCATGATGTCGGAAGGACCGCCCTGCGTGAAATCGCCCTGCTTGTAGATGAACACGATCCCGGTCTGTCCCGCACTCAGCGGTTGGGTCAGCAGTCGCACCCGCCGCGCATTTTCGTCGGGCCGGCTGATGATGCAGCCATTGATGGGGAACGATGAGGTGTCGGTGAACTCCGGAATCGTGTGATAGCGAACGTATTTTCCGTCATCGATACCAACGGTCGACTTCTTCTCCTCCCAGGCCATGACAGCACGCCGGCCGATCAGCCGCAGCTGCGCCCTAGCCGCTGCGCCGCGTCCATCCTCGTACTGACCTGGCGGATGCGAGGTTCGCAGCGGACCTTCGAGATCTCGGAGATTGGCGGTATTGCGCGTTACACGGACCGGATCGGACCAATCGTTGGCGATGAAGTCCGGGGTGCTGTTGTTGTTAGTATCCAACCACATGTACCAGACATCGGTGCCGCCGGTCGTATTGGCGCCCGAAGCACCGGTTCCAGGACCCTCAGCGTTTCCGAGCTGCAGACCGAGCGGATCTTCCTGCCAGATCACACCGAAGCCGGATCGCTGTGGTACAGGTACGTCCTGCTTCACCGCGCGCGCGCCGCTCGTGACCTGCTCGGTGAGATAAGGCTCACCGGAAAGGCCTACTGGACGCAAGGATTGCGTACCCGGATTCCACTGCAGGCGTGACACCCAGAGGCAGGCGTAGGGGATCGTGACGCCGTTGAGCGGCAAATAGGTCTGGAACCTTTGTTCTTCGCCTGCCCACGCAATTGGGTCTGCCGGGCAGTAAGTGGAATTGAAAGTAATCACGATATTGTTGCCGGCGTTGAATACCTGCGGCTTGTCGGAGTCACCGGGATAGGGAATCACTCGCGGGTCCGACTTGATATCGACGTATCCTTCGTTCGGATCGCCCGCAGGAAACAACGGCGGCGCGCCGGTTTCCTCGATGATTCCCGGAGCAGACGACTTGGCAGCGGTGTTATCGAAATTGATCGGTTTCGACCAGGTCTCACCGTCATCGAGTGAGTACTGAAGTACCAGGTCCCAGGGATGACGCGTTCCTCGCGCCTTGAGGTCGTAGACCAACTGGCCGACATCCTGCCCCTGGCCGAACACCGTGATCAGGGTGCCGTCAGGCATTCGAAGAATCTTGACCTTGTTGGTATCGGCTACCTGATCAGAAATGATGGCCGGGCCGTCGGCCGGCGTCAGATCGAACGGCGCGGCCAGGACCGCTCCTGCAGCCAGCACGAGGAAAAGAATTTCCGGAAGTCGCCGGCACGTGCGACGGAAGCGAAGATTCGTGCGCATATCGTCCTCCTGGGCGGGTGGTTGGTCGAAGGACTTCGCACGTTATTTTTGCCAGATTTCCACAACCTCGATCATGACCTAGATCATGACATTCGAATATTCAGCTGACCAGAATTTGTTCGGCGGAATTGGAGGACTCGTCGAACGCCGGAGCCGGTTGTTTCGCCGTTCCCAGCGCTCGCGATTCGGCGCCGATCGGCAGCCCGACGGCGTCGCAAGGGCCAGGCAGCTGGCGGGTGAGTCGAAGATCCAGTGAATCGGGCGAGGCCATCGCGCCGCCCTGATCGCGTCATCACCGGCCTCCCCCGAGGGAAGCCAGGCGCTCGAGAAGGTCGAGCGCCTGATGGAGAGCGGGAAAGTCCAGCAGTCGCCCGGACCGATCGTTCCGATCAGCGGCTGAGCGTACTCGTCACCGGCCGGAGGCGTCCCCGGTTCCGGCCGGGGAACAATCGGCTCAAGCCGCCTTCAGCCGGAGCGCGTTGCCGAGCACGAACAGGCTGGAAAACGACATCGCCGCGGCCGCCAGCATCGGCGAGAGCAGCACGCCGTTGATCGAATACAGCAGCCCGGCCGCCACCGGAATCAACAGGACGTTGTAGCCGAACGCCCAGAACAGGTTCTGGGCAATGTTTCGCATCACCCGTCGGGACATCGAGATCGCCGTGGCGACCCGCGCCGGATCACCGGACATCAGCACGACATCCGCCGATTCGATCGCGATATCGGTGCCGGTGCCGATCGCAATGCCTACGTCCGCGGCGGCGAGCACCGGCGCGTCGTTGATCCCGTCTCCTACGAACGCGACCGATCGACCGGCGGATTCCCGCAACTTATCCAGTGCATCGACCTTGCCTTCGGGCCGCACGCCGGCGATCACTTCGTCGATGCCGAGCCGCGCAGCGACGGCTCTGGCAGTCGATTCCGCATCGCCGGTGATCATCGCGGTCCGGATTCCCGCCGAATGCAGCGCGTCGACCGCTGCTCGCGCGCTTTCCTTGACCGGATCGGATACCGCGATCGTGCCGGCCAGCTCGCCGTCGACAACGACGAACACCACCGTGGCACCGTCACGCCGAAGCGCCTCAACCGACTCCGTGGCTGCGTCGGTAGGCACGCCGTCTGCCTCCAGCATCTGCGGGCCGCCGACCTCGACGCGACGGCCCTCCACGGTCGCCGAAACGCCCTGCCCGGTCCGTGATTCGAAGCCCTCTGCGCTGGCCGGGGCTTGTGACCGGTTCGAGGCCTTTTCGGCGGCATGCTCGACAATCGCTCGCGCGATCGGATGCTCGGACGAGCGCTCCACCGCTGCAGCCAGCGCCAGCAAGTCGTCCTGGCTGAAACGATCCAAGGCCCGCACCTGCAGGACGCGGGGACGACCCTCGGTGAGCGTGCCGGTCTTGTCGAATGCAACCAGACCGACGTCCTTCAGCGATTGCAGTGCATCGCCGCGCCGGAACAGCACGCCGGATCCGGCCGCTTTCCCCATGCCGACCATGATCGAGACCGGTGTGGCCAGTCCCATGGCACAAGGGCAGGCGATGATCAAAACCGATACCGCGCTGACCAGGGCCAGGCTCAACGCCGGTTCCGGACCCAGCGTCAACCAGCCGATCAGCGTCAGCACGGCGATCGCCATGACCACCGGCACGAAATAGCGGGTGACCCGATCGACCAGCGCCTGAACCGGCAGCTTGCTTCCCTGCGCCTGTTCAACCAGAGAAACGATCTGTGCCAGCACGGTGTCGGCACCGACGGCATCGGCCCGCATCCGGAACGCGCCGGTCTGATTCAGCGTGCCGCCGACGACCTCGTCGTCGCCCGATTTGTGTACCGGCTCGGGTTCACCGGAGATCATCGACTCGTCGACCCAGGATTCGCCGTCGATCAGCGTTCCATCGACCGGAATGCGCGCGCCGGGCCGAACCTCCAGCACATCGCCGGCGATCACCTCGGAGACCGGCAGGTCGCGGAACGCACCGTCTCGCTTCACGCGGGCGGTATCGGGCGCCAGCTGCATCAACTCGCGAATCGCGCTGGAAGTGCGGCCGCGCGCGATGGCTTCCAGCCAGCGGCCGACCAGGATCAGCGTGATGATCACGGCCGAGGCTTCGAAATAGACGTGGGCCGTGCCTTCGGGGAAGATCCCCGGCGCGATCGTCACCAGCGCCGAATAGCCCCAGGCCGCGCTGCTGCCGAGCATGACCAGCGAATTCATATCCGGCGCGCCGCGAAGCAGCGGCGGGATTCCGTACCGATAGAACAGCAGCCCGGGTCCGAACTGAACGATCGAGGC
>Ga0207419_1003144_pt1 | contig 10070 bp, 9 predicted proteins | sample ElkSloMetagenome_4_FD_184723 | JGI IMG/M metagenome (GOLD analysis project Ga0207419, IMG submission 184723) | Hot spring microbial communities from Elkhorn Slough, Monterey Bay, USA - MD2A (version 2) | ecosystem: Environmental > Aquatic > Marine > Intertidal zone > Estuary: Microbial mat ... | reverse complement strand
CTCTAAGCAGGTCCATATCCAGGTCGGCGATGAGTATCATTTCCATATTGGGCGTGGCTTCGACACTGATTCCATTTGTGGGAAAGGCAAAATCGCAAGGCGTAAAAACCATAGATTGAGCAAATTAAATTTACTCTTTTAATGTAATCAGAAAGTCCATTTTTTTTAGAAAAAATCCTTATCTAAGATTGGACTTCTGGCTTGCTTTGTGTGAATGTTCAGGGCCCAATTGGAAGGAATAGCCTGAAAGATTTTACATCATGCTACTCTCCGACCAGAATTCTTATATTAATCGAAATTAAATTTAAAAAGCAATACACCCACAGCTGAACTCCAGCTGCCTTCTATGACTGAAACGAACAACCAAATTAAAAAATTAGAAGCCAAACTAAAATTTGAAAAGGAGCGGTATCAGAATCTGCTGATGAACCTAAGTGATGAAGTTCATCGGTGGAAGATTATTCGAGATGAAAATGGCAATATTGTCGACTGGAAACTTACTGATGTTAATTCCGCAGCTCTCAGGTCCTGGGGTAAAGAAGGGCATGATGTCATTGGAAAATCTCCAGATGAAATATTCGGTGAAAAAGCCGTAGAACAATTCAAGCCTATTGTAGACAGCATATTTAATACTGGTAAAGCCTATGAATGGATAGAATATTTTGAGCCCACCAACCAGTACCTATCTATGGTTAGCATTCCGGATGGAGAATATTTTATAGCAACCGGAAAAGACATAACCAAAGAAAAGCTTGCAGAACATGAATTGAAAGAAAGCCGCGAAGTATTGCAGCGTACAGAGATTATTTCTCACCAGGGTTCCTGGAAATACGATATTCAAAATGGCACCTGGAACTCTAGTAAAAATTGGTTTAGAATATTTGGTTATGAAAACCAACCAGATGCCGATGAATTAATGGAGATAATTGACCCGAGAGATAGACAAACTGTTGCAAGTGCATTTGAAAAAGCTGTTCAGGGCATAGAGCCATACAATATAGAACATCGAATTACCGGAGTATCAGGAGAGACGCGCTGGGTCAAGGTGTCGGCTGAATTGGTAAGATCTTCCGATGGAACTCCTGTGAGTCTAATCGGGGCTACAAGAGATATTACCGAACAAAAGCTCGCTGAACGAGAATTAAAAGAGAGCCGCGAACTGCTCCAGCAGGCAGAGAGCATTTCCAAACAGGGTTCCTGGAAATACGATATTCAAAAAGATAAGTGGACTTTTTCAAATAATTGGTTAAACATATTTGGTTTTAAGGATGAGCCAGAAACAGAAGAATTAACAGCTATCGTTGACGATAGAGATATTGATAAAGTAAGAGATGCCTTTAGAAAGGCAGTCGCAGGATTAGGCAAGTACAGTGTTGAACATCGAATTTCAACCAGTCCCGATACAATTAAATGGGTAAAGGTATCTGCTGACTTGCTTTATTCAGATGATGGAAAGCCAAGTGCCTTGGTAGGTGCTGCCAGAGACATTACCGAAGAAAAAAATGCCGAAAAGAAATTAATTGAAAGTCAGGATTTTCTTAAACGTACCGGCGAAATTGCCAAAGTAGGCGGCTGGCAATTGGATCCGGAAATAAAAATGCTAAATTCTACCAAGGTAACGAACGATTTACACGAGCTTCCTGAAGGTTATAAAATTTCACTTAAAGAAGCCATTAATTTTTATCATCCCGATGATCGTAAAATGGTTTCCGAATATATAAATGAAGCCATTGAACATGGCATAGCGTATAGCTTTGAAGCTCGTTTTATTACGGCAAAGGGGAACCATAAATGGGTCTTTGCAAAGGGAGAGCCCGAGATGGTAAATGGAAAATGTGTTAGGCTTTCGGGTATTTTTCAGGATATCACAGAGCGCAAAAAGACAGTCAGTCGTGTTACCATGCTAACTAAGGCGCTAGACCATGCCTTGAATGGCTTTGATATAGTCAATCACGAAGGTAAGTTTATCTATGTCAATGAAGCCTATTGTAAGATGTTCGGATACAGCGATCCGGAAGAGTTGATTGGCACCCACCCGCGTGAGCATTGCGTTGACCCCACTATGCCTGAAAGAATAATTAAAACTCTTCAGGAAGAAGGAGAATATATTTTTGAGTTAAAGGCTAAACGAAAAGACGGAAGTGTTTTTGATCTCTTAATGCATGCTCGTCTGGACCATGACCAAAACGGCAATGAGATTTACCCCACGAGTTCAATAGATATTACTAAACGAAAGCAAGCTGAAAATGACCTGGCGGAGCTAAATGCCAACCTGGAAAAATTGGTTGAAGAAAGGGCGGAAAAGGCTATCAGGCTCTCCAGGGAATTGGAACGATATTGGCTCGCAGCAGAACATGCCAAATCCGGTGTTTGGCGCTATGATGTAGTTACAAACGCTTTAGAATGGGATAGTATTATGTACGAACTTTTTGGTGTAGATGAAGATGAATTTTCTGGAGCTTATGAAGCCTGGGAATCAAGCCTTCACCCGGATGATGTAGAAGAAAATGTTCGTGCCTTGCAAGAGACAATAAAAGAGCAAAAAGACCTGGATATACTTTTTAGAATCATCCACAAAAAGTCTGGCGAAGTGCGTCATATTCGCGGGAAAGGTAAGGCTGAAGTGAATAGCGAAGGAGAAGTTATCGCCGTGTTTGGAACCAATTGGGACGTAACCCATGAAATGCAACGTGTGGAAGAGCGCGAAAAAATCATTAAAGAATTAGAAGTATACCAGACGGCAGCCAATAATGCTGAAGTAGGAGTCTGGATTTTGAATCCAAAAACGAAAAACTCTCAATGGGATGAAACCCTGCTTGGGATTTACGAATTGGAAGAAGAAAAATTCCATGATAATGTTGTGCCTTTTGAGCGATATATAGAAATGGTGCATTCTGACGACGTAGACCAGGTAGTTGATGAGCTTAAGACAACACTCCAGACGGGTATTTCAATGGATTTTATGTTTAGGATAGTCACAGCACGCTCAAAAACACCTAAATATATCAGATCAAAGGCTAAGGCTTATCGCGATAGTTCTGGTCAAGTAACAACTGTTTATGGCACCAATTGGGATATAACTAAAGAAATGGAGCTTTCGGTTGAAAAGGAAAGTGCTTTGCAGAAATTGAAAGAAGCGCAATCTCAATTGATACAATCTGAAAAAATGGCATCCCTGGGTGTTTTGACAGCTGGAGTTGCTCATGAGTTGAATAATCCCCTTAATTATATCGTAGGGGGTTATACGGCTCTTAAAGAAGACCTTCAAGAAGGGGTAAGTCCCGATACGGATAAAATTGATGAATATCTTCGCTGGATTAAGGCAGGAACAGACAGAGCCGTTGATATTGTTAAAAGCCTGAATCTTTTTAGTAGAAGCAATGAATCCAGTTCTGAAGATTGCGATCTGCACCTAATAATTGATGATTGCCTTATGGTGCTTCAGCACAAACATAAAGACAGGATTGAGATTAAAAAATCTTACACCGACAGTGATGTAAGAATAAAAGGAAATAATGGAAAGTTACATCAGACCTTTCTTAATTTACTTTCCAATTCCATGGATGCTGTAGAAATGAATGGAAAAATAGATATTGAAACTAAATCAAAAGAAAATTCAATTATCATCCAGATCACGGACAATGGTTCTGGAATTAGAGAAGACCATTTGGAAAAAGTTCTGGATCCTTTTTTTACAACGAAACCACCTGGCACCGGTACAGGCCTTGGATTATCAATAGCTCACTCCATCATTGAGGAGCACGGTGGTAATTTAAGTCTGCAATCTAAAGCAGATCAAGGAACTACAGCATTAGTTAAGCTACCTCAAAAATGAATCATGAAAAACTCTATGAAAGTTCTCTGTGTAGATGATGAACCGATCAATCTCATGATTCTGGAACGGATTTTAGGGAAGAAGTACAAGGTGATATCTGCAGAAAATGGTCCAAAAGCCCTTGAAATACTTCAAAAAGACCCGGAAATTCAGTTGGTTGTAACTGATATGCAAATGCCCGGTATGTCAGGGATTGAATTGATCCGTCAAACCGATAAACAGTTTCCGGGTAAAAGATATTTTATGCTTTCGGGTTATGACATTACCCAAGAGATTCAAGAAGCTCTGGATTCTTCATTAATTTCCGCGTACTTCCAAAAACCACCAGATTTTAAAAAGCTTGACGAAGCATTGCAGGAAAATTTTTAGGCCTTTCTTTCCCAATCATCAGCTGTCATCCTTACTAGGCATGCATTCTTCAACTATTTATATTTTAAGGTTGGGCATGGTGCCTGTCTGAAAATGTTGGGCCATGAAACCGAGTTTTCTATTTTTCCATTTCTTTCATGAACCTCCCTGGGGTTTTTTAGCGAGCAGCTAAAAAATTTCATACAACACATCCTAAAACGTATTGGGAATATTGCCGCTATCGACAAACTGCTGCACAAAATTCTGATTTTCATGTTAAATTTAAGGATAGAAAATCAGCTCACTCTGCAATATAGCGTTATGAAAAAAATACTTGTACCCACAGATTTTTCATCTATTAGTGAAAATGCATTGCAGTACGCACTTGAAATTGCTTCGGCTTTCTCAAGCGAAATTCTTTTATATCACGTTTACTCCTTTCACCACCGGATAGACTACGATCGGAACTATCCGGAAGATGAGCAGCCTTATGTGCGCAACATCGAAAAAAAGATGAGCATCGAGAAGTCTAAGTTTGCTAATACAGCAGCAGAGAAGGGTGTAGCAATTAAAACAGTTGTAGAAGAGAGTAGCGTGTTCTATCTTTTTAAAAATAAGGTAGAAAAGTATGATATAGACCTGATAATCATGGGAACAAAAGGCGAAACAGGTCTGGAAGGGGTTATTTTCGGCAGTGTGGCAGTTACCGCTTTGGAAAACTCCAGGGTTCCTGTATTGGTAGTTCCCCCCGAGCACACTACATGCAAAATTGAAAAAGTAGCTCTTGCTACTGATTTAAAAGACGTTTCGAAAGAAGTTATTGAAGTACTTGAAGAATTGATTATTCAATTCAGTTCAGAACTCACAGTGCTCAGCATCATTGGAAAAGATGGAGCTAGTTTAATTCACGAGAAATCTGAATTGAGATTTAAAGGCTTAAAAACACTTTATAAAGAGATAGAAATCTCAAATACTATTAACGAAACAATAAATCAGTACGTTCAAGAACTTGGTTATGACCTGGTTTGCATGATTCGGAAAGACAAGGGCTTTTTTGAAAGTATCTTCAAGAGAAGTGTAACGAAAACTCAGGTCTACCATACAAACATTCCTTTCTTGGTTCTTCCGCAAGATTAGCTGGCAGTAGAACAAGTAACCTTCGTTTTAAGCTCAAGCTCCTTTTTCTTATACAAACTTGATTTTTTCTTTTTCAGTACCCACTTCAAAAAATTCTGATATCTGTGAACGAAATGAATCCTCTAATTCAATTAAAGAAGCTTATTTTTGTTATTACTTTTGTGCCACAATCAACCCAAGTATTATGCTTAAAAATCTAATTCTGTTTTTTTCAATCTCACTTTTTTCGCTTCAAATATCAGCGCAAGATTCTGAAAATGGTAATCTCCTGCATGATTACAATGACGTAATGTGGTGCGGAATAGATTTCTCAAAATCTAAGATGATTGGCAGTGAAGGATTTACGAATGCTTACAATGTAGTAGACCGTTTTTTTGGAAGTTGGAATAATCTAATTCTTCAAGAGAGCGATAAATACAACATCGTAGAATTTTACGAAAAGAAAACCCGGTTAATAGATCTCACAGTGGTGAAGCAAAGAAACGAGGCTGTTGACCCCAATAAATTAGTAATTGATAAAACAACTATAGACCCTTTAACAGAGACCGATATTCAAGAGGTGGTTGATGGCTATGAGGAAATAGAACCCGGAGAAGGACTGGGATTGCTCTACATAGTTGAATATTTCAATAAGCTAGAAAACAGGGCTCTAATTCATGTGGTATTCTTTGATACTCGCTCCCTGGAAATACTCTGGACAGAAAAGTATAGAACCAAGCCAGGTGGCTTCGGATTGAGAAATTACTGGGCTCGGAGTATTCTCGATACTATGGAGGAAAGCGGAAAAGACTTTACAAAATCTAAAAAGTAGAAAGTTTTCTGATTTTCATCCTTAAACTCAATGGCAAAGAATAAAATCAATGAAATTCATTGACCACCCAACTTATTCTTTACCACCATACGATAAAGAAAGTATCGTAAACATCTCCTTTTTTTTGCCAGATCATGCGTGAGCGATGTTCCTTTACGCTCTCATTGAGATTTTTTCTGATCTCTTCATAGCTCATCCAATTCTGGTTTTCAGAAGCATCTGAGCCCCATTCCTTTTTTGGAGGAAGATAGTAGGTAGAAGCAGAGTGATTGAGACTTTGAAAATCGGAATAGCTTAGGTAATATCCTTTTACAGCTTTTTGGAAGCCCGGCTCCAAGTCAACTTTATCCTGATAAGGCACAAAGAGCGATGCGATAAAGCAAAGCATTTGAGAAATCTCAGATCTTTCCAGTCCGCTTAATTGCGACTCCAGAGCTTTATGTTGCAATAAGGGAAATTGCTTTTCTCTTAACTTTTTAAGTTTTAAATGGAGTGAGTCGTTTCGGTTGGGTCCTATCCAGTTTTGAATGAGCTGATCTGAGATGGACGGATCGTATAAATAGAACTTATAGGCCAACTCCATATGAATGACGCGCCCGCTCTTAATTTCTTCCAAAATAAAATCAATTTCTCCTATGGTTTGCTTCTCTTCAACAAGCTGGATGCTTTCGTGAAGCACGTTGTAATTTGTAGAAGCCTGGATGCATTGCGAAACGGCTTTCTCAACCAGGTGCCCGAGCCGGAGATTCTTGGGAAGATCAAAATGCAGCTCAGATTCTAGTTCCAATAAAGATAGACGGAAAGGTTCAAAACCCGTGATTTCACTGTCTAGCGTGGGAGTTTTAAAAAGAGATGCTATTCTCGCTTTGGTATTCATTCCTGTCCAAAAGAAAGCTATTTAATCTGACAAATGGGTATAAAAAAAGCAACCCGCAGGTTGCTATAGTCATCCACTAAATATTAAGTCACTCGATAGGAGATGAAGCAAAATACGTTTCAACATCGAGATTTGCAGCGAACTGCTGATACTCATCCGAAGCGAATACAGGCTGAGCGGCAGCCTGAAACTTTTCGGCATTCTCCCACACAATAATTACAGCTTGTGTGTTTTCAGCCAGAGCAGGAACACCTTCGGGACTAAGTTTATGAACCTTAAACTCCCTTGCAAATTGATAACCATCATATTCTTCTAGGGATTTAAAAAAGGTTTCGCGCTTTTGTCCAAAAGCATCAGCTTTCTTTCCTTTTCGAATGGCAAATTCAACAACCAAGCCATCTCTTTTAATTGAGTTCATGTCAAATGACTTTCCATCTACCGGCTCTAATAAAGCATAGGCCAACTGATTAAAGCTCGCAAAATAATCACTAGCAACAGGTTGTGGCATTAACCTTCCGGCAGCTTCTCCAAATCCTTCCAAAGAGTTCCAATGAGTCATGCCAATAAGAATATTGTTGAGATCCAGATCGGGAGCAACAGTGAAAAAGGGCAGCCATTTACCTTCGTTTAAGGTGGCTTTTTCTTTTCCAAGCACTTCAACAAAGGCTTCTCTTGATTTCAAAAATTCTTCGTGCTTACCTTCTTTTGACTGGTTGATTGCCAGCTCGTAAATTGATTTCATTTTTTTGGGTTTTTTGGGATCTATGGATTGATCGGCCGGACTATTTGATAGAAATATCAAACAAGAAAGGACCATGAAAACAGACTTCATTTCTAGTGTTTTTTAGGTTTTAACAGTGGTGAATCTCTGCAGTAATGACTACATTTACAAGTAGTTACTTTAAAATTACCTAGTTACATTTATGTACCTATTGTTGATTATCAATCAATTAGATAATGGAGAAAGTTGAAATAAAATCTGAGCGCTTTGACGATATGGTTATTCAAGTACAAAAGTACGGCGGTTGTCCGGTGAGCAGTACCTTGAAAGTTTTCGGAGGAAAATGGAAACCCCTAATTCTCTATTTTATTTCGGTTGATGTCAATCGGTTTGGACAATTACAAAGAATGATTCCCGGTTGCAGTAAGCGAATGATGACCAAGCAACTCAGGGAGCTGGAAGCCGATGGGCTGGTTAACCGAAAAGTTTTTGCTGAAGTTCCACCAAAAGTGATATACAGCCTCACTCAAAAAGGCGAAAGTTTACGCCCTATTTTCAGAGAGCTGAGTAAATGGGGTAAAGAGAATATTTTAGAGCCTAAGCTCGCCTGTGAAAAAGTTAGTCAAGATTCATATGCGAATTAGTTTGTCTGAGCAAAAAATACTCCAAAGTCACTTAGTTGAATCTCTAACCGGAGAGAAAGCCCATATCACCTTTGATCGGGTGGTGGAAGACTTTCCTATTGCAGCTATCAATGAGAGAGTAGAAGGTATACCCCACTCCCCTTACGATCTGGTGGAGCATATGAGACTGGCCCAGGCAGATATCATTGACTTTATAAGGAATCACGACTATCGGGAAATGAAATGGCCTGACGATTACTGGCCGAAAGACGAAGCGACTGAAGAAGAATGGAACGGCTCCATTCAAAACTTTCTCAAAGATAGGGACGAGCTAATCCATATAATTGAAGATGACTCTGTAAACCTTTTTGCACCTTTATCGCATGCAGCTAAATACAATATATTCCGGGAGATCATTATCATGGCCAATCACAACTCTTATCACACTGGCCAGCTACTTCAATTAAAAAGAACCTTTGGGCCACGTTAAAACTCATAAATGTCGGCTGGCGTATAGTAACTTTATCTGGATCAGGTTAATTTAGTGGTTGTGAAAAAGTTTCTATTTATAAGTCTACTCTTATTCTCAGCTGTTGTCCATGGGCAGTTAGCTGATGGAAGTATTGCTCCTGATTTTACACTGACCGACTATTTTGGTACAGAACACAATCTCTATGAATACCTTGATGAAGGAAAAACGGTTTTCGTAGAAATTTTCGCAGTGCATTGTCCATCGTGCTGGAATTACCATCAAACAGATAGGTTAAAAAACATCTACAACGATTACGGACCAATTGGCACCGATGAGTTGATGGTCTTGGCGCTGGAGCACGATCAAGGGAATGGCCACGATGACTTTAAAGGAATAGGCGATCCATGGACCACTGCTGGAAATTGGCTTGACGGTACACCTTATCCCATTTTTGATGTTGAAAACCCCAACCGAGGTGTATTTGATGATTACAATGTAACCGGGTATCCGGTTATCTACAAGGTTTGCCCCGATAGACTCACTGAACGTGTATTTCCATGGTGGAATGAAGAAACACTTTATGAAAAGGTTCAGCAATGCCAGAAATCTCTTTCAGTTAAAGAAATTGACCTTCTCGGAGAGATATATTTTGACAATACTTCTGGAAGTCTGGTTATTCAAGACTTTGAGCAAATCCAAACTATAAGAATTTTGAATTTGAATGGACAGATACTTCAATCCATCTCAGCGGTGTCTTCTTCAATTATTCCCGTAGACAATCTCAGTCAGGGAATCTATTTTTTCGAAATCAGATCAACTCAGGCTGTTTCAACCAGGAAGTTTTATGTTGATTAACATATCCATTTAATATCATACTTGCTTCTACGGCCGAAAAAGCATTTTTCGCTCGTCATTCGGATAGTGTTCTGTATTAAAGAAACATTCTTCCTTTCGCTTGCCTGCATAAATGAAATAGATGCACAGTAAATGCTGTAAAAAACTAGAATGGATGGGATTTAATTTATCATAGAATACTACCACCTGCAATTCTTTAGCTTCAGATGGAATGAAGATATTGATATCAAAGTTTGTGAGGCTTTACAGGATAGAGAACAGGTAGTACATGTGCTCCAAGCTGCGATTTAAGTAAATTTTGCTATTTTGCATTTACTCAAAAGACGTCCAGGATGAAAGATAGGTTCCTTCTTATATTACTAGGTATTATAATTGCATCGTGCGGATATCA
>Ga0207419_1003140_pt1 | contig 10081 bp, 13 predicted proteins | sample ElkSloMetagenome_4_FD_184723 | JGI IMG/M metagenome (GOLD analysis project Ga0207419, IMG submission 184723) | Hot spring microbial communities from Elkhorn Slough, Monterey Bay, USA - MD2A (version 2) | ecosystem: Environmental > Aquatic > Marine > Intertidal zone > Estuary: Microbial mat ... | reverse complement strand
GGAGAGCCTGTGCTGAACGAAAATTCTACCCGGAAAAGTATGGTCTTTCACTATTACACGAACGACGCCATTTGCTTCCACGAGATAACTCAAAGGCCTTCTTTGCGGACAAACGTTAAACCTGAGTGAGCTCTTTGGATTTTGTGTGATTATTATACATTGGAAGAAATTCAAGAAACAAGATGTCAGAAAATAAGATAGCCGTAGTAACAGGAGCGAATAGAGGAATAGGCTTTGCCGTGGCTAAAGGACTTCTCGAAAAAGGAGTTAAAGTCATTGTAACGAGCAGGAATGAAAAGGATGGAAAAGATGCCATGAAGGAGTTAGCTGAATACGGTGACGCTATTTATCACCAGCTTGATGTAACCGACCTGGGTAGCATCAAGCGTCTTGTTGCTTTTTTAGAAGAACAGTTTGGCAAGCTTCATATTCTCGTCAATAATGCTGGCATTAATTACGATACCTGGCAGAATACTATCAATGCTGATCTGGACCAGGTTCGCGAAACCATTGAGACGAATTTAATGGGCCCCTGGCAGACAATCCAGGAAATGCTTCCCTTGTTGATGAAGAGCAATGGCGCTAACATTGTAAACGTTAGCAGTGGAGCCGGCAGCTTGTCAAGTCAGACAGGCGAACGACCGGGATACAGCGTTTCTAAATTAGCGCTCAACGGTTTAACGCTTCAGTTTTCAAGACTTCTCAGAGAAGAGAAAATTCTGATAAACTCCGTTTGCCCGGGCTGGGTACGCACCGATATGGGCGGAGCTAACGCCAATCGAAGTCCCGAAGAAGGAGCTGACACCATAGTATGGGCCGCTCTCTTAGACCAAAATGGTCCTTCAGGAGGCTTTTTTAGAGATCGGAAATCTCTCGAATTTTAAATGGAACTTTCTATGATCCAAAACCTCATTTACATCCACGCAGCATTAGGCGGTGTAGCTTTATTAGCTGGTGCTGTTGCTATTAGTACTAAAAAAGGTAGCAGAAGGCATAAGAAGGCAGGGAGAATATTCTTTTTCTCCATGCTCTTTTCTGTTATTTTATCTCTGATTATCTCAGCGCTTCCGGCACATGAAAATAGCTTTTTGTTCGCAGTAGGTGTATTTAGCCTTTATCTGGTATTTGGAGGCTATCGTGCTTTAAGATTTCGCAAAAGTGATGTAAACACGAATATTGATAAGATTGCTTCGTGGCTTATGATTTTGATAGGACTTCTAATGATTTTTTACCCTCCACTAAGATTCGGTTCTATTCACCTGGTACTTCTGGTATTTGGGATAGTTGGTATTTCATTCGGGATCAGAGATCTTCTCCTTTTTAGGAAAAAACAAGTATTAAAAGAGAATTGGCTGCGTTTACATCTGGGGAAAATGACGGGTGGTTATATCGCAGCTACCACAGCTTTCTTTGTGGTGAATGAAATTCTTCCTAACATCTGGAATTGGTTTGTTCCAGGAATATTGGGATCAATATATATTTCTTATTGGACTGGAAAGGTGAAAAAAAAGCCGTCAAAAATGTGACGGCAATTTTTATCAGAACTTTCTTTATGCTTGTGGAGCCCAGCTTGAACACAGCATTCCTTCAGCCGCTGTTTTAGGATGTGCACATGATTCACCCTTGAAACGAGCGCAATTCGTACAGTCTCTGCTTGTCTTTAAACTAGTTTTGATGTTGAAACTGTCGCATGTGTATTCGGAATTGACCTTTACATCGTGCACTCCGCACATATTTCCTGCATTTAATTCTTTGCAATGCGAACAACTTTGTGATAATCTAATAGCCATAATTTTTGGTTTTGTTTCTATTAAGTCTACAGATTTCGATGTGTAAATGTTTGGAAATGAGCTAATATCAATTTAGACTGAATATAAGTAGCTGTTATATTTCTGTCGCAGAGTACTTTATACTCCTGGGAATTCTCAGTTTCCCATTTAACTGTGATGGTTACCATTCCGGCTGGTATGGCCTGTTTACATTAAAAGCAGATTATCAGAAATCGCAGGATCACGTTCACAAATCTAGTGAAGTGAGCTTGCTACCCATTGATAATGAAACCTTTGATGGTGCCAAAACCGTCTGGCACATATTGAGCAAGGCTGGGAAACAGTTTTGAAAGGGGTTAAAGAAGTAGCTCAGAAAGCAGAAGCCAATTCACAGAATTGAGCAAGTCAAAAATTTTATAGATTATAATTCGCTTTTAACATAGCAGTATTCCAGTGGATTTCTATCTTTCTAATTCCTAACTAGATAATATGTCGCTGGTTGTCCGCCGAATCTTGGCTTTTGTAATTGATTACTTTATTATTCTGGCCTATGCGGGGCTTTTATTTGGACTAACTTTTCTCATTGCAGAACCGCAACCACTGCATCCTATTAAAGCGCAAATTCTGGGTTTTATAACGCTCACTCTTCCTGTCTTTCTTTACTCGTTTCTTCTTGAAAAAAGTTCCTTTCGCGCCACTATAGGCAAGCGCCTGATGAAACTCTCTGTACAGTATAGCAATAGCATAGATGTGGCACAGCGAAATTTCCTGAAATATTTACCCTGGGAAATTGCCCACACCGGGATTCACTGGCTTATGTTCTACAGCTGGAGTGAACTGGAAATTCCGCTTTGGGTATGGGTTTTGACCTATCTTTCCCAGCTGTTGGCACTCGTATACTTTATAAGCCTTTTCCGGGCAAAAGGAACCAAAACACTTTACGATTTCCTGGCCGGCACACGCTTGGTTTATCGAAATCATTAAAACTGAAAAGTAAATGAAATCACTATTATTCGTTCTTATACTTTTTCCTTTAGTCGGTCTGGCGCAAAACAATGTGATGCATTCCGATAAAGAATTCCATGCCTATGAAGCACGTATTTCTGATGTAGCCTGGATTCATGGCCATTGGAAAGGAGAAGCGCTCGGTGGGATAGTTGAAGAATTATGGTCATTACCGTTAGGCGGATCCATGATGGGCTCCTTCAAACTGGTTTCGGAAGGAGAAGTTAACTTTTACGAGTTGCAAACCATTTCCGAAGAAAACGGAAGTCTCGTATTCAGACTGAAGCACTTTGGAAACCAGCTGGACGGATGGGAAGAAAAAGAAAAGCCGGAAGACCAGGTCTTGATAAAACTAACCGATTCGAGAGCTTATTTCGATGGAATAACTTTTGAAAAAGTGGGCGATAAAGGGCTAAATATCTATGTAGTCTTTGAGCAAAAGGGCCAAATGACCGAAGCTAAGTTTGCCTATGAAAAAGCGGATTAATAATACATCCCCTGTTTAAAAGTTCAATTCAAACTTAATTCTTCGGTATCCGCTTAAGCGTTTCAAGCAAATAATTCCAGTATTTCTGAACGGAAGAGATTTGCACTTTTTCATCCGGTGAGTGCGCTCCGCGGATATTCGGACCAAAGGAGATCATTTCCATATCGGGATAATGCGTTCCTAAAAGCCCGCATTCAAGCCCTGCGTGACAAGCCAGAACATTGGGCTCTTCATTAAACATCTCGCGGTATAAATCGCTCATCAGGCTTACAATGGAAGAACCGGGTAGGGGAGTCCAACCGGGATAAGATCCCGAAAAGGAAACTTCGGCATTGACATTGTAAAAATTGGCTTTGATGGCATTGGCCAAATCGTATTTCTCAGAGTCTACTGAACTTCTTGTTAAGCAAAGCAATTTGAGCTGACCATCCTTCATTTCTACCCGTGCAAGGTTATTTGATGTCTGAACAAGATCGGGAATATCCGGGCTCATTCGGTATATTCCATTCGGGCAAGAATATATGGCTGAAAGCAGCCTTTCCTGTTCCAGGGCATTCATCACCTTTTCGGGTAGATCCTCGTTCTTTAGATGAACATCCAGATTTGGATCTGTAGTGGCATATTCAGTTTTTAAAACAGCCTCCTGCTCAGTAATATAATTTTTGAAGTCTGAAACCTTATCCTTTGCGACTGTAAGAAGAGCTGTAGATTCTCTCGGTATGGCGTTGCGGAGTCCGCCTCCATCAATTTCAGCTATTCTTAAGTCAAAAGCCTTACTTCCCCAAAGTAATCTATTCATCAGCTTATTGGCATTGCCCAAACCCTTATGGATATCCATGCCACTGTGCCCACCATTTAATCCCTTTAGGGTAATTCTAAAAGCTACTGAATCTTTCGAAGCCTCAGTTTGGTCATAATCTCCGTTCAGGGTAATATCTATTCCTCCGGCACAGCCAATACTCAATTCGTCGTCGTCTTCAGTGTCCAGATTCAAAAGATACTTTCCGGTTAATTCTCCACCTTTTAATCCTTGCGCACCTGTCATTCCGGTTTCTTCATCAATGGTAAAGAGTGCTTCAATTGCCGGATGCTCAATATCATTACTCGATAAAACAGCCATAATCGTGGCGACTCCTATGCCATTGTCAGCGCCCAGGGTTGTTCCGTCTGCCTTCACCCAATCGCCATCCACATACATTTTAATGCCTTCTTTATCGAAGTCAAAAATCGTATCATTATTTTTTTGATGAACCATATCCAGGTGACTCTGCATAACGATTTTCGCCCTGTCTTCCATTCCGGAAGTAGCATCTTTTGTTATAATCACATTGCCGATTTCATCAACGCGAGTGGCTAGTCCCAGCTTATCTCCAAAATCTTTTATGAAAGCAATAACGCGTTCTTCCTTTTTGCTGGGACGGGGCACGGCATTCAGGTTGGCAAAGTGATTCCAAAGTGCCTTGGGCTCCAGGCTTCTGATTTGATCGCTCATGGTATTATTTTTTTGGGATCACAAAGGTAAGCTTTGATTGAGAACAGAAAGTAAAGCGTATTTTTCAGGTAAAATCAAATAAAATGAAATTAGGAGCCTTTTCTATTAGCCTTACTGTTAAAGACTTATCTGCGTCCAAATCCTTCTATGAGAAACTGGGCTTTACGGTATTTGCCGGTGAAATGGAGCGCAACTATCTAATCATGAAGAACGGAAATGCACTTGTCGGTCTTTTTGAGGGTATGTTTGAAAATAATATTCTAACATTTAATCCGGGATGGGACGAAAATGCTTCAAAGCAGGATAAGTTTGACGATGTTAGACTCATTCATGACTCGCTAAAAAATACGGGAATTGAATTCGCATCAGTCAATCTTGAAAATAGTTCAGGACCGGGTAGCTTCGTTATAGTTGATCCCGACGGAAATTCCATATTGATAGATCAGCATGTGTAATTTATACATCGGCATATTTTTTGTTATTGACCATTTTAGGGGAATTGAAGAATTTTCTGCATTTTTACACTCACATTGTTAAACGGAAGGATTATGAAAAGCTTTTTTACTTCGATGGTTGTTTTGCTTCTACTGGTGGCTTGCACTAAAACGAATGAAGGGCCTATTGATGAAGGAGTCACTGAGGCTAGCCTGCAAGAGTTAATTCAGGACAAAAAGATTGATGGTGTAGAATACTGTTGTTCTGACTGTCCATGCGATCCTAAATTTGGGGAAGGAACAGACTTCAGCTTTCCGGGCGATGGCACTATTCGCATAGAAGATCAATACTACCCAATAGACCGAATTTTTTCAACTCGGGTAGAAGTCCTTCACGAAGATTGGGAAAAACACCGCGTTTTGTTACTCTATTTCGAGTAAGCTTTGCGCATAAGTGCCTTAAGCAATCTCTCATATAGATATAGGTTAATATTCTATTCCACCTGGCTTGCTCTGGGTTTTTTTCAGGCTGCCTTCACAGGAGCCCTCCCTGATGAAGCGTATTATTTCATGTACTCCCGAGAATTAGCATGGGGGTATTTTGATCACCCACCAGCAGTGGCCTTGCTCATCAAAATGGGCACCAGCATATTTGGTGGAGAATTGGGGCTACGATTCTTCTCAGTTTTGATGAGTGGCTTATCCATCTTCCTTCTCGAAAGGGTTGTTGAGCCTGTTCGATTGGGGCTTTTTTACGTCTTTATCTCTTCGGTTGCCATTCTTCATTTCATTGGCTTTTTGTCAATCCCCGATTCGCCATTAATGCTTTTTACCATTGCCTTTTTTTGGCTTTACAAAAAGTATCTCAACAAGCCATCTATTTTATTGGCTATATCTCTGGGGCTGTGTTCAGGATTGATGATGCTATCAAAGTATCATGCAGTCTTGGTAATTGGATTTACGGTTTTATCGAATCTTCAGCTTCTGCGTAAGCGAAATTTCTGGATCGCTGTTTTAGTTTTTCTTATTACCATCTCTCCCCATATTTATTGGCAGTTTGAAAATGAATTTATTTCATTTAAATATCAGCTTATAGACAGAGCGGGCGATCCGTATAAATTCCGATATACAGCGGAGTATGTTGGCACCCTGCCATTTATTCTTGGGCCCGTAGTTAGCCTAATTATGCTGATTGGCTCTGCGATTCTACCTTCTAAGGATAAGTTTGAAAAGGCCCTAAAATTCTGTTTTTGGGGGGTGTATATTTTCTTCTTTTTCTCAAGTTTTAATGGGTGGGTTGAAGGCCACTGGATACTCATTACGCTGACTCCCGGAGTATATTTCGGTTATAAACTGGCTGCAACCCGTGCTGTTTACGAGCGGATAGTCAAAGTTCAATTTTGGCCAATTTTATTTTTGATTCTGACGGCACGTTTCATTGTTGCCTTTGATGTCTTGCCTGATTCACCTGTTTTTCACGAATTAAAAAAGAACTACCACGGCAAAGAGAAATGGGCTTCTAAGATTCAAGAAAAGACCGGAGACAAACCTGTGGTTTTTCTTGATTCGTATAAAGATCCATCTATGTACACCTTTCAGACCGGCATAGAGTCAACATCATTTAATACCATCTACACCCGCAAAAACCAATTTACTATTTGGAATTATGAAGAAGATTTTAGAAACAGAAAAGTAGCAGTTATTCCGAGTTATATTAAAGATCTGGATGATTCTGTGCAAACTCCACTCCGCAGATATGATTTTGATTTTATCGAAGAATACAATCCAATTACCAATATTTGGCTTGAACCGCTCAACTTTCCCATTGAGGCTTTTGCCGGTGATACTCTTCAGGTTACATTTAAGCTTGAGAAAAGAGGGATAGTAGACTTTGAAAAGGATCCTGAATATCCCTGTCAACTAATCTACATTTTTTACGATCAGAGCAAACGTGTTTCTCGCATATATTCAGAATTTGAAATTAAAAATTCTATGCTCAACAGCACTTTCACCCTTCCTATTATTATTCCAAATTATGAAGGTGAAGTAAGGTTTAAAGCAGGGGTTCAGCCGGGCTGGATAGCTCCGGGCTATCACTCTGACTGGCAAAAAATTAGAATAGAGTAGAGATCCAAACAGGTAAAAAATTAGCTTTGCTAAAAATCTACATTTAACAATCATGAAAAAGACCTTGTCAATTTTAACTTTCGTAGCTCTTTCCGTTTTTTCATTTGCCCAAACCGAAAATGATTACCTGGAAATTGTACGCGATGTATTAAAGACCGAAAAGAAAGCGGCCATTGCAGATGTAATGATGTTAACTGAAGAAGAAAGCCAGCCTTTCTGGAGCTTGTACAATCAGTTTGAATCTGCGCTTTATGAAGTACACAACAAGCGTATTGCGATTATAAAAGATTATGCTGCCAATTACGAAAGCATGACTGATGAGAAAGCAGACCAACTTGTAAATGAAATATTCAAGTTTGAAGCCGAATTAATGAAAATTGAAAAGTCCTATTACAACAAATTCAAGAAAATTGTTCCGGCAGGGAAAGCAGCCAAACTCATGCAGGCCAATAATAAAATTGAAACTATGGTGAATTACGATTTGGCCCTGACCATTCCTTTGGTTGAAACAAAGTAATTATCAGATTAATAGAATTTTATAAGGAGACCCTTTGGTCTCCTTTTTAATTTCACCACACATTTTTCAAAATATCGGATCAACAGTTATTAATGAACAGTTCTCAATTGTATTTTGGTGATATGGAAATGAAAGTAGAGATTTTACATGATACGGAATCCGTATTTAAAGCTACAAATCCGAGCGGAGCTGAACAGGTTATTGATGGTGCTGCTAATTCAGGTTTTCGCCCTATGGAGTCGCTCCTCAATGCTGTTGCTTCCTGTGCAGCACTTGACCTCCTTCACATACTCAAGAAGCAGCGTCAAATTCACAATTCTTTGAAAATAGAAGTACAGGGATTTCGTCCAGATTCCGGAGCACCGAAACCCTATCAGAAAATAAGCATGCACTTCATATTGGAAGGAAAATTGGACAGAGAGAAGGTAGAACGAGCTGTTAAACTTTCTGTAGAAAAATATTGTTCCGTTGGTGCCAGCCTCGATCCTGCGATTAGCATTAGTCATAAAACGACCTTAATTGATTGAGATAATGGACAATAAATTTTTAGAGAAGCTTTATAATCGTAATCAGGCGTGTGACGATTGCCCTTCGCGCCTTGCCGTCGGTAATTTCATTGATAATTTAATAGGCTTTTTGTTTCCTGAATACCACAAGGAAACCTATAGTTCATTCAGGTCTTTCCAGCTTTTTGCAGATAAACTGAAGGTAGATCTGGAAATGATCGTCAATAGCCACTTAAAAGAAGAGCTAACTCCAGATTTTGTGGTAGAAAAATTTTACAATGAATTACCTGCTCTTTATAAATCTATTTTTGAAGATGTTTCGGCCATGTACAACGGCGATCCCGCGGCCAGGTCGCACACGGAAATCATACGCTCGTATCCTGGATTTATTGCCATTTCTTCGTTTAGAATTGCCAATAAGCTTAAAAAGCTCGGAGTTTTATTGGTTCCGCGTATTATAACAGAATTAGCTCATAGCAGAACGGGAATAGATATACACCCAGGTGCAGAAATTGGGGGTCATTTCTGTATAGATCACGGCACAGGTGTGGTTATAGGCGAAACAACAGTCATTGGAAATTATGTAAAGATATACCAGGGCGTAACTCTCGGCGGATTGAGCGTTGATAAAAGCAAAGCCGATCAGAAAAGGCACCCAACTATAGAAGATTACGTGGTAATTTATGCCGGAGCTACCATATTAGGAGGTAAAACAGTTGTTGGCAGAAACTCCGTTATCGGCGGAAATGTCTGGCTTACACGCAGCGTTCCACCAGAAACCAAGGTGTATTACAAAGCGGCTCTGACAGATCAAAGTGGCGAAACGGATATGATAGAATTCAGATGAAATTAACTGAACTTGTAGGGAATACTCCTTTAGTAGAGCTAAGCTCAATTTGGAGAAATCCGAGTGTTAAAATTTACGGAAAGCTCGAAGGGCATAATCCGGGTGGAAGCGTTAAAGATCGGGCGGCTTACGGCATGTTGACCGGAGCCCTGGAGCGAGGCGAAATAAAGCGGGGTGATAAACTCGTTGAAGCTACCAGTGGGAATACGGGAATAGCGCTGGCGATGATTGCGAATACCCTCGGTCTGAAAATGACCTTAATCATGCCTGAATCTGCAACGATTGAGCGAAGAAAAACCATGAAGGCTTTTGGCGCCGAACTCATTCTAACTCCTGAAGAAAAGACTATAGAATATTCGCGAACGCTGGCAGAAGAAATGGCAAATTCTGGAGAATATCATATGCTCAATCAATTTGGTAATCCAGATAACTGGAAAATGCATTATCGCACCACGGGTCCTGAAATTTGGAAGGATACGGATGGTGCAGTAACGCATTTTGTCAGCTCTATGGGAACAACCGGAACCATCATGGGGGTTTCACGCTATTTAAAAGAGCAAAATGCAAATGTTCAGATCGTTGGAACCCAGCCTACAGAAGGAAGTAGAATTCCCGGAATTCGAAGATGGTCGCCCGAGTTTTTGCCAAAGATATTTGAAGCTCATCGAGTTGACAGGACAATAGATGTTAGCCAGGACGATGCAAAAAAGAACGCCCGAAGATTGGCCAAAGAAGAAGCGATCTTTTCTGGTATGAGTAGTGGCGGAGCACTAACAGCTGCGCTCAAGGTAGCCTCTGAGCTTGAAAAGGGAGTGATTGTTTTCATCGTTTGTGATCGTGGAGACAGATACCTAAGCTCAGACTTGTTTGAATAAGAGCCACTTCCGGGGAAGAAGT
>Ga0207419_1003139_pt1 | contig 10095 bp, 8 predicted proteins | sample ElkSloMetagenome_4_FD_184723 | JGI IMG/M metagenome (GOLD analysis project Ga0207419, IMG submission 184723) | Hot spring microbial communities from Elkhorn Slough, Monterey Bay, USA - MD2A (version 2) | ecosystem: Environmental > Aquatic > Marine > Intertidal zone > Estuary: Microbial mat ... | reverse complement strand
TCAACTATTTGGTAAAACACGCCAAAGGTGTACTAACAGACTCAGGAGGCATAACTGAAGAAACTACCGTTTTGAATGTGCCTTGCATTACCTTAAGGGACAATACAGAACGCCCTGAAACCATTGACATCGGCACCAATAAGTTGATAGGAACCAATCCAACAGCTATTAAACCAGCACTTAATAAGCTGCTATCCGACCAATGGAAACATGGCCAAATTCCGGAAAAATGGGATGGTAAAGCAGCAAATCGTATCATAAAGATATTGTTAAGTCTTAATTTTAAGTAGAAATGAAAATACAAAAATCCACATTACAAGGTCAAGTCAGATTGAGTGGGGCTAAAAATAGCGGTCTTAAATTACTAACAGCATCTGTGCTTACAGATGAACCTGTTGAGATTCGCAATTCCCCTAACGGTCTTTTAGATATGCAGGTGCATATTAAAATGCTCAATAAGATGGGCAAACACTGTGAGGAAGGAAAGAGTGTCTTAAAAATAACGGAGAATACCATTAACCCGGAATTGTTATGGGATGAGCGCTCTATTAGAAACTCTTTACTAATTCTTGGCACATTAACTACAAGATTTGGTGAAGGTAAAGTACCACTTCCAGGTGGCTGTAAATTAGGTGAGCGCAAATACGAGTTACACGTAATGATTTTAGAACAAATGGGGGCCAAAGTCTGGGAAGAAGATGGCTATCTGTGTACAAAAGCTAACGGAAAGCTTAAAGGTGGAGACATTCATTTGTCTATGCGCTCAACAGGAGCAACCGAAAATGCAATTTTGTGTGCAACTTTAGCTCAAGGTACCACAACAGTTTGGAATCCGCACATACGACCAGAAATTATAGACCTTATTACCATGCTCAATAAAATGGGAGCAAAGATTAAGGTCTTTGGTCAAAAGTGTATTGTTATAGAAGGTGTAGAAAAATTAAGTGGTGTAAAGCATAGTGTGATACCAGATAATATGGAAGCCTTAACTTGGGCTATTGGTGCTGTGGTAACCAATGGTGATGTAGAAATATTAGACTTCCCTTTTGAGCATCTCGAAGTACCTTTAGTACATTTAAGAGAAAGTGGAATGCAGTTTTATCGTGGTGATAATTCACTCATCGTAAGAGGTGGTGAGGCCTATCCGATAGATATAAGTACAGGGCCTTATCCTGGTATCAATTCAGATATGCAACCTTTGTTTGCTGTTTTTGGAGCAGTATCCAAAGGAGAGTCCCGTATTATAGATTTAAGATTTCCAGGACGTTATGGGTATGCAGAAGAATTAGCAAAAATGGGTATGGATTATCAAATAGATGGAGACTTACTCAAAATACATGGAGGTAATCCTCTTAACGGAGCTACAGTTACCGCTTTAGATCTTAGAGCTGGTATTGCTTTGGTGTTGGCAGGACTTACTGCAGAGGGAGAAACCACCATTGAAAATGCTTGGCAAATTGGTAGAGGATACGAAAACCTACATGATAAATTGAATGGGCTTGGAGTATCTTTATAATTAAATGCTTTTATTTTGAATTCATTTTTAAAAGATATTTTTAGTATAGGTGTTTCAAAAGTATTGATTATAGTTTTTGGGCTAACTACATCAATAATTGTTGCAAGAGTTTTAGGACCAGAAAAAAATGGTATAATTGCCGCATTATTGGTTTACCCTTCATTATTTATGTCTATAGGCTCTCTAGGAATTAGACAATCTACTACGTACTTTTTAGGCAAAGGAATTTTTACTGAAGACGAGATAAAAAAAGCCATAACCCAAATTTGGTTTTTTACAACAGTTTTTAGTGTTGTTGTTTGTTTTCTGCTTATGCGTTATTTCAGTAAGTCTGGTGAAAACCTATGGTTAGTATTATTAGCGTTAATGCCAATTCCATTTAAACTGTTTAATACATACAATTCAGGGATTTTTTTAGGTAAGAACGAGATAAGCAGTTTTAATAAAATTAACTGGATACCAACAGCTCTAATATTATTGGTAACTGCTGCATTAGTACTATGGTTGTCATTCGGAATTTCTGGTTATTTAATGGCTATGATTGCTGGTCCTACGTTTATAAGCTTAGTGTTGCTCTTTAAAAATAAGTTCATAAAAGCTTTTGGGTTTGAATTGAATTGGGTAATTATTAAACGAATGTTGTCTTTGGGATTAATATATGCCTTGGCACTCTTAATTATAAATTTAAATTATAGAATAGATGTTATTTTGTTAGATAAGCTGAGTTCTGCTTTTGAAACAGGTATTTATTCTAAGGGTGTTAGCGTTACAGAATATTTATGGCAAATACCAATGTTGTTGAGTACTGTTGTTTTTGCACGTAGTGCGGTTTCTAAAAATGATAAAGCATTTTCGCTTAAAGTAACTCAATTACTTCGTCTTTCAATTTTAATTATAGGTGTTGGTGCATTGGTTTTATTTTTATTATCAAAGCAGATTATAGTTTTAATGTATGGCAATGCATTTGTCAACAGTGTGTTAGTGTTAAATATATTATTACCTGGTGTCATTTTACTGACTATATTCAAAGTGATAAATATGGATCTTTCTGGTAAAGGAAAACCTTGGGTATCTTTAAAAGCAATGTTGCCAGCGTTAATTATAAATATTGTTTTAAACTTTATTTTAATACCGCAACAAGGGGCTTCAGGTGCTGCTTTGGCTTCTACAATAAGCTATACACTTGCAGCAATCGTATTTATACATTTTTACAGTAAAGAAGTAAACATACCAATTAAGACTATTCTCGGATATAAGAAATCAGATTTTAAACCACTCATTCAGATGCTTAAAAAAGTGAGGAAGTAAGTTATGATAGCGTACAAAGATTTTGATTTAACAAATTATAACGCATACAGAGTAAAAGCGCTTTGTAAGAATGCCTTTTTTCCAGAAAATGAAGCAGACATTATAGCGTTATATGCCAAAAAACAAGATTATGTGCTTTTAGGAAGTGGTCATAATATTATTTGCTCTAAACCGTATTATGATGCAGATTTTATAATCTTTAATGGTAATTTTAATACATCAAAAGTAAATGAGACTACAAGTGTAATTGAGGCAGAAGCTGGCGCAACCATATATGACTTAAGTAATGTGGCACAAAAGTATAGCTTATCAGGCGCAGAGTTTTATTATGACATACCAAGTTCTGTTGGTGGAGCTGTAGTGATGAATGCTGGTACCAAAGAAGGAGAGACCAAAAACATTTTAAATAAGGTACGTTACCTTGATTTGACAGACATGCAGGTTAAAGAAAAAAATAATAAAGATTTAGAATTAAGCTATCGCAATAGTCTGTTTCAAAAACAAAAGGATAAAGTCATTTTAAAAGCTTGGTTTCAGTTACAAAAAGGAGATGCAGAAGAAATTAAAACAATAATGGAAGCCTCAAAAGCGAGGCGCTGGAAAAAACAACCGAGGGATTATCCCAATTGTGGTAGTGTTTATAAACGGCCACCAGGGCGCTTTGTTGGACCTATGTTAGATGAGCTTGGACTTAAGGGTTTTAGGATTGGTGGTGCAGAAGTTTCAAAAAAGCATAGTGGATTTATTGTAAATGTAGGAAATGCCACTGGATCTGATATATTAAACCTGATTAGATACACTAAAGAACGCGTAAAAGAAGCCTTTGGTGTGGATTTAGAAGTAGAACAACGAATTATTTAAAATAATTTAAAAGACTTCAGCTAAAAATATTTAAATGAAAAGCATAACAAAAGGTGGGTTTTTAGTATTATTTTTTACTTTTCTTTCTTTTTTAGATCTTTTATATCCATCAAAGGGTGATGATGTTAGTCGAATTGTACCTCAAGCTGGGAGGGCAATTTTTTTTTCAATAATGCTAATATTCAATGTTTTGTATCTTGCGAAAGGTTATAAAACCTCACACACTTTTACAGGCAGATCTATAAATTATTTAATTATACTATTTACAGTATTTGTCCACTTTCATTTTACTTTGATGTTAGAAAATATTGTATCTATAATTAAGATAGTATACTGGTTAACTGGTTTTGTATTCTTCTATTTGGCAATAATTTCTGGTGTAATTAAAACTAAGCATATGGAGTACTTTACTGTACTTGCGGTTTTAATTTACTTCTTTGTAGTAATAAGAGATTTTCTAAATCCCAATCTTTGGAAGGGATCAAAAGATTTTTTTGTTTCTAATAATGCATATCATCTACTTAAATTATTCCCATTAGTACTACTTTTTCAAAACAAATTAAAGAATATTTTAATTTTACTTATAGCCATAGGCATTGTATTTTCTTTTAAAAGAGGTGCTTTATTAGCTTTTACCCTCTCTTTTATTTATTATTACAGCCATGTCTTTTTAAAAGAAAAAAAAGGAAAAGTCAAAAAGTTATTTTTGGGAGTAGCCATTTTTAGTGCTGGGCTTTATTATTTCTTTCAAAATATATCAGTTTTTTTAAAAAGAACAGAGGATCTTGAAAATGTAGATTCTGCAGGCTCTGGGCGTGGTAGAATGTTCAGGCTAATAATAGAGGATATGCTGGTTGATAATTTTGAGCCATTGAAATTAATTTTTGGTAATGGAGTTTATGCCTCTAAAGATTTTTTTCAAAACACTATAGGACATAAAATTGTGGCACATAGTGACTTTTTAGAGTTTTTTTTTGACTTTGGTCTTATTGGTCTTAGCATACAAATATTCTTTTTTTATAGAGTCTATAAACTTTATTCTTTTTTCAGAAAGGAATATTATGGTATGGTAATTAAAGTTTGGCTTATAGTTATATTAATAAGCTCTTTGTACTCTATCAATTTATTTGCAGCAGAAATGATTTATGCTATTTTGCCGATAGTGCTTTTAGAATTCGAGAGATTGAAAAGGTTAAGAATCCAAAACATAAATACATTGAAGAGTTAAATGAAAAATTATGCATACGTTCATATAGAAAAATGTGCAGGAACCAGTTTGCATAAAATATTAGAGTACAACGACTCAGGATATTGGGTGCTTAACCCTAAGGTGTTTCATACCAATGGTGAAGAATATCCAATTCAAAAAGAAGATACTAATAAGATTTTTAAGTCTTATTTTGTCAACGGAATTGGTGGTCATGCTATTAGACCTTACAGATTAGATGCTCAAAATATAAGTAGTGCTTTTACCTTTTTAAGAAATCCATCAGAACGATACGTAAGTCATTATTTGCATCAATTTTCAAATATGAATCTTAAAAGAACTTTTGAGGAGTATTTACAAGAAGACTATTACCATAATTTTATTACAAAAGCATTGTCTCTTAATGGAGATGTGGTGGAGGCTAAAAGTGTATTAGATAAAATGGCTTATGTTGGTGATATGAAAACCTTTAACCACAGTTTATTAGAGTTAAATGCAACGGTATTTAATAATCGCTTACGCATGTATAAAAAGCATGATATGAAAGGTGTATCTTCTAAAAAAGCTAACGAGATAATATTGCAATTCAAAGAAGGCATATACAGCAACAATCAGAAAGATTGGGAGTTGTATGGTTATATAAGTAGTGAAGGTTTTAGGTCAAAATTTAATGTTGGTATTGAAGATGTAAAGTGTTCAGAGGTTTCAAAAATGCTAGACTTCAAAAGAAAAGTGTTTAGGGTAATTAAAAACAAGACATGGTCTTATTTGTAGTATCTACTTGGGGAGAAGGTAAAGGAGGTCATTTTAATACTTTGGCTACCTATATTAATGGTTACAAAGGAGACTATCACTTGCTTGTTGTGTGCAAAAAAATACCATCTGTATTACAGTACTTTCAGACAAAAACAACCAGAATCGATTTTAAATGGATACCAAAGGTAAAACGAATTAAAGATGTAGAAGTAATTCACTGTTTCGATCAGTGGGCTTATCTATATGGTTATCGATTAGCTTTAAAGTATAAAGCGGTAAAGCTAATACTTACAAAAAGTGGAGGTATTAATACAAGGTGGTTTCCAAAGGCAACCAACATGTGGTTGATTAGTAAGGAAAACTATGATTTTTATAAAAACTTTAGAATAGTAAAGCACATAGATTACTATGATAACCGAATTATAGATTTTCCTCTAGCTGAGTTAAGTTCAGATTTAAAAACTATTAAAGAGAAAAATACTGTTGTACTTAGAATAGGAAGGGTGTCAGAATATTATAAAACATCTTTTATAGCTATGATAAAAGCGGCAAAACAATTAAAAAGCGCTAAATTTATCTCTATAGGTTCTGTTGAAAGTGAAGCTTTAAAAGAACAAATGATTAATGCTAATATTCTTGTTTTAGACGATACAAAATATACCTCTAATGCTAAACAATATTTGTCTGTTGCAGATGTTTTTGTTGGACAAGGACGCAGTGCTATGGAAGCTATTTCTAAGGGTATTCCAACATTCGTTTACAATAAAAAAAATGATGACCTTTGTATGGTAGATATCAGTAATATCAATGAGGTAAAATGGACTAATTTTAGTGAAAGGTCGACTTTTGATTTTAATACTAGTCTTTCCTCATATATAGAAAAAAATAGCAACCCAAAAGTTGAAGAGTTAAAAGATTTTGTAAAGTATAATCCTAATAGAATAGTAGAGTTTTACAAGGCAACAAAACCTCAAAATACAAAATGGATACACTTTCCAATGCCACTTTTTTTAAGATATATATTAAGGTTAATTAAGCATAGGCGATGAAGATAATAATAGGAGGAGATGTAAGCCCAATTAATACCAATCACGATTATTTTAAAGACAATAGTACTTTATTTGGTGACTTTCAAGATGATTTTAATACATCAGATTTAAACATTATTAATCTAGAAGTGCCACTAACCGATAGTAATGTTAGAATAACCAAGTCTGGCGCAAATCTAAAAGGGCCTGTTTTTGCAGCTAAGTCTCTTAGGGATTCAAACATTCATGTTGCAAGCCTAGCCAATAATCATATAGGTGATTTTTCAGATAATGGTGTTGTAGAAACACTAGAGATTTGTAAAAGTAATAATTTGCTTACTGTAGGCGCAGGGGTAAATACAGATAATGCCAAAATACCATTAATAGTTAATGGTGAATATAATATCGGAGTCCTGTCGTATTCAGATACTGAATTTGGTGTGGCCAAAAAAGAAAGGTCAGGCGTTAATCCTTTGGATATGTGCGATGTTACACGAGACGTATTAAAGCTAAAAGAAGAGGTAGATTTTATTATTGTTTTGTTGCATGAGGGCAAAGAGCATTACGAGTATCCATCTCCAAACCTTCAAAAAATATGCAGATACATTTGCGACATGGGCGCAGACTTGGTAGTATGCCAACATTCTCATATAGCGGGTGCTTGGGAAATATATAATCATTCTAATATTTTTTATGGTCAAGGTAATCTTATGTTTGATTATTCTAATCGTAATACCAATCATTGGAAAACAGGATATTTAATACAAGTTGAACTATCAGATAAAAAAGCTGAAGTTCAGCAAATACCATTCAAACAAGGCTTTCCAGGAATTTTAAAATTAAATAAAGACGAAGAAGCTGAGTTTTTTGCTAAGTCAGCCAAAATGAAAAATAATGTAGTTGATGAGATTTTTATTGGGCAGTCTTGGAACAAGTTTATTAGTAAGTATAGGTTAGTCTATTTTAGCATTTTTAGAGGACATGGTAAATGGTTAAGAAAGGCAAATTCAATGCTTGGATTAACCAATTGGTTATATAACAAAAAGAACAAAGCAATACTTTTAAATGTTATAAGGAGTAGGGTGCATCGAGAAGTTGTTGTAGATCTTCTAGAAAAAGAAATTAAAAATTAATGGCATTTAAAGAAACTTCTGAGCATTTGTTTCAGCCACCAAAATTTCTATCAAATAAATTGGTTTTTGATAATTTCAATGAGGCACTTTCCAATACGTCTTCAAGTGTCAACCTAGATATTCCGGCTATCCAGTCCTATTTGTCCTTTGGGTATATATGTGGTAATAGAACGCTTTTGCAAGAGATTAAACGCCAACCTTGGTTGTCAGGTATTAAAAATAACAAGGTGGTGTTGAATAAAGTACCTGAACATGGATTTTATGCTGAGCAATTTCAGGTCCTTTCATATTTTTTTTTTAAACTTTTGGTAGAAGAAGCTAGAGAAGTGACCAGTGAATATAAGGATATCTATATTTTACTTTCCGGTGGCTTAGATAGTAGAATTGTTGCTGGTGTTTTTAAATACCTATACGATAATGGTGAGCTAAAAGAAAAGCCAAAAACAGTGTCTTGGGGATTAGAAGATTCAAGAGATGTGGTGTATGCAAAACATATTGCTAATATTTTAGGTTTTGAATGGATACACATACCATTGCAACCAAAGAATGTTCTTGAAAATATAAATGTGACTGCAAAGGAATTAGGGTTGTTGCATTCTCCAGAGATGTTACATAGTATGCTTTGGTTTAGAGATTTACCAAAAGATGCTTTAGTAATAGCAGGTAGTTTTGGCGACTCTATAGGTAGAGCAGAGTTTAGTAATCTTCATTTATTACAGTTAAAGCAACCTAAACCTATTGATAAATTTAATTTGCTTAATTCTGAAGCACAAAAGTATGGGCAAGAACAAGTAGATAAAGATATAAATGCACTACAAGATAGAAGTCCTAATGCAAAACCCTATGCCTTAAGAGAGCATTTTATGCAAGGGTATAGAATGAGAGGTGGGCTTTGTAATGCGTTGTCGGTAATAAATGGCAATGCTATAATTTACCAAATGTTTACCTCACCAAAGGTGTATAAATATTTTTGGTCGCTCCACCCTTCGGTAAGAGGTAACGAAATGTATGAGCATCTGTTTAAAACGTATTTCCCAAAATTAGCACAGTTACCTTGGACTAGAACAAATAAAGCACTAAGTGGAAAAACCCAAGGAGCTGTAAATGGGTTAAGGCTACATTACCATGACTATACCAAATGGGCAAAGAATGAGTTAAGATCAGATTTAGAAAATCTGATAGATTTAGATTGGTTCAATCAGTTTCAGATATTCAACATCAATAGTATAAAAGAACTTAGGGAGATTATTAGGTCAAGCGAAGTTAGAGTAGGTAGAGCTAATGATATCTGGCTTTGGTTAGCTGGGTTTAGAGTTTATGTAGATCATCTGGAAAAGCAAAATCACCAGTTAATTATAAAACCTTATGCGCATGTTGAGAGTCTAACAAGCGAACAGAAGGTGTCTTTGATGGAGAGGTTAAATAACAATGTTTTAAATAAAAACGAATTTATTAATTCGTTTTCCAAAGATGTAAGAACAAAATTTAGAAAACATCAAACAAAGAAATTAAAACAAGAGTATTTAAGTAAATATCCTCCACTTAAATTAAATAAAGATTTGTTTTTATAGTTAATGAAAAAGAAGCTTCTTATACTTAGCTTGGAACACGTTTATTAGAAAGTATAGGTTAGTCTATTTTAGTATTTTCAGAGGATATGGTAAATGGTTAAGAAAGGTAAACTCAAAGCTTGGATTAACCAATTGGTTGTATAATAAAAAGAACAAAGCAATACTATTAAATGTTGTAAAGAGTAGGGTGCATCGAGAAGTAATAATTGATATCTTATCAAAAGAAGTGAATGAATAAAGAACTAATATTTATAGTAGATTTTAATAATCGATTTTCCTCAAAATGGGCTGCCAAACCCTATAGAAGTGGTATGGATAAAGCATTACTTAAATCAGAATTTGAAAAATTAGGTATAGATATCCAATTTATGCCATATTACGATATCGATTTTAGGGATAAATCCTTTTTTGAAAACAAGGTTTTTTTATACACCAGTTCAGAAGACAAAAATCTATACTACAAAAGCTATATTGAAGATATCATCTTAGGATTAGAAATGATTGGTGCCGAGATTATACCAAGTTATAAATATCTTAGGGCACATCATAACAAAACATTTATGGAAATTATGAGAGATGTCTCAGATTTCGACAATAAAGACATAAAATCAAAATACTTTGGCACTTTTGAGGATTTCAAAAAAAATGCTAAAAATTTAGATTATCCTTTGGTTTTAAAGAGTGCATTCGGCGCAACAAGCAAAACTGTTACATT
>Ga0207419_1003138_pt1 | contig 10095 bp, 2 predicted proteins | sample ElkSloMetagenome_4_FD_184723 | JGI IMG/M metagenome (GOLD analysis project Ga0207419, IMG submission 184723) | Hot spring microbial communities from Elkhorn Slough, Monterey Bay, USA - MD2A (version 2) | ecosystem: Environmental > Aquatic > Marine > Intertidal zone > Estuary: Microbial mat ... | reverse complement strand
CTTTTGTGGCATCTAAACTACCGGTTAATGCGGCCACGCCTGCCTTTTGAGATATTGTACTCGTACCTGATGTAACTTGACCTTGGATTTTATTGCAAGCAGATGCCAACCATTTTGGAGCAGCAATATAGCCCAAACGCCAACCTGTCATGGCGAAGCCTTTAGAAAAGCCATTGACCAACACCGTTCTTTCTCGCATACCTGGTATCTGCGCTATGCTAAAGTGTGTTCCTTCAAAATTGATGTACTCATATATCTCATCGGAGATAACCAAAATATCTTTTCTTTCATCTAAGACCTCTGCAATTTCTGTAAGTTCTTTTTTTGTGAAAACAGAACCTGTTGGATTACAAGGAGATGAAAAAAGAACGGCCTTGGTTTTTGGAGTTATGGTCTCTTTTAACTGAGCGGCAGTAACCTTAAAATCGTTCTCTAGCGTACCCTTCAAAATCACTGGACTGCCTTCTGCTAATTTTACCTGCTCAATGTAAGTGACCCAATAAGGAGTGAAAATGATTACCTCATCGCCTTTGTCTACAATGCTTAATAACACATTGGCTATAGATTGCTTAGCCCCTGTAGAAACAACTATTTGAGATGGTTCATAATTGAGTTGGTTGTCTCTCTTAAGTTTTTGGCAAATAGCTTCTTTCAAGTCAGGATAGCCCGCCACAGGTGGGTAAAAGGTAAAATTATCATCAACTGCTTTTTTGGCTGCCTCCTTAATATGCTCCGGCGTATTAAAGTCGGGCTCTCCTAGGTTTAGCTTAATTACATGATGGCCTTGTGCTTGCAATTCTCTGGCTTTTACTGCCATTGCCAAAGTTGCCGATTCAGATAGCGCTTCTAATCTTTTCGATATCATTTTAAAAAAATATGTGACACAATACTTAACTCAAGTTGATTTTAATTGGGGCAAAATTAAGGGAAAGTCTGTATCGGGGAAATCGAACTTAATTTTAGTTTAAAAAATCTGTTCATATTCATTAAGAAATGTTGGATGTAATATCTTTTATCCCCTGCAACGGAACAGCAATTTTCTTTACAACTGTTAACAAATGTACACGCACATCTTCCAATACTAAAACCTTTTTACCCATCATAAGCTAGGGCATAGAAATGTAATTTCTCTTTATATAATAAGAGTTTTTGCTTCCTAATCCAATGTTTTCGCATTCGACACCTTGTGTGTTAGCCAGAATCATAACAACTCAAACAACCTATTTACAGTAATTAACAATGTCCTAACAAACAATCCAATCTAATATGAACAAACACTACTATTTTAGGCTTTTTGCCGCTCTTTCCATGCTTTTTATCCTGCCAGAAGTTTTTGCAAGTGAAGATAAGATAAGAACCAACAAAATTGTTTCATCCGCTACAAACGGTGTTCAAAAGCTCAAGCTAACTTCTATGTGTTCTGAGGCACCCGGCACAAATAGAAGATGGCGCATTAGAAATCCAAATTCATTTGATGTTACAGTAGTTTGGAAAGTATATGGCACCAAGCAAGAAGATACCGTCATCGCCCCACCAGGCGACTCCTTTTTTTATACCAATACTGTCGGCGGGGCTAATACAACCATTATTAAATGGCACGATGGCAGCAAATGGAAACAAACTGTAAAAGCTTCAAGCGGTAGGCAGTGCAAAAACCCTTTCAAACTTAATGGAAATACTTTAAAAGAAAATATGCCGACCGGTACAATGGTTGGCTCTTTCAATAAAGGAGGCAATTCACATGTTTTTGAATATAAACTTTTAGAAGGTGAAGCGGACAACCATTTATTCTACATAAAAGGAAATGAACTTTTAAGTAATACCACATTCGATTACGAAAATGATAGCCTCTACACCATTAAGGTACGTTCTACAAATACCGCTAGCCAACAGACAGAAGTTAGGACTTTAGAAATTAAAATTACCGATTACAACCCAGCGCCTAGCGATATTAAGCTTTCGGCAAATAGTATTGAGGAGCACCTACCCAAAGAGTCACTTTTAGCAGAAATTGATGTAATAGATATCGGTAATAAACCAAATCATGTATTTGCGATAGAAGGTGTGAGCAACACCGAATTGCCTTTTTATATTGAAAACAATAAAATATATACAAGTACCCCACTAAATTACCGAGTGCATCATAACACTAAAATAAAGATTACAGCCACCAATACAGATGGTGGTATTTTAAGCAAAACTTTTACAATCTCAGTATTAAACCAGCCCGATCCTCCATCCAACCTCACATTGTCTGTTATGGAGATGAGCGAAAACACAACAGCAAACTCTAAGGTAGCCGAAATATCTGTAGAAGATAAGGATGCTTTAGATGAACACATTTTTAGAATTATAGCTCAGACAGATTCTATATTTTCGATACAGAACAACCATCTCATTTTAAATAAAAAGGTTGACTTTGAAACCTTTGCTAAAATTGATGTTACTCTGCTAGCAAAAGATTTAGATGGAGATACCGTGAGCAAAACATTTACTGTTGAGGTAATTAATGAAAATTCCCCTCCTACAAATATCTTCTTTGATTATAACATTGTAGAATTAAACGAGACGGGCGATTTCTTAGGTACAATCGAAGTGGAAGATGCGGACCTGAACGATAAGCATACATTTAGGCTAGCAGATAAAAACGGTAATGTATCGAATGATTTTTATATACAAAACGACTCAGTATTTAATGCTAGAAGATTTTATCATCATCTAGATAACCCCTTACACTTAAATATCACGGCTTACGATACCAAAAATACTTCAATTACAAAATCATTCGATATAGATGTAATAAATCTGCCTGACATTCCAACTGACATTAACTTAAGCTCAAACTTGATAGACGAGCAAAGAGCAGCATCTAGCATAGTAGGATATTTAATTACAACAGACATAAATGACAAAGATCATTTTACCTATAAGCTGATAGGCAACAGAAAAGACAATACAGCATTTTTGATAAAAGAGAACAGGCTATTGACAGCAGGTATTTTTGATTACCATGCTCAAAAAAGTTATTCTATTCTTGTGCAAGTAAGTGATTTAGACGGAGATACTTTTGAGAAAGAATTTGATATTCAGGTAAATAATGTAATAAACGCACCTACTGATCTCAACTTTATACCAAAGACAAGCATTTTTGAGAACAATACTGTTGATCAATATCTAGGGAAACTTATTGTTAAAGATGCTGATAAGTCGGAACAGCACACCGTAGAGTTACAAGAAACCACCACAGATGCCAATTACTTTTATTTATCAGGCGATTCGTTATTTGCTAAAACTAGCTTTGATTATGAAGTACAATCAAATTATGCACTCACTTTTAAAGTGACCGATAAGGACGAGGCAACTCTAAATAAAACCATACAGGTACAAATAGTTGATGTTGCTGAAACGGCAAGTGGCGAGTTCTCCACCTATGACTCTTTACAACAATCAAAAAGTATTCGTGTAATAACTGAAGACTTTAACAATGACGGTAAAATCGATGCCTTTGTAGCCAATCAAGAACTGCCTTCTACACTTTGGTTAAATAATGGGCTTGGTGAATTTGTGGCCGTACAGAATTCATTTTCGGCCAAGCCTACTTTTGATGTGGCTCATGCAGATTTTGATCAAGATGGTGATATAGATTTAGCTTTTGCCAATTGGTTTGACATCAACGAACTATGGCTGAACAATGGCGATGGAACCTTTACTAAAAGTGATCAAACTTTTGGTAGAAACATGGCCATAAGCATTACTGCCGCAGACATAAATAATGATGGTTTGCAAGATGTTGTTATTGGAAGTTTCAATGGCATAAACACTACTTGGCTTAACCAAGGTAATGGCGAGTTTCTTATTTCTGCTAAGCAATTTGGTTTCCCGCAAACTTATGCTTTAGAAAAGGGAGACTTCGATAATGACGGAGACATAGACATATTAGAAGTAAGTATTGGAGGTAATGAAAAAATTTGGTTGAATAACGGCCTTGGTGATTTTACCCAACATCCAATAACCATACAAACAGGTATTAATCCATTTAATGCTGATGTGCAAGACTTTAACAATGATGGTTTTTTGGATATTGCCTTTCCTAATCCACAGGGTGGAAATAGTATTTGGTTCAACAATGGCGATGCTACTTTTATAAACAGTGGTCAATCTTTAGGTAATGAAAATACTTTTAGTCTTATTTCTGCCGATTTAGATGGGGATTTAGACAAAGACTTGGTTTTCGCAAATAGAAATACCCCTTTGGAAATTTGGTTGAACAATGGTCATGGTCAATTTTCAAATTCAGGGCAAAGTCTATCTATACAAGATGCTAGGAGCATTGGAGCTGCCGACTTGGATCAAGATAAAGATACCGACTTATTTATAGTAGGTAACGATGCGGTCAACTACATTTGGTTCAATAATACCAAGCCTAGTGGCATCACTTTAAGCAACCATGCTCTTTTAGAAAATAGTCGGAATAGCTTTATAGGAAAAATAGAAGCTATAGATCCCGACAGTAATGACTCATTTACATTTTGGCTGCCATCTCATCATGCTAACAATGCATTGTTTACAATAAGCAATGATTCTTTATATAGCCAAAAATCTTTGGACCACGAACAACTCAAGCAGATAGAAGTTCTTTTAGCTGTAAAAGATAACCATGGTGACACTGCTCAAACCAAAGTGAACATAGAAATTATAGATGTGAATGAGGCTCCAACTTTTAGCATAGATTCAGTATTTACTTTTAACAGTGGGGCTCAAATAGGCGATATCTTTATAGCTGACATTTTTACTGGAGATGAAAGCTTCCAAAACCTCAGATTTGAAGTTGAGCATTTGTCTAACAATATAGACATAATCGATTCTTATTTTTCTTATTTCTCTCCCTACCAATACGGTTACCTATATTTAGAATTTGCGGAAAACGGCTATGGCACTGATACACTCCTTGTCTCGCTTATCGACGATGGCGGGCTTATGAACGGAGGAGAGAATACAGCTAGTAAAACTATTATCGTGCATAAAGAGCAAAAAGCAGTTGAAACAGGAACTACTAATTTTACACTAAATACTGCACCAAATCCTGCTACCAACTTCATTAACTTAAGTATTGCTGATTATTCTATGGCAGGAAGCAATATTTACGTTTATAATATGTCTGGAGAGGTTGTTTTATCTGACACAGGAAATAGCGAGGAATTAACCTTAGACATTAGTCAATTGCAGTCTGGCATACATATAATACACATTGAGCATGTTCACTTTTCAATGACAGAGCGCTTTATGAAGGAATAAATTATTTGGCTAGGTTTTGTTTTAGTGGGAGGGTTATTACGAAAGTAGTACCCTCTCCTTTTTTTGAATCTACTTCTATATTGCCATTGTGTTGTTCTTTCACAATTCCATAAGAGATAGAAAGGCCTAGGCCTGTGCCTTCTCCAACATCTTTAGTAGTAAAAAAAGGATCGAAAATTTTATTTTTTATGTGTTCATCTATGCCATCTCCATCATCCCTAATGGCAACCTTTACCTGTTCGTCATTGTCTAAGAAAGTATTTATGTAGATATTTCCCTTTCCTTTTATTGCTTGTATAGCATTGTTGATTATGTTCATAAATACTTGGTTTAGCTGGCCCGGCAAACAATCTACCTTAGGCAGATTTCCCAGATCTGTGTGTAGCGTAATTCTATCACGCATTTTATTTTTCAATAATGTTATTGTCGACTCTATCCCTTGATTGATATCTACCAACTTATAATCATTTTCATCCAACCTAGAAAAATTCCTCAATCCGAGTACGATTTCTTTAGTACGCTTTGCTCCCTCTTCTATACCCAAAAGCAAATCATCCACTTCTTTTATTAAAACATCGAGCTCTATCTCTTTGCTCAAATGGTTTATATCTGCAATGAGCACATCTTTATCATATCCATTTTGAAAATGCTTAATTTTTTCGAGCAATTCTTTAATATCGCTAATGTCCCTTTTTAATGGGTTGATATTACCAGAAATAAAGTTTATAGGGTTGTTAATTTCGTGTGCGATTCCCGCTGTTAATTGACCTAAGGAAGCCATTTTCTCAGATTCAATGAGTTTTGTTTGGGCAGTTTGCAGTCTCTGGTAGGTCTCTTCTAGTTTTTTGTAAGATTCCCGAATAGCATCTCTCTGAGTTTCGAGTTCTTCGTGGCTTTTACTGATTTCTTCATTGGCTTTTCTTAAACTCTCAGCTTGGGTCAACACCTCCTCAGTTTTTTGCTCTAGTTCAGCATTTGTTAGTTTTATCTCGTCTTTTTGCTTGGCAAGTCTTTTATTCTGCTTCCTCGCTGTCAATAGCCATAGAATAGACATTATCAAACTGACGAACACAAAGGCAAAAATGATTTTTCCTATGCGACTGGTTTGCTCCTTTAGTTGTAATTCTTTTTGCTGTAATTTTATTTCATCTTCTTTCTTCTGAAGTTCGGCTTGCTGCAATTTCCTCTGGTTTTCAAATTCGTTTTGCTCTTTTATCCGCAAGGCTTCCCGCTCCCTAATTTCTGATTCTTTTTTTTGTTTTTCTGCTTCTAGCTGAGCGATTTTTAGTCTTTGGTTTTCAGCTTCTATTTCATCCATAAGTCGCTTTCTCTCAAAAAGCTCTTCTTTTCTGGCAAAGTCTGCAATCTCGCTCTCTGCCTCAACCAATTTTAGGCGCTGCCTCAATTGTTGATTGATGATATCTTGACGCTGCTCTTCTGCTATCTTTTCCCGCAATTCTTGATCTTTCCTATCTAATTCTTCATTGAGCTTTCTCAATCTTTCAGATTCCAATTCTTTTACATTCATTAGTGAATCTTGCATCGATAAGTGCATGCGATAGTAGTGCAGGGCTTCCTCATAATCGCCAAACTTCTGCAAAATATCAGATTTAATATTGTATGCTTCAGAAAGCAACGTAACTTCTGAGTTATCTTCTGCGATTTGTATTGCGCTTTCAACATGCAAATTGGCATTATGGTAATCTTCATTTTGCAAATAGACCTTAGAAATTAAATCATGGATTGAAGCCGCGCCCACCCAATCGTTTTGTCCTTCCTTAATCTCCAAGGCCAATAAAAGGTATTCTATAGATTGCGTGGTATTCCCTAAGTTTTGATAAGCGATACCGATATTTAACAGGGTATTTAAATTTTCTAGATCTGAACCGTACAATTGTTTATCCAACTCATAAGACTTTTTAAATGCCTCAAGAGCTTCTTCGTGTTGGCCTAACCTCGAATAATTAAACCCCATGTTATTATAGGTAGAGGTCATTCCTGTAGAGTCTCCTATGTCAATGAATATTTCTAATAGCTCTTTGTTCAGCGAAAGCGACTCTTCGTAATTTTCCTTGAGATTTTGGATATCTATTAACTCGCCCAAAGTTTTTATTTGGCCCAGAATATTTTCTCTGATTTTGTACAATCTCAAAATTGTAGAGAAATTTTCAGCTGCATTTTCGTAAGCTTCTAATTCCTTAAAAATTCCCCCCGCTTTTTGCAAGGCCGTAACCTGCATTTGCCAATCAGATTTATCTTCAAATACTTTAGCGGCCTGCGTGTAGTACTCAGAGGCGGTTTGATGCGCTTTTTGCGCTTCATAAACTTCTCCTATTCCTAGTAAATTTTGGGCTATTTTTTCTTTGTCAATCTTTTCGGAACTCTCCAATAAAGTGTTCGACTCCAAAAAATGCCTTACCGCCTGATCATAGGCTTGGCGATGCTGACTTATTTTGGCCCTTTGCTGAAGAATCCATGCTCTAGCATATTCATATCCGTTGCTAATAGAAATATTCCAAGCTTGATCTGCGCCTCTTTCAGCGGTTTCATAATTACCAATTACGATTAAACTATCTATCAAAGATAATTTCTCTTCTAAAAAAATAGGGATAGAATCTTTTTCTATTGTTTGAGCCATACTATTTAAGCTCAGGCAACATACAATTACCGAGTAAAAAATTGCTAGCTTGAGCCTTATATGCCTGTGTATCCCAATAAACATTCTTAAAAGTAACTAAATAGGATTTTTATAAAAAAAATACTAGTCAAGAACAAATCGCAAACCTATCTGTGCATTTCTCGCCAATTGTGGATTATAGAGCATGTCTATATCAAGTCCGGTTGCCCCAATGCCTCCGTATTTTGCATCAAAAACATTTTTCACCCTACAATAAGCACTAAAGTTTTCATTAACCTGATAACTGGCCATTAAGTCCAATGTATAATAGCCATCATTTTTATACAATGGATTTGAAAAAGCCTCCAAATTTGGAGTAAATCTCCTAAACCAGTCTGTCATAAATATGTTTTCTGCGTTAATGTACAACTTTTCAAAAAAAGTAGCATTTATTTTTAATTGCCCAATAAATTCTGGCATCATCCTAAAATCTCTGATATTTCCTTCATTACCAGCCAATCTTTCTCTGCCTTCTGTAAGCGTTAAGTAAGCATCGAAGCCAAGATCTATGGGTCTATAAAGCTCTTTTGCAGATACAGCTAACTGAAGCCCAAAAAGTGTAGCTTTGGCTTCTTTACTATTTATACTTGTTCTGGTTTCTAAATTTCCCTCAGCTACATTTTGGTATAAAGTAGTATCTATAGTTTGTAGAGAACCCTTGATCAAATCTGTAATCCTATTATGGAAACCTGTAAAGTTAATAGATAGGTTTTCTGTAAAGTTGTGCTTAAATCCCACTTCAAAAGATTGAAAAACCTCAGGATCCAACTCAGTATTTGGAATAATTGCATAAATGACCGTACTATCTCCCATGTTAGAATCTATAGATAAAGAATTATAGATGACAGATGAAGCTGGTGCTTTAAAAGCTGTACCAAAAGAAGCCTCTAAACTAGTAGATTTGTTCATTTTATATATTCCTGCCACTCTCGGGTTAATGGTGCTCCCGTAGAGCGAATTTCTATCTGCACGAAAACCAGCAATTAGGTTAAAATTTGTATAAGAAGCATAAACCTGGGCAAAAACTGCCATATTATTAAAATTTACTGGATTGTAGCCAAAGGTGCCAGTCAATGGATTGGGTTCTGGTATATTGCGCCTAAATGGTGTATAATCTTTGGGATTAAATGGTGCATCTAACTCATTGGTTCTAGGCAAATTACTAGAATATTGAAAAGAAGCTCCTGATACTATTTCTATATTTTCATTAAGATTGATACTCAAAAGTTGTTCTCCGAAAAAATCGTCGGAGGCAGCATAAATATAGGAGAGTTCCCCATCTCTATAGACTGGAGAAAATGCCGTTTTAGAGTCTGTTCTATACCTGAGGTAAGAAAGGTTAGTGACGATAGATACCTTGTTATTTAAATTTTTATCATAGCTCAAACTATATCTACTGATTCTTTCTGCAACATAAATTTGAGGGAATCTGAAAGAAAATAAGAAAGGACTTCTACCTAAAGATGGATGGTCCCGCCTGTACATGCTATTTATTGAAAACCTTAAACCTTTATAGTTAAAATCAGCCCCCCAATTCTCAGAGGCCTGCGGAATATCAAAAATATAGTCTTCGTGATTTATCAGGTTGTCTACAAAATAATCATTCTTTACGCTCTCTATGGTGGCCTCATCGGCTCCCAAGGCCTTGAGTCTTTCATCTAAAAATGTTTCAGTAAGATCTGCCGGATCATCAGGAGAGATACTCATTCCTCTGTAGGTAATCTGTAAGGGAACATCATTGATTTCAAAATAATCAAACGGACTAAAAACCTCTGGTTGATTATCGTAAACATCTAAATGATCCCTTTTGAAACGACTCCCATAAATTGAATAACTCAATATTTTATTGTCTCTGCCCGCTTTGCCTCCAAGCATAAAATTGACATACTGGTAGCCATCATTACCTACTTCTACGTCTCCATGGGCAAAAACCCCTTTTTCAGCTTTCTTTGTAATAATATTAATCACACCGGCTGTAGCATCGGCTCCATACAAGGCCGAAGAAGGTCCGTAAATCACCTCAATACGTTCTGCTTGCCTTACAGGAAGTTGAGCACCCAGTGGAATGCCTCCTAAAGTAGAAGGTTGTATGGGAATGCCATTGATCAATATTTTTGTGTAGG
>Ga0207419_1003135_pt1 | contig 10112 bp, 11 predicted proteins | sample ElkSloMetagenome_4_FD_184723 | JGI IMG/M metagenome (GOLD analysis project Ga0207419, IMG submission 184723) | Hot spring microbial communities from Elkhorn Slough, Monterey Bay, USA - MD2A (version 2) | ecosystem: Environmental > Aquatic > Marine > Intertidal zone > Estuary: Microbial mat ... | reverse complement strand
TAAAGGTCAAGAAATTGACAAAATATGCTGGCGTAGCACAATGGTAGTGCATCCGACTTGTAATCGGAAGGTTGTGGGTTCAAATCCGACCGCCAGCTTTGATTAGAGGCACTTTCAGACAATACACAATACCCCTTTGACGCGAATTTGGAGCGAATTTGGAGCGAAACAGATATTCGCTCCATTTGGATTAGCTATCTATTGAAACAAGGATAGAATAACAGATTTTTATTACAAAGCTAGAAATTAAGTGGAACAGTGGAACGGTAACTCTGTATCCCTTACTATGTAAGGATTAGGGTATGTTCCATATACTGTTCCCTATAGTTATTTGATGTTCCACTGGAACGCTTGCTAGTAGAGGAGGTAAACCACAGTATGAGTAAGCAAAGGTACTACTTTCATGGAGACAAAAGAGGAACTGAGTATTATTGCTGTCGCTGTGACGCTTTTGTTGACTCCCGTCATGATCATCTTTTTGACTGGGAGTATTTTAAGCATTGTAGAAAGGCTGATAAGAAGCTCTTAAAAGCTTTTAGTTATAAATGGTTTAGACCTTCACAGGCTCCAAGCTGGTATGACTAGCCCACAAAAAAAAACACCTCTCTAACAGAAGGGTGCTGACTAATGATGCTTAACTTTGCTCTACTGATTTACTTTACTGGCACGGGCTGACTAACTGATTGCTTTGGCTCATCCTCAATGAAAGTAATCGGTAGTTCTTGGATGAGTCTGTACTTGGGATGTAGACACCTGTTAACAGATAGTGTTGACACTGTAGACACCTATTGTATACACTGTAGACAAGTAGTGTAGACAGGTGTATACATGGCAAGTGAACTGATAAGCTTTAGACTCTCAAACAGTGAACTGGACTGGCTTAAAGACAATTGTGAGGATGGAGAATCTCTCAACCTTACAGCCAAGAGACTGCTACTGTCCCTCAACTCCGGTGTTAACAGTAGTGTAGACAGTGTAGACAAGGGAGTAGACAGTGTAGACACTCCCAACATAAGAGAGGAACTGGAACAGCTACAATTCAATCTGGATGAACGTTTAGCGGAAATTGAGGAACGCCTAAAAAAGCTGAAAGCCTGAGTAATGAGGTAGAAACACTCAGGCAGATGGTTGACGGTGGTGTAGACAGGTGTAGACAGCTAGAGAACTGGTTGGTTGAAACACTCCCCAAGCTGAAATTAGAAAGAGGGTACACGTCCAACTCAGCAGGCCGACTAATCAAGTCAATTGAACGGTTGGCTGATAGCTCTGGTTAACCCAAAAGTAAAACCGCCCCAATCCAATAGGGCGGTCGAACACTCAAAACAGTCTATGCTATTGATTCTTGAGTCTAGCCGAATCGACTAACAACTCTTTGACTTTAGCAGAGGCGATCGTAATTATTCCTCTGGCTTGGCTTGTTTCTGACGTTTCTTGAGCATAGACTTGTATACTTCCACTTTATTTAGGTTCTCAACTTCCCTGTAAATCCCTTCTCTAATCCAGGCAGCACACATACCGGATTGCGTTCTACCAGTCTCCTCTAGTATGAGTTTTAATATTTCGTCCAGATCGTCTGGTATGATGACTGTTACAGATGCCATAAAAGCTTATATCCTAAGTGTCTGTTGACAGGATATCATTAGTTATGTATCATCTGAAATAGTAAAAACCGAATGAGCGTTTAGGGCGGTGCGCCAACACCTTATCCCTAAACTCCCTCAACGACTGACGTACACTCAGGATGAGGTAAGTATGACATTAGCAGAATTAAAGGCTCAAGCTCAAGTGCTTGGGCTAACTAAAGATTTCATCTCCCAACATGGAGACTTGCGTAAAAAAGCGACTTGGCAAGCAGCCGTCAACGCTTATGAGTCCGAGTTATTGGAAGAACAGGAAACTGAGGAAACCGTCTCAGACGACCTGTTTGAACCTCTGGAGCAACCGGAAGTTATCAACATCACCCCAGAGTCTCACCCGGAAACTTGGGAACTGTTACAACCGCCAATCGAACCCGGCAAGCTTATCAACAAGTCTGTTGACGGTGACTACTGGGTAGTGATTGGTGATTGGGTCAAACTGGATGAAGCCCACACTTGCCAAGTGACTCATGTTCTGACCGAGAATAATGTTGAGGTTCAGATGGAAACCGGGGAAGTTCTCAACGTTACCCCTAACCGACTCCGACACCTGACAGAATCCGAACTAGATGAAGTGGACGCACCAGAAATCTCTGACAACCTGTTTGAGCCATTGGCAGAACCGGAGATAGTTAACATCACTCCCGAATCTCACCCCGAAACTTGGGAGATGTTGCAACCGCCCAACTACCAGGTGATCAGTGAAGCTACTCCCATGACCGCTCACATCTTCACCCCTAAACATTTCATTCAGGTAGAGAAATCAGAAGAAAGCCCGCATAAACGCACGCCCCCAAAGCTTCCATTGCAGGATTTTTTCGCTGCATTATTTTCGCCACCGAAAGTCTGTCAAACCAGTCAATAAGCCTTAACCGAACACCCAGGTTTGGACTGAGATTTCTCATCAATCTGCTAATACTGGGATTGTTCTGCGCTGGTTATATTGCGGGTATTGCCTTCACACCCGTAGAAATTCAGATACTTAGATTGGAATTTTCGGAGCGAAAATGAACGAACAGCAATTAGTTGAACAACTGTTGACTCAACCCTCAGATTTCTTGTGTGAAGTTTTCTTCTCAATCGTAGAGGAAACAGTCTCTCAAGACCCGTTAGTGCAGGCTATCCAGAAGCTAGACCCTAACGCACAGATTCGGATTATTTCAGCAATCAACAACAGTTTCTAACTGTTAAATCAGTGGGATTGGGCGGTTTTGTGGGTAGGTGTAACCCTCATCATGTCAAATTATCAAGGTAAAAAAACAATGGGATTATTGAACGCATTAGGATTTGTAGGAGAGTCGAAGCTAGCTCCCGTGGACGGCTCACACAGTTTGGATCATGACCGGATTCATGGAGCCAGTAACGCTCAAGCAATCACACCGGACAACGTGCCAGATGAAGCTTGGGACACCATCCGACCGTTCCCAGTTTGGGCAGGACAACACTTGATGTCTGAGGAAGAATCGGGAGCAATTGTTGAGCATTGCAAGGAGTTTAAAAACAACGTCAAGGCAACGGAAAAGGCACTTGATGAAATGATTGATACCCTTGATAAGCCAGCCGCTTCTATTAATCAGAAAAAGCAAAAATACATCCGAGCTGAGGGACGTTTTGAACGTCGGACAGTCGGCTACAAACACACCACCGGGAAGTATTTGCAAGGACAACGTCCCAGTTACGCCAAGCTCGGAACTGACTACAAAAACGCCGAACTTGCTGCTGATAATGCTATTGCAGCTTTAGCGGCTAGCCTGTAATTTTAATTAGTAAAAGAGGGGTTTGTAGCCCCTCTTGACCCTTACATTAAGTCAAGACAATGATACCAACATTCAGACTTTTTGGATTCTTCTCAATCGGCGTAGCAATCTCAGCAACTTTCAGCCATGCTGCTACACTTTCCTCAGACTTCCTCCCCATTGGAGTGATGTTTATTAGTATTGTTGCCATCTTTTCACTCGCAATCGGACTGGGTGCTTACTTCCTTAGAGAGCGTCTGGGACTGGAGCTGTACTTGGTCTATTTATTCATTGCAACCTGTGTTGCTGCATTAGTTTTGGGAGGTGGTTTGTTATGGTATTAAGCCTTGAGAGAACCTCAAAACTCGCACATTTATCTCATACTCTGCTCACCATTGTAGGAAGCGGTGCAGTTGTTTGTTCAATCATAGGATTGACCATTCCAACAATGCACAGAGATAAAGACAATATCTGGCACGTAATGAAGAACTGGGGAGCCATCGGATTGATTGCCTCTAGCGGCTTAACAATGGTCTGGACTTCTAAGCAATTGGAATGGGTAAACCCAGAGGTTAACGCCATAGAAAAAGCACAAATAGCACAAGGTAAACACTCAATTGCCTCATGGTTATTTCAGGCAAATAAACTCAATTCAGACATTGCTCAAAGTTTAATTACTGATAACTCACCCGTACAGCAACGCCAACAAGCGGAAATACTAGAAGCCGCTTTTCAAGAGGGTTTACAGCGTGGCTACGATGAAGCCATACAAAGTTTACCGGAAACGGAAACGACAATTTCCCATGATGGGGAAACGGGAAACACGATGGAAGTTAGCAACATCAGTCCCGAGTTAATTGAAATGGTTCAAATTGAGATACTTGACGGGAAACCTGAGAGTAAAATCGTCATGGACACTCTGGGAATGAGAGGACGTAACTACAAGAAAGGTAAAGAGATTGTCAGACAAATTAAACGGTTAATGGAGTCAGAAAATGAATAGAACTTATTTGTTTCACGAATGCGGTTAATGGAGGAAAACCAATGAAAATCAAAGAAATTGAATTCGGAGTAACAGTTAATCTAGGTAATTACGAATCTTGTAAATTGTCTCTGAGAATTGAGTTAGAGGACTGGGAAGACCCCACAGAAACCCTTGCAGCTTTGCAGAAAAAAGTGATTGAGCTGTCTGGAGCTAAACCCAGCTTGCTCAATAAGCTTCCCACTTATAAAAACAACTGGGAGGTTCTCAGAGAGCTTGAAGATGCTCAACAGCTTTACCGAGACAAACGGAAACAACTGGATAAGTTAGTTTTGGAGATTGAGCGTCTAGAAGCCCGTGTAAAGGGAGCCGAGGAGTTAGTAGAAACGCTTGAGTATTTCAACTATCAGAACATCACGATCAGTGAGCTTGAACAGATGATTGAAAAAATTAAACTCATGAAGGGCTATCAACACAAACTTGAAGACCAGATTGACGATAAGGGCGGTTATGACTCTGATGACTCCTCAATGTTCTAAGCAACAATTCATGGACTGGGTAGAAACCACATAGCAGACTACAACAACCGAGGTAACAGCCAATATCAACGGGTTTACTTGGAAGCCGAGTTACTGGGTGACATCAGTTCAGTTGAGGGGGTGATGTTGTTAGAAGGGAGAGAGGATGTTTGACGCCGATTGCCTCTCTTCCCCGTACAAGGCTGTACAGAGACATACTCTATTACGTTGAAAGATATTGAAAGGTGTTTTTTTGTATCCTGATATATCCATCAATATCGGCGTTTATCTTGGGGTACATCAACGCATTTAGAGATATTATTCAATATCGGCATTTATACTAGCTTAAATCAATATATTTAGAGGTATTGATTTGTATTTTTGCAGATATCTGAATATTGCCAAATATCGAACAATATAGGGATGTATGCGCTTTTATTTCACTGGATTGATTTTTGTTCACTTGTATTACTTTGTATGTGTTTGTATGGACTGATATTTGATTGTATCCTTCTGTAGCGATGGTTATTTGGGTTGATTGCCAGATATTGGCCAGTATATGACTCTATGGGTATTGATCGGTAGATAAATAGACCTATCTCACAGTAACCGTAAGTATGTGGAGATAAAACCCAAGTGTGCATAGTTGGGTGACAATACTAAACGTTTTTAAATGGGTAGGTCAGCAACCGACTTTAGGTCAGGTTTAGAGGCACAGAGGTATAAAAAGAGTTACAAAACACAAAAAAAACAATCCCATAGTTGGACTGAATGCTTGATGTATTGGGGAATTTCTTGTAAGCTTTTCCTTGGAATCCCTCGGGTAATCTCTTGATGAAGATTGCTTTGCCAGTGGGCAGTTAGGGTAAGCCGGCACCGAAAGGTGAGCGGTGAGGGGGGTTCAAGGGTGGTAGCAGAGAGACACAGCCGAGGAGACTAGAGACACCCTGCTACTGCGCGAAGTTTACAAGCTAAAACCCCTTACTAGAGTCTCGTCCGTAAGGGGTTCTTAAAGCTTGAACACATGAAAAATAATAACTCAGAACGATTCCAAAGTAAAGACTTTTCCGAAAACTGCCAGTACAGGCAGAGACTAGACCAACTGCTGAAGGCACCGTTGACGGGTTGGGATAGAATCTTCATCCGCGACTTAGACCGTCAGTGGAAAATCTGCAACAGAGACGGCAAGGAATTCAAGCTGTCTACCAAACAATCTGCAAACCTACAACGCATAGAAAAAGGAGGTAATCGCTAATGTTTACCTCTGAACAACTCAAACACGCCACAAAAGACAATCCCTGTCCTCACTGCGGTAAAACCGATTGGTGCTACAGTTTGGGAGATTTGACGGTCTGTAAACGAGGGTTTGACCCCGCTACTGGATGGATAAGAACCTCTAAGACTGATAAAGAAGGTGATCACTTCTACGTCATTGAACGTCCAGACTCATCCTTCACTCGCAACGGTTACTCATCACGTCCCAGTTCACCACCAAAACCACCAACTATTGAACTGGCAAGACTACCCGAACAGCCCAAACCTCTCCAATCCGAAACCAAAGGGAGTAAAGTCATCACCGTTTACCCTTACGGCCCAGAACATCAGATAAAACGGGTTGAGACATTTGAGGGAGATCAGCGAACCGGAAAACAAATGTACCAGTACCATCTGGAAGACGACAAGATGGTACCAGGCAAGGGCGATCTGCCCTGGAATGCCTACCGGATTGATGAGGCTATCCGTTACGGCAAGGGTAAAGGGGTGTTAATCGTAGAGGGTGAGAAATGCGTTGAGGCAGCCCGTCAAAATCAAATAGCTGCTATCACCTGGCAGGGTTCAAACTGGACGGTTGATCAAATGACAGCCGACTTGCTGAAGCTCAAGATAGCGGGAGTTTCATTTGTCGCTCACGAATATGATCACGATGATGCCGGGACTAAGAAAGCAGAAAAAATTGTTGAAGCGGGAAAACGGGCAGACTTTCCAACTTATCTAATTGACCCGGTTGAGCTGTGGTCAGAAATGCCAGATAAAGGCGACATTGTTGACTGGGTTGAGCAGGTTGAACTGACACCTGATCAACGAGTTAAACAGTTACAGAAGACAGCTAAACTCCAAACTCCTCAACCCCGAAATCACCCCTTAGCCAAAAGTAAGAAAGCAATCAAAATAGAAATGGAACGGGAATTAGCCAGAGAAACAATTGGCAATCAACTACGATTCAATGAACGCACCCGTGAAATTGAAATTTTCTGTGAAGAAATGGGTGTTGTAGGTGAACGCTTTGACTTAGATTTCCCAGACATTCAACTGGTCAAATACTGGGGTTTAGGTCTTGAACTGGGAGCTAAAAACACTGAGGGTGTCATCCGAGAAACAGCTAAGGAAAACTCTTATGAACCCGTGAGAGACTACCTTGAGGAATGCGCCGAAAAATATAGAGACACAAACATCTTAGACAACCTGGCAGAAACCTTGTTTGGTGCGACTGAACCCATACATCAAACCGTCTTCAAAAAGACGCTGATCAGTGCCGTAGCAAGAGTTTATGAGCCAGGGTGTAAGTGTGAATCCGTGACGATTTTGTACAGTCCTCGCCAGGGAATTAACAAATCAAGAACCTGGGAAACTTTATTCGGACGGGAATACTTCTGTGACAACGTAGGAGATATTTCAAACAAAGATGAGGTAGCAAAACTGCACCGCGTCTGGGGCTGTGAATGGAGCGAGTTTGAAAACATTACCAGCAAGAAAGATGTGGGAAAAATCAAGGCATTCCTCTCAACATCAATTGATTTAATCCGTGAACCTTACGGACGTAAATGTGAACCTATATCCAGGCGGGCTGTCATTGTCGGAACCACAAACAGAGACGACTTTCTACGGGACGATACAGGCAACCGCAGATTTAATATTATTGAGGTTAACAAACCAGAAATTGACATTAGTTACCTCAAAGAACACCGCGATCAGGTTTGGGCTGCTGCTGTTCATCTTTATAAGCAAGGGGAAGGTTGGTGGTTAACTGCGTCTGAGCAGAAGCAATCCAACGAGATCAACGAAGACTTTAGAGATGAACTCCCATTAGAGCAAGAAATCGCCGACTTGGTAGCAGGCAAGGATAAAGTTACAACTCGCTGGATACTGGGAGAAATCAAATCAGTAGAGATGACCAGATATGCAGACCAACAGCAGGTCACAAGAGTTATCAGCAAAGTTTTAGCCCGACAAGGTACATGGAAACGTAGCAAGTTTAGAGACGACACGGGCAAATCGGTCAGGGGCTATGTCAAAGTTGACCGGAAACCAGAGGAACCATCCTCTAAAACTGTTCCACTAACCGAGGCTGTTCCACTAGATAACGGAACAAATTTCGGGAACGGAACAACCAAGCGGAACGTACCCAATCCCTCTCCCAGTAGTAACTCTGGCGATAGCGTTCCACACGTTCCGCAAAAAGAACAGGTTCCACAAAAAAATAAAAACCCAGAGACACACCCATCACCCGAACCGATCCAAGAGCAAATCAAGAATTACCTCAGAGAAGGCTTAATTTCTAACAAGCGTGTTAGCCAAAAAGAGTTATTCAGTCACTTCCCCAATCACCCAGACGAGGTAGAGGTACTGCTCAAACGAGTTGAAAACATGGGTCGGATTTGTCGTAGAGGTGGATACATCTACTCAGTAAGTTCCCAAAAATTCAAGCCAGGTGATCAGGTATCTGTAACTGAAGGTGATCGCAAAAGCTATTGGGGAGTCATTCAGAAATACAACGGGTTGAGTCAAGAGCAAAAGCACTCCTACATCGTTGAACTTGAAATAGGAGTCCGTAAAGAGCCTGGAATTTACTACGAAAATCAGTTGAGAAAGGTTTAACAACACAAAACCTATGAGCAATCAATCCGAGCGCCGCAAAGGTCGGGTTGGAGTTTCGTCCTGCAAGGGAGTTTTGAGGTTATCACTTCCCCGATTCCTGTATGAAGGCAAGCGGAAACATCTCTATTTGGGATTGCAAGACAACCCAGACAACCGAAAACTTGCAGAAGCAAAAGCCCGACAGATTGAAGCGGATATTATCTACGAGCGCTTTGACTCCACCCTAGAACGGTATCGCCCTCAAAAAACTGTGGCAATTGAACAGCCAAAGACATCAGAGACACTGGTGCAACTCTACCAACAGTACATAGAAGCCAGACGCTCAAGCGTTCGGCCCGGAACATGGAGAGGTAACTACTTAGTAGCGCTCAACCATATCCGGCGATCGCCTTTTGCAAACGTTGACCCAGACCTAGAGAACACTGGCTACGCTCAAAAGATGCTGGATTGGGCAAGTCAAACCCTCAAACCCGACGCTTGCAGACGGTTAATGGTTCAACTGAACGCCTGCCTGAAGTGGGCTATAGAATCCAAACGAATTAAACTCACCCGTTCACCATTTGAAAGCATGGCAGGGAAAGCCAAAAAGCGGATCAAGAAATCTGAGGATGAGGAGACAGACATCAACCCGTTCACCAAATCCGAGCGAGATGCCATCATAGAAGCTTTTAAAACCCGCTCTCAACACCGTCACTATTACCATTACGTCGCCTTCTGCTTTTATGTGGGCTGTCGTCCGAGTGAAGCGATCGGCCTGACCTGGAATGACATCTCAGACGACTTGAGCAAAATCACATTCAGAAATGCAATAGTAGCGGCTGTTGGAGGAAAAGAAAAATGCAAAGGACTCAAAACCCAGAGCAAACGGATGTTTCCCTGTAATAACCAAGTTCAAGAACTGCTCAGAGAAATCCAGTCAACCCGTCAATCGAGCAACGGTTTGGTGTTGACCTCAACCAAAGGCAAAGTATTTAGTACCAGCTACTTCCGTAAAGTTTGGATTAAGGTACTTGACGAATTGGGGATTGAATACAGAAAGCCCTATCAGACCAGACACACATTTATCACCCTATGCCTTGATGTGGGGAGAGATGCAAAGGATGTCGCCAAGTGGGTAGGTAATAGCGCTGAGATAATCTACAAAAACTACGCGGGTTACAGAACGGAACTATCCGTCCCAGAAATCTGAGCATCTTGGTGTTATATTGCCGTTTTTGGAGTGAATTTGGAGCGAATTCTACCTCTGTGCAGAGGGTGTCAACCTCTAAAGGCAGCGACTAATAAGAACCTCAGAGCAGAGACAGTAACCGACTTGTAATCGGAAGGTTGTGGGTTCAAATCCGACCGCCAGCTTCCTGCCTAA
>Ga0207419_1003134_pt1 | contig 10113 bp, 5 predicted proteins | sample ElkSloMetagenome_4_FD_184723 | JGI IMG/M metagenome (GOLD analysis project Ga0207419, IMG submission 184723) | Hot spring microbial communities from Elkhorn Slough, Monterey Bay, USA - MD2A (version 2) | ecosystem: Environmental > Aquatic > Marine > Intertidal zone > Estuary: Microbial mat ... | reverse complement strand
GAATCCCCGCCATGATGGTCGGTAGCGCCAGCGGCAGTTCAACCTGAATGAGTCGCTGGCGCTCGGTAAACCCCAGCGCCTGACAGGCTTCCAGTACATCAGCCGGCAAGCCGTCGATGCCGGTCAACGTATTCCGAACGATGGGCAGCAGCGCATACAGTGTCAGTGCAATCAAAGCGGGCAAAGTGCCGATCCCAAACAGCGGCAGCAGGATGGCGAGCATCGCCAGGCTGGGAATGGTTTGCAGCGCATTGATGACGGCCATGACCGGACCCTGCGCTGCAGGCCGCCGGCTGAGCAGGATACCGATGGTCAATCCAATGATGATCGCAATACCGGTCGAACCGGCAGTCAACACAAAGTGCTGTACCAACTTTTCAATAAGCGCTGGCCCACGTTCAATCAGAAAGGCGAACAGCTGGTTCATCGCAACCGGAGATCATCAAGTGCCTGAAGCGGCTTGCTGAACAAATTCTCGACAAACGGGGTTGCCGGTTCATTGATCAATTCACGGGCCGATCCAACTTGTTCGATTTTTCCCTGATGCAGTACGACTATACGGTCGGCCAGGCGAATGGCCTCGAACAGGTCATGCGTGACAAACACGATGGTCTTGTTCAGGGACTGCTGCAGCGCTTTCAGCATTCCCTGTAGCTCATCTCGAGTAATGGCGTCCAATGCTCCGAACGGCTCATCCATCAGCAGCAGATCAGCACCACTGGCCAAAGCGCGGGCGACGCCAACGCGTTGCTGCTGACCACCGGACAGTTCGTCCGGCATGCGTTGTGCGTAGCGTTTGGCATCAAGCTGAACACGATCCAGCCAGTCGAATGCTTGTTGATACGACTCGTCTTCGTCATCACCGCGCAGCCGCGGAACGGTCAGTACGTTGTCGACTACGCTCCAATGCGGAAGCAGGCCGATACCCTGAAATACATAGCCGATGTTACGCCGCAACGAAACCGGATCATAATCCCGTACGGGGCGGCCTTGCAGCCTGATTTCACCCTGATCGGGCTCCAGCAACCGGTTGATCAGCTTCAGCAACGTGCTCTTGCCTGAACCGGACGAGCCCAGCAGTACAACGAACTCGCCAGCGGCGATTTCCAGCGACAGTGGTGCCAGCGCATCGTACTGGTGCTGGTAGCTCTTGGCGACTTGCTCAAGCGTGATCAAGAAGATAAATCCGTAAGACCGTAGATGAGTATATCGCCATCGCCAAGAGCCGGTCATCCGCTCCAGTAGGCCATACAGATGATTGGTGGATCTAGTTCAGAGAAAAGTCCGTTTCAGGAAGATCGGATCGTAAAACGACTAAAGCCGATCGAGCGCCAAGGGCACTTTGTCTATTCCGATGAACTGCAGTCCAGCGTCAACTCGATCGAGATATCGTCGGCTTCTCCGGCAAAGGTGGTTGGAAAACCCTCATTGCTCGGCTCGACACCAATGTAGATTTCGTCGGTTTCGGTTTGAACGTCGACTAACCCGTATCGGCTGGGTCCGGTAGGCACACCGAGTATTACGCTGGGTGCCGATCGTTCGTCGCGGCTGTAGGCCCGCTGCACCGGTCTTCCTTCACAACGAACCGCTAAATCGATGACCAGTCGACCGAAAAACCGGTGACCTGGCCATTTGGATCCTCGACCGGCTGTGCGTAAACCGAAGCAATCAGTGCAACGAGTGTGATGAAACTGAATACTTTTTGCATAGCGCAAGACGTTCGATATCGTATAAGAGGTGGGCTAGTGCTCAGCTCAGCTTGGCTTGGATGACGCCCTATGATGCCAGGCAAATATAGCAAATAGCCCCAACGCCAGCAGTGTGATGGAGAGGGGCGACCAGAGCGGGACGGCTTTTGCTGGAGCACCCAGGATTACTGTTACTTCGAAAAATCCGCCATCGGCTATACCGGTCAAGCCATTGACATCCACCGTCAATTTGTGCCGCGTGAAGCTGACATTGCCAGCATTAAAACCAGGAATATCCTGACTTTCTACTGTAGTGCCGAGTATTGGCAGCGGGATGAAAAAACGCATTTCATGAGGTGGTGAGTTGCCAAATGCACAGCCCGACTCCCGAATGCATTCAAAGCGAATCGAGTCGTCGGATATATCAATCTCGTAGCTACCGAACGCCTGGGTAAAGTCGATGCCTGGGCCGGCGATGAAGGTGGCATCGTCGGGCAGAGCAGGATTTTTCCCATCCTGAGTAATTCGTTGATAGGTGATTTCTTCGCCGATCAGGTTGGCTGAAGCGCTGTGCGATGCAGCGAGCAGCAGCGCGATCATGATTCCTCTGGTAAGACTCATATTTGTTCCCCGGCTCAAAGCTGAATGCAAGGGAACGAATATACAAGTCAGATCAGCGATTTGCAATTTATTGGTCGATCGACTGGGTTTCGGCCAATCGAACTTCGGGTGAACATCACAAGTTGGTAGACACGTGACTAGTGGCAACTGGACGCGAACCCAGTTCAATGTCGGTGATGGCCAATACGGCGCTCGCGTCATTCGCAGGGAAGCGGATTCTCTGATCTACAGCTGGAGTGGATGATGATGCTGTTTGAACGCTACTGATAGGCCTCGGCTTGCAGCCTGAAAAGTGTTGCATAGCGGCCGCCGAGGGCCATCAGTTCGTCGTGGCTACCGTATTCGATGATCTTCCCTTCACTCATGACGGCAATACAGTCAGCCCTGCGAACCGTAGAAAAGCGGTGTGAAATCAGGATCAGGATTTGATCTTTCGCCGTCTCCTGCAAATGGTCAAACACGGCCGCTTCGGCCTGAGCGTCCATGGCTGAGGTCGGTTCATCAAGAATCAGAATATCGGCTTGCTGTCTCATGAAAGCGCGGGCCAGTGCAATTTTTTGCCACTGCCCACCGGACAGCTCATACCCGTCTTTGAACCAGCGGCCCAGCTGTGTTTGATAGCCCGAAGGCAGCGCATTGATAAAATCGTCTGCCAGGCCTTTTTCAGCCGCTAGTTGCCAGCGTTCGACATCGTCGAAGCGCTCGACATCGCCTGCACCAACATTCTGACCGACCAACCACTGGTAGCGCGCAAAATCCTGGAAAATCACGCCGATTCGATCTTGCAGCGCGCGCGGATCCCACTGTTTCAGCGAGCTGCCGTCGAAGAAAATATCGCCCTGATCGATCTCATACAAGCCGGCAATCAGCTTGGTCAATGTGGTTTTACCGGAGCCGTTTTCACCGACCAGCGCCAGCGAACTGCCCGGTTTCAGCGCGAGATTGATGTTGCTGAGTACGTTTCGATCTGTACCCGGGTAGGTGAAGCTCAGATCGACAATTGCCAGGCCGCTGCCGGGCTCACTGCCTTGAGTCAGTTGACCACGCCGCGCTGCATCGGGCAGTTCCAGAAATTCATACAGGCTCGACAGGTACAGGTGATCTTCGTACATGCCGTTGACCGAGGTTAGACTTGCACTGACTGCCGATTGACCCTGCTTGAAGACCATCATGTACATGGTCATTTCACCGAGCGAAAGATGACCGGCTACGGTGGCCAGCACCACCCAGGCAAAGGCTAGATACAACGCGCCAGTGCCCAGCAGACCTAATCCAAAAGCCCACCAGCCACGCCGGATGGTCAGCGCCCGGTCTTCCTTGAACAGCGTTCGAAAAATCGTTCGATAGCGCTTCAGCAGGGTCGGCGCCAGGTTGTATAACTTGACTTCCTTGGTGAAGTCATCGCGCGCCAGAACCATTTCCAGATAGTTCATTTCACGTGACTCGGGCGAACGCCAGCGGAATAACATAAACGCCTGGCCGGCAAATTTTGCTTCAACAAAAAACGCGGGCAGTCCACCCAGCACCAGCAGCAGCACAGCCCAGGGTGAGAACGCCAACAACAGTCCGCTGAAACTCAATATCGAGATGCCGTTTTGCATCACGCCAAAGGTTTTCTTGACCAGTGCCAGCGGTCGGGAGGACGCCTCGCGTCGGGCCCGTGTCAAGCGATCGTAAAATTCGGCGTCCTCGAGTTGCGCCAGTTCCAGCCTTTGCGTCTTTTCAAGAATCATGAGGTTGACGCGTTGCCCGAGCTGCGCTCTGAGCAGGCTATTGGCAATGTTCAGCCCCGTCTGGCTGGCGGCCATGGCTGCGACCAACAGGGCTTCCAGCCCAAGCCAAAGCCAGATTTCATCGCTCATTTCGCCAAGCTCAATGGCCACAACGACGCTGTCGACCAATAGTTTGCCTACCCAGGCAACACCGGCCGGAAGTAATCCGGCTACTAGCGTCAAGCAGGCCAGTGCGACAGTCAACCACTTGCTGGTTGCCCAAACCAGCGCCAGCGCGCGCCGGCCGTAGGTGAGCAACGGTCGAAATTGGGCGATCAGGCCTGGTTGTGATTCAATGGCGGTCGACATGGCTTTGCTTGGCTGTTTTCAGGCGATGCCGATGCGCTCGATTGCAGACAACGACGGTGTGTCAACGGCTTCAGCGTTCTCAGCTTTCGATCGGCTGAATCAAGAGCTGCAGCTGGAGTATCAGCCTGCTGGGCTGGTTACCTGAATAGTGAAATGGAGGCTGCGATTGTCCACGCTGACGGTAAAGGGCGCGTTGTCAATCGTTTCATAGCGAAACTTCGTGGCCAGCGTTTCGCCAGCAACGTAGTCCTTGTGAGTCTCGATGGCCGAGCGCAAAACTTCATCGCACTGGAACGTCACGCCGATGCGATCGGCCACGTTCAGGCCCAGTTCCTTGCGCGCGCGCTGGACGCGGTTGACGACTTCGCGCGCCAGGCCTTCGGCAGCCAGCTCGGGCGTGATTTCAAGATCCATATCGATACTGATAAAACGATTGGACAGGGCTTCGGTGCCTTGCTGGGCTTCGCGCAGAATGTCGATGTCGTCGGTGTCGAAGGTCTCGCCGTTCAGCTCGACCGAGCCAGATGACAGCAGGTTTTCGATCGCATCGACATCCAGACCGGCGATGAGTTGCTGAAATTCTTTCATGCGCTTGCCCAGCCGTTTGCCCAAACGCTTGAAGTTGGGTCGGGCAAACAGTTGGATAAACGCGGCCTCATCGGTCGAGTAGTCGATGTGTTTGACGTTCAGCTCGGAAGCGATGTAGTGCTCCAGTCGGCCAATCTCGGTCAGAAGGGCATCATCGCGATGAATCACCGTCAACCGTGGCAGCGGCTGGCGCAGGCCGGTTTTTTGCTCTTCGCGTTTCTGCCGGCCCAGCAGGATGACCTGGTTCATGCGGTCGACGGCGGTTTCGAGTGCGGCGTCGATCCGAGCCTCGTCTGGCAGCGGGTAAGTGCACAGGTGAACGGACACGGGCAATGATGTGTCTTCTGCACCGCCCAGTTTGAGCAAGCGCCGGTACAGTGTTTCGGACAGGAATGGCGCAAACGGCGCCATGGTCTGGGACAGTTCAAGCAGGCAGGTGTAGAGCGTGGAATACGCGGCAAACTTGTCTGCATCGTCCTCAGCGCCCCAGAAGCGCGAGCGGTTGAAGCGGATGTAGGTGTTGGTCAAATCCTCGATGAATTCGAACAGGCGTGGCACCACGTTGTACAGCCGATAGGCTTCCATTTCTTCAGCCACGGTCGCTTTCAGCGTTTGCAGGCGCGAAAGGATCCAGCGATCGAGCACGTTGTCGGCTTCGGTCAGGCCATCGTTTGGTGACCATTGATCGATGTCGGCATAGGTGACCAGAAAATTGAACGCGTTGTACCAGGGCAGCAATGCGCGTCGGGTCATGTCGCGCACGCCTGCATCGGCAAAGCGCTGTTCTTCGGCCTTGACCAGGCCGGAGTTGATCAGGTACAGCCTCAGCGCGTCGGCACCATACTCGGTCATGATCAGATCCGGCGCGGTGAAGTTCTGCTTCGACTTCGACATCTTCGCGCCGTCCTCGGCCAGCACCAGGCCATTGACGATGACATTGCGAAACGCGGGTTGATCGAACAGTGCGGTGCCAAGCACGACCAAGGAATAGAACCAACCGCGGGTCTGGTCCAGGCCCTCGGCGATGAATTCAGCCGGGAATCCTGCCTCGAACACATCCGTGTTTTCAAACGGATAGTGCAGCTGTGCGTAGGGCATGGAGCCGGACTCGAACCAGCAGTCGAGCACTTCAGGTACGCGGCGATAGGTGCCCGCTTCGCCATTGATGCTGAAATCCAATGAATCCACGTGTTCACGATGCAGGTCGTCGATACGCACGCCGGTCAGTTGCTCAAGTTCATCCATCGAGCCAATGCAAAGTACCTGTCCGGTCTCGTCATTAACCCACAGCGGTAGTGGCGTGCCCCACACGCGCGTGCGAGAAATGGCCCAGTCGCGCGCGCCCTCCAGCCACTTGCCGAAGCGGCCGTCGCGCATATGGTCAGGCACCCAATTGATCTGCTGGTTGTTGGCCAGCAGCCGGTCGCGCATGCCCTCGACCTTGACGTACCAGCTCGGTACGGCCCGATAGATCAGCGGCGTATCCGAGCGATAGCAGTACGGATAGTTATGCACGATCACGTCCTGCTCGTACAGCGAATGATCGTCTTTCAAATGCCGAATGATGTCGCGGTCGGCGTCCTTGACGTGCTGGCCGGCAAAGTGCGTGACCTCGTCGGTAAAGATGCCTTCCAGCGTGACCGGCATGGCAAACGCATCAATGCCTGCGGTACGAAACGCCTCGAAATCGTCCTCTCCAAAAGCCGGCGCCTGGTGCACCAGGCCGGTGCCATCGTCGGCGGTCACGTAATCACCGGTGATGACGACGAATGCGCCCTGGTCGACCTGATCGGCAAAATAGGGGAACAGCGGCTGGTAGCGGCGGCCTTCCAGCGCGGATCCGCTGACGGTGTCCAGCACTTCGAGCGAATGGCGTTTCTGGTAATGCTCCACGCGGTCGGCCGCCAGGTAGAAGGTCAGTTCGCGCTCGGTATCGCGCACCTTGACGTAGTTCAGGTCCGGCCCGACGCACACTGCCAGGTTCGACGGCAGCGTCCACGGCGTCGTGGTCCAGACCGCCAGGTAGGCGTCTTCGTCTTCAAGCTGCAAAAGCACGGTAATGGCCGGGTCCTGTACTTCCTGATAATTCAGGTTGGCCTCGAAGTTCGACAGGCCGGTGCCCAGCGCGGTCGAGACCGGCACGATCTTCTGGCCCTGGTAGATCAAGTCCTGTTCCCACAGTTGCTTGACCACCCACCAGACCGACTCCATGTACCACGGGTCCATGGTCTTGTAGTCGTGATCGAAATCGACCCAGCGACCGAGTCGTGTAATCGTTTCACGCCACTGGCTGGTAAAGCGCTGGACAATGGCGCGACAGGCATTGTTATAGCCGGCAATGCCAAGTTCATCGACCACGTCGTGCGCATGCATGCCTTCGGCGGCGTACTGCTTGTTGATCTCCTGCTCGATCGGCAGGCCGTGGCAGTCCCAGCCAAACCGGCGGCTGACGTAGCGGCCCTTCATCGTGAAATAGCGCGGGATGATGTCCTTGATGGTCGAGGCCACCAGGTGGCCATGATGCGGCAGGCCGGTTGCAAACGGCGGGCCGTCGTAGAAAATATAGGGCTGGCCGTTCCGGGTTGCCTCCAGGCTGCGCTCGAAAATGCGCTCATGCTTCCAGAATTCGAGTACGTCCAGCTCGGCATCAACAAAGCTGAAGCCCTCGCCGCTACTCGCGGGGGCGGATTCGGCGGACTCGGATGAAGACAATGGTGTACTCCGGAAACAGCGGGAATTCAGCAGTATATGCGGCTTATTTCGGGATTTCCAAACTTCCTTGCACAATCGCTTGTTGCGTGCGCTGAACCAGTGGTCATTCAGGCTCGGTCATGCTGCGGCGGGGCCATGACTCATCGGCTGGAGCAGCGCTAGATTCCATAACACCCGGCTCGATCAATACGCATGGCAGCAGCTGCCTGAATTCCATCGGGCCAACTCCCATCGGGTCAAACGTAAGCCCGCCGGTCAGTCTGGATTTCGAATCGACCCTTCAGTGCCTTGCCTGAGGACTAAAAGACCCAATATCTAGGTGAATGCTGCCGCCAATGGGCGGAAATCAGCAAAAAAACGAAGAAATCCTTTGGCAAACGGGCTGGTTTCGTGTATAAAGCACTCGCCTTAGGGCTTTTTCTTCAGACGGTGCCACCCAACGGTGTGCGCCGTTTTGTGCGTCTTCAAGTGTCCAGGCGGTATTCCGCCTGTTCGGCATGACACGATTCATTGCCAACACACGGACGGCGTGCAGTAGTTTTTTTCACGAACCTTATCCTTTGGACGAATTGAAATGAGTGATCTTTCTCACTACCGCAATATCGGCATTTTCGCGCACGTTGACGCTGGCAAGACCACCTCGACCGAGCGTATTCTGAAGCTGACCGGCAAGATTCACAAGACCGGTGAAGTGCATGACGGCGCTGCTACCACTGACTTCATGGAGCAGGAGCAGGAACGCGGCATCACGATCCAGTCAGCAGCAACGACCTGCTTCTGGAAAGACCATCGCCTGAATATTATTGATACGCCGGGACACGTGGACTTTACCGTGGAGGTGTATCGATCGCTGAAAGTGCTTGATGGAGGTGTCGGTGTGTTCTGTGGTTCCGGCGGCGTTGAGCCCCAGTCAGAAACCAACTGGCGCTATGCCAACGATTCGGAAGTCTCACGCATCATTTTCGTCAACAAGCTCGATCGCATTGGCGCCGACTTCTATCGCGTCGTCAAGCAAGTCAAGAACGTGCTGGGTGCCAAGCCGCTGGTGATGGTGCTGCCGATCGGCACCGAAAGCGAGTTCAAGGGCGTGGTCGATCTGCTCACGCGCAAGGCATGGATCTGGGATGATTCCGGACTGCCTGAGAACTATGAAATTACCGATGTGCCGGCCGATATGGTCGATGACGTGGAAGCCTATCGCCAGGAGCTGATCGAAACTGCGGTCGAGATGGATGATGACCTGATGATGCAGTACATGGAAGGTGAAGAGCCTGCGATTGATGACATCAAGCGCTGCATCCGCGAGGGCACACGCCTTCTTGAATTCTTCCCGACCTATTGTGGTTCGGCATTCAAGAACAAGGGCATCCAATTGATACTCGACGCGGTCGTCGATTATCTGCCCAACCCGACCGAAGTGGACCCGCAGGACCTGACCGATGAGGAAGGCAACCCGACCGGTGAACACGCCGTCGTATCGGCCGATGAGCCATTTCGCGCGCTGGCATTCAAGATCATGGATGACCGCTTTGGAGCCCTGACCTTCGTTCGGGTCTACTCCGGCACGCTCAACAAGGGCGACACCATATTGAACTCTGCGACCGGCAAGACCGAGCGCGTGGGTCGTATGGTCGAAATGCACGCCAATGACCGAAATGAAATCGACCGTGCCCAGGCCGGTGATATCTTCGCCTGTGTTGGCCTGAAGAACGTTCAGACGGGCCATACGCTGTGTGATCCGAAGCATCCCTGCACGCTGGAAGCGATGGTTTTCCCGGATCCGGTTATTTCGATTGCCGTGGCGCCGAAAGACAAGGGTGGCTCGGAAAAGATGGGTATAGCGATCGGCAAGATGATTGCAGAAGATCCGTCGTTCCGCGTCGAGACCGATCAGGATTCCGGCGAGACGATTCTGAAGGGCATGGGCGAGCTGCACCTGGACGTCAAGGTCGACATTCTGAAACGGACCTACGGTGTCGAATTGGAAGTGGGCGAACCGCAGGTTGCCTATCGTGAAACCATTACTCAGCCGGTCGACGACAGCTATACGCACAAGAAACAGTCCGGTGGTTCTGGTCAGTTCGGCAAGATCGATTACCGCATTCGCCCGGGCGAGCCGGGTTCCGGCTTCAAGTTCGAGTCGACTGTGGTCGGTGGTAACGTGCCGAAGGAATTTTTCCCGGCCATCGAAAAAGGCTTCGCCGGCATGATGGAAGAAGGTCCGTTAGCCGGATTCCCGGTGCTGGATGTCGAGATCGAGCTGTATGATGGCGGTTTCCATGCGGTCGATTCGTCTGCAGTGGCCTTCGAGCTGGCTGCAAAAGGTGCCTACCGTCAGTCCATGATGAAGGCCGGTCCGCAGTTGATTGAGCCATTCATGAAGGTCGACGTATTCACACCGGAAGACAACGTTGGTGACGTGA
>Ga0207419_1003133_pt1 | contig 10118 bp, 5 predicted proteins | sample ElkSloMetagenome_4_FD_184723 | JGI IMG/M metagenome (GOLD analysis project Ga0207419, IMG submission 184723) | Hot spring microbial communities from Elkhorn Slough, Monterey Bay, USA - MD2A (version 2) | ecosystem: Environmental > Aquatic > Marine > Intertidal zone > Estuary: Microbial mat ... | reverse complement strand
ATAATGGAATCGACCATGGTATTTATCCACAGCCACGTACATTGCTGGGCGGTGTAAACATTACTTTTTAATGTAAACAATTAAAATTTTTAGAAAATGAAAAATAAATCAATTTATATATTTTACTTCATTGCACTGGTTATTCTTCAGGTTTCCTGTACAAAAGACTTTCTTGAGCTGGAACCTAAAACCGGGCAGGTAGAAGCAAACTATTATCAAACAGAAGAGCAGGCACTACTTGCACTCGCTGCAGTTTACGATGCCTATTCAGTACAAAACTGGCAATTTGTGCCAACAATGTCGGATATTTATTCTGACGATGCATTTGCCGGAGGTGCAAATGTAAATGATATGAGCCAGTTTCAGGAAATTGAAATGTTTAATATGACACCAGAAAATAACGCCGCTGCAGATTTGTGGAATCGCTGCTATTCAGGTGTTTATCGTGCAAATTTATACTTGGAGAAACAAGATGAGGTGGAATGGGAAACCGAAGGTTTAAAAGAAAGAATGGAGGCTGAAGCCTTGTTCCTGAGAGCCTATTTCTACTGGGATTTGGTTCGTCATTACGGATCTGCTCCATTAATTACAGAAGTGCTTCCTGCAGTGGAAGATTACAAAGATCTTCCGCAAAATTCACCGGACGAACTTTTCACTCAAATTGCAACTGATTTGTTGAAAGCTGTTTCTGCATTACCGGTTGAAGTTTCCGCAGCTGGGGCGGGTAGAATAACTAAAGGTGCCGCACAGGCCCTCATTGCAAGAATCTATATGTATCATGAAGGTTTTGCCAAACCTGTAATGGGAGTTTCATCGTGGAGCGACGGAAGTACAACCATCGATAAAAGTTATGCTCAGTCGGCACTGGAAGATATTATTGCCAGCAATGAATATTCGTTACTTGCCGACTATACCGATTTGTGGGACTGGGAAAATCAAAATACCGTGGAATCCATTCTTGAAATCCAGTATTCCGATAAGGCAAATTCAGGAGACTGGGGCGGATGGAATATCAATGGAAACTTCTCCAGTGTTTGGTTAAGTGTAAGAAATCCTTCCGGCGACAATGGTTCTATTTTTCCGGGCTGGTCGTTTGCAGTACCAACATGGAGTTTGACAAACGAATTCGAAGAAGGAGATCCGAGAAAAGATGCAACCATTTATAACGCGGAAGTAAAGCTCGATGATTATACCCGGGCATTTATGAATACCGGTTATTTCAACAATAAATACATGGCTTTGAATGCTTACATTGGCTCTGGAGGTGATGCAAGTCATAATTTCCCAAGAAACTTTATAGATATTCGTTATGCTGATGTTTTGCTGATGGCTGCTGAGTTGTTCTTGAACGACAATCCTTCAAAAGCGCTTGGTTATCTGAACCAGGTAAGAACCCGCGCACTAGGCGCTGATGCTGCTTTATCCAGCATTACTTTAGACGACATCTATCACGAACGTCGTGTGGAATTTGGTGGAGAAGGATTACGTAAATGGGATTTGTTAAGAAGAGGAAATGATTACGCAGCATCTAAAATCAATGCAAGTTTTGATGTGCCTCAGGATGCTCCAAACTTATCGCATTTTACAGGACGTACTTTTAAAGCTGACACCTGGGGAATGTTCCCGATACCGGCCAGTGAAATTCGTAATACAAACGAAGGTGTGTTAACTCAATTTGTGCCTGCGTACAAATAAGCAGTTTAATTAACTTTTCAAAAGGAATAAAAAATGAAAAATATAAAATATATAAGTTTTATCGGTTTAATAGCGCTTGCATTCTTATTTGCCTGCGAGCCCTATCAAGATACAAAACCGGAATTAGGAATTGTACAGCCTCCCGCTGAAAGTGAAATGGATTTTTCCATTACACCCGGCGAAGACGACTATCGTTATAATATTGAATTGACAAGTCCACAGTTAAGCGGTATCCACGAGGTGAGTTTCACCCTTGGCAATGGTAGTTCAATTAGCGAGAAAAGCGGTGTTGCTTATTATCCGGTGCCCGGTGAATATACCATAACCATGACGATTAAAACAAATGCAGGGAGTACCACCATTTCAAAAACGCATACCACTACTGCAACGGATTATTCATTGTTTGATGATCCGATGATTATTGCTTTGAGCGGTGGAGTTGATGATTTGGATGGAAATACCTGGGTTTTGGACAGCCTCGCACCAGGACATCTTGGAGTCGGTCCGGCTGGAAGCGAAGGATTGGAATGGTGGTCTGCAGCGCCACTGGCAAAACAAGCGGTAGATGTCCTTTACGATGATAGGATGACATTCAAACTTGTTGGTTTTGAGTTTATCTATGAAAACCATGGAGAAAGCTATGTGAAAGATTATCGTTCATCCGATCCTGCATACTCGAACCCGGAAGAAAGGGATACTGATTATAAGGTTGAATTTAATCCAGCCGAAGCTTCCTGGGCTCTTGCGGAAGAAGATGGTAAGTGGATGTTAACTTTAAGTCCCACTACAGCTCCGGTTTTCCCAATATTTGATGTTGGAGCCGTAGGCAATAAATATGAGGTATTGACCTTAGAGGAGAATAAACTTGAATTAGTAGCTACCGGAGGTGATGGTAATGCGTGGCATTATAAATTTATTCCCGAAGGTTATGTACCTCCACAAGTTGAATTTGAAGTAACCATAAGTGAAGGAGCTGATGTTAATAGCTTTGACGTAGCGCACAATGTCATTAACGTTCCTGCAGGAGAAAGCATTGATAAAGTAAGAGTAAATTTTGGTGATGGCAATGTGGTTGAAACAACCGATGTTAACGAAGTACTTTCAAATGTGTATATGCGAAAAGGGAATTTTTTGGTCACAGTAACTACAACAACTTCAATAGGTGAAGAAGTTACTACAGTAATGGCTGATGTACCGGAAAATCACCCGGATTATGAAGAATTCCAATTGGATCAGGTAGTAATGTATGCTGACTTCAGTGAGATTGCAATGGCACCGGTTGAAGGAGAAAATTGCCTTGTAGCTGTTTCTGATAATCCTGACAGAACTTACCCGAATAAGAGTGCAAATGTGGCGTTCTATTCAAAAACAGATCAGCAATGGGCTAACGCTTTTATGAAGCTTCCTACAGGATTCCGTTTTGATTTGCGGTTAAAACATACTTTCAGTATTAAAGTTTACGGTAAAGCTGGAGATGAAGTATTGCTTAAACTTGAAAACACCGACAAAGGCGCGGATGCATATAAAACCGGTACTGCCGATTTTATTTATACTATTCAGGAAGACAATACCTGGGAAATTGCAACGTTCGACTTCTCCGGAGTTGCCGCCGGATGGGAAGGTAATGGTGACATTTTTACCAGCGATATTGTAACCGATGATAATTTTAATCACGACTTCTATAATGTGATTCGTATCATGTTAAATCCCGGAGTTGGTGAAGGAACTCACGAGTTTTATTTTGATGAGCTGGCAGGACCTCATGTTGAGGGACTAAAGTCTGCTCAAATCAGATAGTTTAGTTTGGTTAGATTTTAAGGAGGGCTTTATGCTCTCCTTAATTTTAACATTTCAGCAACCCCCTTTTCTTTAAATTATTGCACTGATAGTAGCAGAAGGTAACGTTCTTATTGCCACTGCCACAGGATAGTATTGTGTTTTTTTTCGTATTTTTCTTTGAAACTATGAAGCTCATCTTAAGATCTTTAAATGTGTTTATATTCCGCATTATAATAGTTAGTTTGCTTATCTGCTTTGGATATTCTTCTTCATCACAAGGATTTTTACATGCTGATGGAAAAAATATAGTTAATGGAGCGGGCGAAAATGTAATTCTTCGTGGCATTGGAACAGGTAACTGGATGTTAATGGAAGGATACATGATGAAAACTGAAGGCATTGCCGGAACTCAACATGAATTTGAAGCGAAACTGATTGAAACCATAGGCGAAGAAAAAACGAAAACTTTTTTTGATACCTGGCTTGCCAATCATTTTACTAAAACTGATGTCGATTCAATGAAAGCCTGGGGCTTTAACAGTGTGCGTGTAGCCATGCATTACAAATGGTTTACATTGCCTGTTGAAGAAGAGCTGAATCCGGGAAGTAATACCTGGCTTTTAAAGGGCTTTAGAATGATTGACAACTTGCTTGAATGGTGCGGCGAGAATGAAATGTACCTTATTTTGGATCTTCATGCTGCACCAGGAGGACAAGGGAAAAATGCAGATATTTCTGATTACGACCCGTCCAAACCATCGCTCTGGGAAAGCCAGGCAAATAAAGATAAAACAGTTGCCCTCTGGAAAATGCTTGCCTCTCGTTACAGCAAAAAATCCTGGATTGGTGGGTATGATTTAATCAATGAAACCAACTGGACTTTCCCTGAAGGGAACAATTCACAAATGCGTGATTTATTTGGCCGTATTACTGACGCAATCAGGGAAGTAGATAAAAATCATATAATTTTTATTGAAGGAAATAGCTATGCCAATGATCATTCCGGGTTAACTCCGCCATGGGATGACAACCTCGTCTATAGCTTTCACAAATACTGGAGTGGAACCTCATCATCCGATTTGGATTGGATAAAGGCGTTAAGAGATGAGTATGACGTGCCATTATGGATGGGCGAATCAGGCGAAAATTCAAATACGTGGTATACTGATTTTGTTCATTTATGCGAATCAAATAACATTGGATGGTCGTGGTGGCCGGTTAAAAAGAACAGCATAAATAATGTGCTAAATGTTCCGATAAACAAAGAATACGAAAATTTGATTAAATACTGGAGAGGCGAAATTTCAATCAAGCCCTCCGAAACAAAAGCCTTTAATGCAGTTATGCAGTGGGCCGAAAATCATAAAATTGAAAATTGCAAAGTACAATACGATGTTATAGACGCTTTAATAAGACAGCCCCATACAAATGAAATATTACCATACAAAGAGAATAAACTCAGGGAGCCCATATATTTTTCGGATTTTGACTTAGGAAAAAATGGAATTGCTTACCTGGACAATGATGTGGCTAATTACGGAGGAGAATGGACTGCCTGGAACACAGGTTGGGAGTTACGCAATGACGGCGTTGATATTGAAAAATGCCGGGACCTGGGTGATGTAACCAACGGTTATAATGTTGGATGGACTGAAACGGGCGAATGGATGCAGTATTCTCTTAAATCAGATTCAACTGCCATATACAAATTAACGGTTCGTCATGCATCCGGAGCAAGCGGTTCGAAATTCCGAATTAAAGTAAACGGTGCTGATGTGAGTGGTGAGTTGAGTCTGCCAAAAACCGGAGGTTGGCAAAATTGGCAAACCGCAACATTTAATGATATTATTGTTCCGGCCGGAAATATTAAAATTAAATATATAAATACCAAGGGCGGTTCAAATTTGAGTTATTTTAAGTTTAGCGAACCTAAATCAGCAAAAAATACAGATTTTGAGGCACTCGCAGCAATAACATCTTCCAAGGGCTCACAAATTTTTATTAGCTGTAATAAAGATATTACAAGCTCAGAATTTAAGTCGAGTGATTTTCAATTGTTACGCAATGGCTCGCCAATTGATATTTCATTAGTTACGAAAGATTCCTCGCAATCGTCAGTATTGATTTTAGAAATTGATGCTGAAATCTTTTCTGATAACAACTTAACTCTATCCTACACGGGTAGTTCTGTTACATCAGGGGAGCAGCTGCTAAAAGATTTTTCCAATCTTGAAATTGAAAACAATTTGCCCGTTACTCACCTTGTTCCCGGTAAAATAGAAGCTGAAGATTTTTATTTCAACAATGGACTATCTCTGGAACAGTGCAGCGATCAAAACGGTGGGTTAAACACCGGACATTCCGCGGCAGGTGAATATTTGGATTATCATGTTCATGTAACAAAAACCGGCATTTATTCCCTAAACTATCGGGTGGCAACAGAGCATTCTGATGCCGGGGTTGTGCTACAGGTAGGGGATGGTGAGTCCTTTTATTCCATTGATAATATGATGTTTAAAAAGACGAATGGATGGCAAAGTTGGGAGTCTCAATCCTCAACCGTTCGGTTAGAAGAAGGATACTATTTCATACGAGTATTAATCAAACAAGGCGAACACAACCTGAACTGGTTTAATTTCGATTTGGTTACAAGTACAGAAAAAGTGCTTCAAAAAAATGATATTGTAATCTATCCAAATCCTGCAAAGGAAAAACTTACTGTAGCTTTTTCAGAGCGCCAATACAAACCTGTTACGCTGAAGATAATTAACATGCAAGGCAGTATTGTAAAACAGTCGACTGTTCAATACGAAAGAACGGTAGTTGTTGATTTAGAGGGTTTGCAGAATGGCATTTATATTCTTCAAACTGCCGGGGGAGATATGCACAAAGGCAAACGGTTCATTATCTCACGATAAATTATGAATAATAAAATTGTTCAAATATGAAAAACGCAATAAATAAATTATCAAATTTCTGGGTTACTTTTATAATCTCAGCTATTACTTCGCTGATGGTTTTAACCTCTTGCGGCAAAGACGAACCAGAAAATACGTTTACCGTTGATTTTAGTTACGAATTCATAGATGATAACAATGTGCGTTTTATCAATCAGTCAGAAGGTGAATACTATCTTTTAGATTGGGACTTTGGGAATGGAATAACTGAATCCAATTCAAATAAATCAAAAGTATATGAAATATATTATCCCCAGGCCGGTGTTTATACTGTCGATCTTATGGTTGTTGGATTAGACGGTATTCGTCAAACAACATCAAAAGATGTGACCATTACAAGGGATGATTTGGTGGTTTCGTTCACAGCAACTGTTGACTCCAATAATCCGAACAGTGTAATTTTATCAAATACTTCGGAGGGGGAGTATGACTCGTTTAAATGGATTTTCAGAAATAAAGAAGTTGAAAACGAAACAAATACCAACGCCTATTTCCCATTTTCGGGCGAGTACGAAATTCTTTTGGAGCTTACGAAAGGAACTTATACATATTCCGAAAAGCAAACTGTAAATATCTCGTCCGATGACCCCGATTATATTTCCAATTTCTCGTTAGTCTGGTCAGATGAATTCGATGGTAATGAAGTTAACACCAATTTCTGGACGTTTGAGACAGGTGCTTCCGGTTGGGGAAACAACGAGCTTCAGAATTATACCAATGGCGAAAATGCCAGGGTTGAAGATGGCAAACTTATTATCACCGCAAAAAAGGTAAACAATGCCCAAACTGCTGGTTCATACACTTCCACCAGGATGATAACCAAAGGCAAGAAAGAGTTTACATATGGAAAAATGGAAATCCGTGCGAAGCTCCCTTCCGGCAGAGGTATCTGGCCGGCAATATGGATGCTTGGGGCCAATTTCGATACGGCCGGCTGGCCAGCCTGTGGTGAAATAGATATTATGGAATATGTAGGATATGAACCAAATACAGTGCATGCAACTGTTCATACTTCGGCAGGCTTTGGTTCAAATGGAAGTGGTAAAAGTAAAACATTGGAAACTGCTGAAGAAGAATTTCATGTTTATGGTTTAATATGGACTGAAAAGGAAATGGTTTTTTATACCGATTCACCTGAAAATGTTACGCATAAATATGCTCCGTCGAATAAAACAGATGAAAACTGGCCATTCGACAAACCTCAGTTTTTTATAATGAACATAGCTGTTGGAGGTGATTGGGGAGGTGCCCAGGGTATTGATAACAACATCTTTCCACAAACCATGGAAATTGATTATGTGCGTGTTTATCAGGAATAAAAGAATATTTGTTAAGGATTGTTAAAAAAGAAAATAATGAAATTTGGTTTTTATCATATATTAATTGGAATAATACTTCTTTTTGCGGGATGTCAAATTCAGAAAAAAGAAAAACCGTTTACAGATGAGGAAAAAATTGTTGACCTTATTAACCAGATGACGTTGGATGAGAAAATCGGGCAGATGTTTCAGGCACATGACGGTTTTTATTCCAGCGAAGAAGATTTGAAAAATGCAGTAAGGGAGGGCAAAGTGGGTTCTTTCCTGAATATTCAGGGAGCAGAAAAAGTTGCCGATATTCAGCGGATTGCCCTGGAAGAAAGCAAGCACGGAATTCCTTTGTTGTTTGGCCGCGACGTTATACATGGGTACCGCACGGTTTTCCCAATTCCGCTCGGCATGGCGTCCTCGTGGGATACGGCAATGGTGAAAAAAGCCATGCGCATTTCGGCTGTTGAGGCATCGTCAATGGGTATTAACTGGACGTTTGCTCCAATGATTGATATCACATGGGACCCGCGCTGGGGAAGAATTGCGGAAAGCTGTGGTGAATCGCCGTTTCTTACGTCTCAGTTTGCAAAAGCAATGGTAACCGGCATCCAGGGAGATTTAAAAGAGGAATCTTCGCTTGCTGCCTGCGCCAAACATTTTGTGGGATATGGAGCATCAGAAGCCGGACGCGACTACAACACCACTTATATTCCTGAACCACTTTTACGGAATGTTCATCTCCCGCCATTTAAAGCGGCTAAGGAAGCTGGTGTGTTAACAGTCATGTCGGCATTCAACGACTTGAATGGTGTGCCAACATCCGGGAATGAGTTTACCCTGAAAACCATTTTGCGCGATGAATGGAATTTTGACGGCATGGTGGTGAGCGACTGGGCGTCTATCGAAGAAATGATTCCACACGGCTTTGCAACCGATAAAAAACATGCAGCCGAAATTGCCGTAAAAGCCGGTGTTGACATGGAAATGGCAACAACTGCCTACATTGAAAACCTGAAAACGTTGATTGAAGAAGGCAAAATCAGCGAAAAATTGATAAATCAGCGCGTGGAGAATATTCTGCGGGTGAAATTTGAGCTGGGTTTGTTTGAAAAGCCCGTCGAAAAAAACAGGTTGCACACCGATACGATTTTGGCAGGTTCGCACCTCGAACATTCCCGCAAAATGGCAAGAAACAGCGTAGTTTTATTAAAAAACCAAAGTCAGAAATTACCACTTTCAAAAGATATTAGCTCGGTGGCAGTTATTGGTCCGATGGCCGATGCACCGCACGATCAAATGGGAACCTGGGTTTTTGATGGAAATTCTGACGACTCTGTCACTCCAAAAACCGCGTTGCAAAAAATGTTGGGTAACCGAATGAGTTATTCATCAGGACTCGAGTACAGCCGTGACAAATCAACATCTGGTTTTGCCAATGCAATTTCGACAGCAAAAAAATCTGAAGCGATTTTGTTTTTTGCGGGGGAAGAATCTATCCTTTCAGGAGAGGCAAATTCGAGGGGTGTAATTGATTTACCAGGCATGCAGACCGAACTGTTGCGGGAATTGAAGCAGACCGGAAAGCCGATTGTTTTGATTGTTATGGCTGGCCGTCCGCTGGGTATTGAAGAAGAACTGAAAATGGCTGATGCAGTGCTTTATGCATGGCATCCGGGTACAATGGCCGGACCGGCATTAACCGATTTAATTTTTGGCGATTACTCACCCACTGCAAAATTACCGGTAACTTTTGTTAAAGGCGCAGGCCAGATTCCCTGGTACCACTACCGGAAAAATACCGGCCGACCTGCAGCAAAAGAAGATTTTACCAGCATTGATGACATTCCCCGAAATTCAAAACAACTGTCACTCGGATTTAAATCAATGCATCTCGATTACGGTATCGAACCCCTGTTTCCGTTTGGATTTGGGTTGTCGTATTCAGAATTTCAGTACGATAATATTGGTTTATCCGCTTCCAAAATAAGCAACACTGAATCCTTGACTGTTTCTGCTACGATAAAAAATATAGGTAATTTTGAAACCGACGAAATCGTTCAGTTGTATATTCGCGACAGAGTTGGAAGTATAACGCGACCGGTGAAAGAGTTGAAAGGATTTCAAAAAATACACCTTAAACCGGGAAGTTCAAAAAATGTAAACTTTGAAATAAAACCTTCCGATTTGGAATTCTTTAACGGGAAAGAATTTGGATTTGAGCCGGGCGAATTTGATGTTTGGATTGGTCCGAATTCAACCGAAGGGTTGCATGCAGAATTTGTTTTGGAGTAAGCGGCAAAGTGGAAGTGAAAGATGAAACGTAGAAAAATATCAAAAATAGTTTTTATCCTGATTGCACTTTTGGTTGCTCAGCATT
>Ga0207419_1003131_pt1 | contig 10120 bp, 7 predicted proteins | sample ElkSloMetagenome_4_FD_184723 | JGI IMG/M metagenome (GOLD analysis project Ga0207419, IMG submission 184723) | Hot spring microbial communities from Elkhorn Slough, Monterey Bay, USA - MD2A (version 2) | ecosystem: Environmental > Aquatic > Marine > Intertidal zone > Estuary: Microbial mat ... | reverse complement strand
GAATATCGTTCATCCAGTGTATTCCAAAGTATTTCAAAATTTGATATGGGGTTGTTGGCTGGATCTTTCTCCATAAAGATATTTTCGCAACTTGCCACAAACAATAGGGCAAGAATATAAAGTGAAGAATATTTTTGCATGATTTTTAAATTCTGGCGATAAAACTGAAAAGAAAAAGGTGGCGGCCATAGTTTACCCGCCTGCTTGTATTGAGATGATAAAACTCCCATTGATAGTTAAAGCGCAGTAAATTACCGCCAGCAATAGGGTAGTCTAAACTTAAGGTAGAATTGATATTAGGAAATTTGTTGAAGGTGTAAAAGTGGCTATCTTCTAGCCGTTCACCTACCCAATCGTTTTCGGGGGAGAGGTAATCAAAAATATTTAGATAATTGGGCCTGACAACGTGCGATAGCAATGCCAAGTCTAATCCATATCGCAAAGAAAATTGCTTGTTTCTAAACTGAACATCTCTGTGCACCAAACCCGAAGCTTTTAGTGAATTTGCTATCAAAAAGGAAATAAAACCTGTATCATTTTGCGGTGTGAGTCTTATGGAATTGTGCCATAAATACCGCCCTCCTAGCCACAGCGTATATTTATCGCTTTTAAGAAAATGGGTTCTTCGCAAATAGGTGTATTGCAAATCTATTCTGTACACGCTACTGCGCATAGGCCGCAACTCAGTAGCATTGTCTGATTGCATTGCGCCGATATCTCCCGATAATTGAAAACTAGAAAACAACTTTGGCTTGTGTTTTTCATACCCCAAAGTAAAATTGACCGGGCCTCCGCTATAAGTCATGGGCGATACCGCAGGATCTTGGAGTGTTTGTCCTGTAAAGCCTACTCCTAAAAAGAGATAGCGCTTATTTTCTGTATCATTTGTTAAATCTTGGGAAAAGGCCTTAAAACTATCGTTTAGGCATAGCAACCACAGATAGCAAGAAATCGATAAGAGTTTTTTCATTTTGACACTATTTTTCTTGCAAAGATGGGTTTACTATCCTCAACAGGCGTTCAAATTTACAAATCTGTACAATCGCCTATTGTATTTTCACTTCTGTGTGTAAGGCCTCTTCAAAAACATGGTGTAAGCGGTAAGTTTGATCTGCCCCTAGCTTTTGCCCAAACTGACTTATAAAATACAAGCCGGCTACCAAAGCCAAAACTATAGGCATGCCCCAAAGCACGCCCGCTCCTTTACCCAAACTCCATTGCGAGAGACCAATCATTAACATGAAGAAAGCCACCACACCTAAAGTTGCATAACTAAAGAAAATTAACGCCCATACTTGGGGGTTAGGGCCGTACAGGCCGCGAATTAAAGTAATACCTGGCTCGTCTTCTTTTTCTTCAAAGGTGAGGTTGAGTTGGGGAGACCAAAAATGCCTATCTTCTGGCTTTATTCTAAGGGTAATGTAACCAGGTATGTTGCTAGAAATACTACAAAGGTCGTTGCTTTTTGCTATCGCTTCTTCTAGCTGTAAGCGAATTTCTTGCTCATTTAATGAGGTTTCTTGTTTAAATCTGGGCCTTACCCTGAAGCTTGTCATCTGCCGAGTAGTTTATGATCCTTAAATTTCAAATAATATTTACTAGATAAGCAAGCATTGAGTACGCAAAAGCTTAAATGCTTGTATCCATTAATTTAAGCATTATTGTCAACTACAGTCAAGTTTAGTAACGAAAATTTTTCTTTTGATTCTTTGCAAGTACCTTAATCAAAACCATGCTATTGGCAGATTAGGCCATTTTTCTAGCTACACACCCGATAGATACTTATATACCTAATTTTTTCATCTTAAATGTTAAATAATTACTTTCTGGTAAAGAAATATTAGGATTTCTGATTATATTATGATTTAATTAATCGCTCAATTATAAGCTATTACATAATTTATTTAAACCGTCAAATCTACCCACGAACACCAATTAAATTTTATCTTTTTTTTAGATTTGTATGCAGGAGAAAGCATTAGAGAATTATCCAAACATAAAAAAAACCTTTGATAAGTGCGAAGACGAACCCATACATTTAATTGGTAAGGTTCAGTCTTTTGGGTTTGTTCTTGTGCTAAACCCTTACAGCCTTACTATAGAACAAGTGAGCGAAAACGTGGCTGAGTTTTTAAAGTTAGCTCCTAAAGAATTGCTCAAAAAGAGGATTTTTAATGTGTTAAAAGCCAGTAATCAGAAAAGCTTTTCTAATTGGCTGCACAGCTTACAAGAGGAAAACAGTCCTTTTACCTTACTTTTCAATAAAAAGTTGTTCAATATAACAGCTGTAAGAGAGAAAAGTTATATACTGCTAGAGTGCGAACCTTTTCAAGTAAGGGATAACTTGAGGCAGACCAATCTCATTGCCTATTCGTCTCGTCTGCTACAATTACTGGAGAATTCGCGTAACCCCGAAGCACTCTTTGCAACCACGGCAAAAGAAATAAGAAAGTTTTTAGGCTATGATCGGGTTTTGATCATGAGGTTTGGTGAGGACTGGAATGGCTATGTGGTAGCTGAATCCAAAACACCCCGTATGCAGTCTTTCATCAACCATCATTTCCCTCCTTCTGATATTCCCGAACAGGCCAGAAAGATGTTGGTAAGTACCCCCTTGCGTTATATTGCCGACACTGAATCCGAACCTTTTTCACTAATACCTTATGTTAATCCGATCTCAGAGGCTCCAATAGATTTGCAACCTGCCTTACTTCGCAACCCTTCTGAGTTCCACCTTCAGTATTTGAGGAATATGGAGGTGCGCAGTACCATTACACACTCTGTGATCATAAAAGGCAAACTTTGGGGAATCATTACTGCCCACAACTCTGAGGTAAATCCTGTAAGTTTTGAAAAACGTCAAATACTTACTTTGATCGTCAAATATTTTAATCAACAACTGCTGCTCAAAGAGCAAAACCAAAAGCAAATCTTACTAAATGTTTACAGCCAAGCTGTAGATATTATCTCTGATCAGATGCAAGAGAGATACGATTTGGTCGAAGGTCTCACCAATGGCATGTACAATTTGCTAGATGTGGTAGAGGCAAAAGGCGGCGGAATCTTTCATGAGGAAAAGCTTTACCTTGTAGGTAGTACACCCACAGAAGAGGAGGTTCTTGATATTTTAGATTGGTTTAGCTCTAGCAATTATGGCTTAAGATTTAAGACCAATCAGCTCAGTAAATTCATACCTAACGCAGAAAAATATAAAGAGATAGCCAGTGGTTTGTTGATCGCTAAGTTAAGCGAAAAGGTGGATAGTTTCTTATTTTGGTTCAAGCCAGAAATTGTACAAGAAATTGCTTGGGCGGGCAATCCCCACAAAAAAATAGGCAAAAACCTCTCGCCAAGAAGAACTTTTGATAGCTGGATAGAAAAGGCAGAGGGCCACTCTAAAAATTGGCTTCAAGCTGAAATTGAGGCAGTTGATAAACTCGTTAACAGCTGTCTTGAAATAGAATTCATCTCTAAAAAGTACCTGAACAAGAAAAAGCAAATCAATGGCGGCAGAACTAGAGAATATCAATTGTTACAACAAGAACTCGATAAAACGCAGTTAGAGTTAAAAAAGGCGCAAGAGTTTCAGGCTAGATTGGCCAATCAATTGAATGTAGCTACTAAAGAAAAACCTTTTAAACAAGCTCAGACGCAAAATGAGTTTGTTGCGCTATTGCTAGACAAAGAGCATAAAATACTTTTTATGAACACGCCTGCCAAAAGCTATTTTAAAAATAGGCAAGGCAAAAGCATAAAAAAAGGCGATGATATCCTAGATTTCATATCGCAAGCAGACCAAGAAAGCTATATAAAAAATTTTGAGAAGGCACTCCAAGGAGTAAACGTGAGCGAGGAAAAGAGACTAGAAATAGATCAAGAGGAAACTTGGGTAGAGGAAAACTTTTACGCCTATTACAATAAAGAGGGTAAAATTTGGGCGGTAGCTTACGACCTAACGGATATCACCCAAAGAAAAGCCAACCAACATTCACTAGAAAATTTAGCTTTAATAGCTAAAAATACCCTAAGCGGCGTAATTCTCTGCGATAAATTTGGAAGGATTGAATGGGCCAATGATGCCTTTTGTAAACTCACTGAATATAGTAGGGAGGAACTGATTAGCAAAAGACCTGAAGACATGCTAAGAGGCCCTGAAACCGAATCAAACAAAGCACTAAAAATTGATAACCAAGTAAATAATTACCAAGATTTTAGAGAAGAAATCTTAAATTATACAAAGAGCGGTAAAAAGTTATGGTTAGATATTGAAGCCCATACGTACAAAGATCATTACGGCAGAGAAAAATATTTTACAATCAACACTGATATTACCAATGAAAAGCTTGCTGAAAAACGCCTTAAAGAAAGTGAAGAAAAGTACAGCCTGCTCTCAGAAAACTCTCATGATTTAATTTGCCTTTACGATAAAAACGGAAAGTTTCTTTATATATCTCCCTCAGTAAAAGATATTCTTGGTTACACGCAGGAAGAACTATCAGATAAAGATTATTCCTATTTCGTGCGCAGTATTCATCAAAATAAAATCAAAAATACTTTTAAAGATGCTTTGAAAGGCGAGACCTTTAGTAAGGTTGAATACACTTCCAAAACTAAAAACCAAGCAAGTATTTGGCTACAAACTAGCTTTAAACCAATATTTAACGAAGAGGGCAAGGTCATAAAAATACTTTCCTCATCTAGAGACATAACAGAGCAAAAAGAGCAGGAATTTAAAATTGCCGATTTGAACCAAAAACTTATTTCGGCAATGGAAATAAGTAAAGTGGCTTGGTGGGAATGGGACATCAATTCTGGTAAATTTACTTACAGCGATAGCTTGCTAAACCTCACCGGTTGGAGTAAAAAAGACCTGGGCGACCAAATGGAGTCTTTCTTTGAGATTGTACACAAAAGCGATAAAACCAGATTGCTTAGGAGAATGGCCTCTGTTAACGAAAGCAACCAATCCTATTTCGAAGAGGATTTTAGGATACTCTGCAGCAAGCATAACTTTAAATGGATGACCAGTAAAATATTTGTAGTACAAAACAACAGTCAGAATCAAGCTATAGCCTTAAAAGGTGTGGTAATGGATGTGCACGACTGGAAAAAAACACAAAAAAGGCTCAAGAAGAAAAATAAAGAACTCAAGAAAATCAATAAAGAGCTTGACAACTTTGTATATAGTGTCTCCCACGATTTACGTTCGCCAATTGCTTCGGTAATGGGCTTGATCAATGTAATGAGCGAAATCAATGACAATTCATCCCTTAATCAATACTTTGAGATGCAATTGCGCAGCTTGCAAAAGTTAGATGGTTTTATTTACGATATACTCGATTTTTCTAAGAACAACCGCCTTGAATTGGTACCCAAAGAAATCCACTTAGAAAGCATGGTAACAGACCTGCTAGAGCAATTTGAGCATTTCTATCAAAAAAATGACATCAAATTTTCAATTTTAATTGATGAGTCTCTTCATATAAATACCGATGAGCAAAGGCTCAACATCATCCTCAGAAACCTACTTTCTAATGCCATAAGGTATTCGGCTATTAAAAAGGATCAGCCCTTTATCAAAATAAGTGCTGATAAAAGAAAAGATTCTACCTTAATAACGGTAGAAGATAATGGTATAGGAATAGAAAGGAAATATTTACATAAGATATACAATATGTTCTTTAGGGCCACCAACATAAACAATGGCTCAGGGCTTGGCCTGTACATAGTAAAAGAAGCCGTTAAGAAAATAAAGGGCAAAATTGGCGTACAGTCAGAGTTTGGACAGGGCACTGAGTTTTCAGTAAGTATCCCAGACTTAGAATTGAAAGGACAAACCTTTGTTGATTAGTATCGGTTTCTCCTTTTTGCTTTTTTTATACGCTCGCTTCTGTTCTTTTCTTTGGCCCTCTCTTCTGCCGGTCTTTCGGGCACATCGCCCCTTTGCTCTAGCAAGGCTCTTATACCATCTATGATCACGTCTTTTTGACTATACTCAAAATTGCCGTTACGCCTTTCGTAGTACACAATATCCTTGATTTTTTCCATAGTGGCCAGATCCAATAAAAAGGATTGCCTCACTGGTTTATCGTCCTGATAGTCATAAGTATCCTCTACCCTCTTAGGCGATTTTTGAGGTGCTACCTCTTTTTCTTCGCTGCTTTCAGGTTTAAAGTTATCCAATGGATGGCGTTCTGATCTTCGAGCGCTTGCCTTTCTAAACAAATCTGTCGATTTCTTTTCCATAAGCTTATTTGTATTAAAAAATTCTCAAAAACTAAATGAACATTTTATGCTGATGCAAATACCAAAATCTACTTTAACCGGAATCGAGTTTTACTCTAAAACATCAATTACGTAGCATGATCTCCTCCGTTAATTTGCTAAAATCTTTGGCACCGTTGCTATCGGGCGCATACTTAAAAATACTTTTGCCCAAGGTAGGTGCCTCTTGAAGCGCTACATTTACCCTAATAAAAGTTTTTAATAAGAGCTCCTCCCCTATCATGTCCTTCACTTCATCTGTTAAAGCTCGGGTTAGCAGCTTTCGCGAATCGTACTGATTAAAATAAGCACCTTTAAATTGCAAATCGGGATTGATGAACTCCTTTACTTTATTAATGGTCTCAAGCACTTCTTGCAAGCCATCTAAACTGTATTTCTGCGCATGAATCGGTACGTAAACCGAATTGGCGGCTGATAGGGCATTGATGGTGAGCAAACCCAAGCTCGGCGGACTGTCCAATATAATATAATCGCATTGGTCTTTCAGGCTAACCAACTTGTTTTTTAAAATGTATTCTCGGCCTATTTCGTTCAACATCTCAATTTCGAAATTGGCCAATGCCTTGGTACAAGGTACTAAGAGCAGATTGTCATTAATGGCCACCACGGCCTCTTCAATAGGGTACTCATCGAACAGCACACCTTGTATCGTGTGTGAAGGCGCTTCTAAGCCAAGTCCTTTTGAAAGGTTGGCCTGAGGGTCCAAATCTATCATCACCACGCGTTTGCCCTTGCTTGAAAGTAAATCCGCAACCGCACTTACAGAGGTGGTCTTGCCTACCCCACCTTTCTGATTGGATATCGCTAAAACATTCATAAATATTGTTTAATATTTTATAATAATTAAATTAACACATATTCATTATATATTACAATATTAACTATTCATATTGATATATACTGATTAATATCAAAATTTTTACAAGTTTTGGGAAATATTCTAGAGCCTTGTTATTAATTGTATAAGCTATTAAAGCTAAAGGTATTTTTAGGCCATTTAAAGCCTTTTAAATTGATTGGCTTAACATTTAGAGCTTAAAGTGAAATTTTTGCTTAAAAACTATACAGCCTTTTTCCTCAATCAAGTACATAAAGAGTCCAGAAATATTGTTGAATATCGATATTAACTATTAATATTCATATTAATAAATATTAAATATATACTTGTCTACAGATACAAGTCAGTATTATAATTGATCAGAGTTCAGAACTCTTTGCATTCAGAAAAAAGCAAATTATGAAATCAATAAGGGGCTTATAAGGTAAGAATACATCCCCAAGGTCAACATAGTATCACAAAATTGAAAACAAATAACTTGATAAGGACAATCAAAAACGATTATTTATCAAGCCCTTTGGTCAAAAAGAGAATGAACTTTTTCTCGCCATAGACGCCGACATCTTCTTTCCAATCCGAAATGATGGAAAGTTTAGTGGCAGTAGTAAAGGCCTTTTCTATGGTTTTTCTGATGCGGCTGTGGTTATTGTTTTCTTTGTAGCGTTCTAGCCTCATTATTTCAGACAAGCGTTGGTATCCATATTCGATTGTATTGGCCTTAGCGCAATGCGAAGCCTGATAAAGACACTTTATGAAAAGCTCTACACCTGTGTTGGGTCTACCAGTGTTGATCTCTCTCAAACGCTTGTTTAAGTTGGCAGGCAAATTAAAATAAGTGTTCTTATTTTCTTTGGTAAAATCAAAAAAGACCGAATCAATCGTAATTTTAAAATAAGTGCCTTTTTTAACACCAGATAGTGTTTCTAGCTGCTCAACCTTGTGTAATTGTAGCAGGGGAGAAATTGAAATTTCCTTTACCCGGGTTTTTTTGTCCTTGCTTAGGTACTCTCTAGGTATCACAAACTCTTTGCGGTGCAAATTGAGAATGGCCTCTCTAATGAGCTCTCTTTGTTTAGGATTGTACTTGCCGCCAATCTTCTTCGCACCGCTATTTTCGTACAGTTCAGAAAGGCTGAACACAAAGTAAGCCCGTTCTATGTCTTCGTAGTGCTTTAGTTTACCAAAAAATCTAGCTTCCTGAGCCATTTTCACAATAGCTGTCAAGACCCGTACCTCATTGGCACTCAACTCCTTGGTGATGATAGAACGGTATTTTTCAGGAACTTTTTGCTCTATTTCGGGTGGAAACTCAACCGAGTATTTACCGCCTTTTTCGTTTAGGTTCAAAACACGTTCTATCGATTTTGAAATCTTGAGCGCGTTTTTACTATCTAGACTGCCCTCTTCATTGTACAAAGAAAGCTGCCTTACCTGTTGCCTTGTCTCTATCTTGAGCAACTTATCGGGATAGTGAATATACTTCTCCTGCATTGTAAAAAATTAGCGGTTAATAACTTCACAAATCTTGATCATCTCATCTGCTGTAAACTTCTTTTCTCTTATCTTCCGATCAAAAGTGGTTCTGGGAATCCCTGTCTCTCTTACTATGTAAGATTTTGTCATCCCGTAAGACCTTATGACTAAAGGCAACTCTTTTTGCAATTCAAAAAAGGCTCGGGCTATTTCTATGTTGATTCTATTAGGCATAGCAAAAAGTTTTTATAAATATGCACATTAGGAATGATATTTCCAAATACGGTAAAAATTCAACTATAAATGAAGAATGGGTGTAGTTTTGACTAAATCTAAGGCAAATCGATGCTTAATAGGTGTAGTTTTGACGAACAACGGGTGTACTTATGACTACAAAAGGGTGTAGATACGACTAAAATGGGATGTATTTCTGACTAGAAGAATTTTTTCGAAAAAGATTCACCTTATGACTAAAAAATAAAAGTTAGGGTGTAGTTCTGACTACAAAGGGGTGTACTTATGAATGTAAAAAACATAAACCACTGATATCTAGCTGTTTATGCGATAGCTTTTATTATTCTATGCCCACTAAGAATGAATTTAAAGCTTACCATACTTACTTAAAAAGCTCTACTAATTTTATTGGGTGTAGTTTTGACTAAACCTTAAAGTGACTGTTTAGGGTGTAGTTCTGACTAAAAAGCCAAAAAGGGTGTACTTTTGACTACAATACCCTGCTTTCTGACTACAAAAAAGACAATTGCAATGTAAGGTATTGATTATCAGTTACTTGGATTTAATTTTTAGACATTATTTATACGCGATAAGTGTATAGGGTGTAGTTATGACTAAATTTAGATGTAGTTATGAATAGTTTTGGGGGGAATTATGACTAAACAGGGGAGTAGTTATGACTAATAAAAGATGTACTTATGACTAGGATTGGGTGTAGTTATGAATATGAGTCTGTTTGTATATTACTGATTATCAATAGTTTATGGCTAATTTTTCTTTTACATAATATATATAGATAGTAAAATCTATATAACTATTAATTGCAGAAAATATCAATATATTTCCTGCTTAGATGAGAACAAGTGGTAAATTATGATATTGCTTAAAAGTTTAGAAAAACTAAAACCGATGTTGGTATAGCACGGCAGTCGACTAGAACGACATCTACTAAGTTCTGTATTTTACTATTTCTTATAGTAGTTTTATATTGAGCAAAAAGCATGACCTACATTCTAAACAGATGAGGTAATTTGTAATAGGTGAACTATTTACTTTGGGCCAATTGCTTTCTACTAGTCATTTCAAATACTAGTTCTCCTCCTTCTGCAATCTGCTCATAAGCTAGTTGGGGGTCATCAATTTTAGAATTATTGAAACTGACCGACTGCACATAAATGTTTTCTTCGCTTTGGTTCAAAACCTTGATAGTTAACACCTTACCACTAGGTAGTTGAAGAGAAGCTTGCTTTACTATTGGAGTGCCTATTTCGTAGTGCCCGCCTACTGGAT
>Ga0207419_1003129_pt1 | contig 10125 bp, 11 predicted proteins | sample ElkSloMetagenome_4_FD_184723 | JGI IMG/M metagenome (GOLD analysis project Ga0207419, IMG submission 184723) | Hot spring microbial communities from Elkhorn Slough, Monterey Bay, USA - MD2A (version 2) | ecosystem: Environmental > Aquatic > Marine > Intertidal zone > Estuary: Microbial mat ... | reverse complement strand
CTAGGTTCAAAGGTCCTTCCGCCATCGGTTGATTTGTGGTACCGTACATTCATTACATATACCACATCTTCGTCTTGCGTATCGGCATAAATGCGTGTATAATACCATGCTCTTTGGCGCAGAGCGCGGCTATCGTTAAGCTTTGTCCATTTCTCTCCGCCATCATCAGAGCGATAAACACCGCCTTCTTCATGTTCTATTAAAGCCCAAACTCTGTTAGAGTTGGCTGGAGAAACTGCCAAACCTACAATGCCACGAGTGCCTTTGGGTAGTCCTTCGTTCTCAGAGATTTTTTTCCAAGTGTCGCCACCGTCGGTACTTTTCCAAATATCAGAACCTTCGCCACCGCTTTCTAAGCTGTAGGGGGTTCTTCTGATTCTCCAAGTACTGGCAAACAATACCCTCGGGTTGTTGGGGTCCATCACTAAGTCAACTGCACCGGCATCGTCATTGGCAAACAATATTTTTTCCCAATTTTTGCCGCCGTCTTTACTTCTATAAACACCGCGCTCTTCGCTAGACTTATACAAATCACCCATCACTGCGGCATAAACCAAGTCAGGATTTTTTGGATGGACTCTGATCCTACCGATATGGCGAGAATTTTCGAGGCCGATTTGTTCCCAAGTTTTACCAGCATCCATGGTTTTCCACATGCCGTATCCGTAAGAGACATTACCACGCACTGTTTTTTCACCGCCGCCTACATAAATCACATTGTTGTCATATTCGCTTACAGCAATGGCACCGATTGAGCCGCCGAAAAAACCATCAGAAATATTTTCCCAGGTTTGCCCACCATCTTTGGTACGCCAAACGCCGCCACCTGTAGCGCCGAAATAAAATAGATTGGGTTTGCCAGGAACACCGGTAACCGCACAAGAACGTCCGCCTCTAAATGGGCCCACTAGGCGGCATTCCATATTTTTGTAAAGCTTGTCATCGTATGACTGGGTAGTTGCTGTGTTGCTTTGTTTTTTTCTTCTTTGCGCTTGTGCGGGCAAGATCAGCACAAAAGCCAACATCAGCATCAAAAAGCTTTGTATCGTACACTTTATGAAGTTGTAGTTTTTCATGTTTTATTGAAATTTTCCTTTAATAAATGTTAATATTCATAGGCAATTTACTAAACCCATTTTTCAATTGGAAATACCTACGATACTTGTGTCTGATATTTCGACAAACGACACAGTGCCAAGCGCTTCAAGTTCAAGGCAGAGAAGGCTTAGCTTTCATGTTTGGTTTTAATATTGACTTATTAAGAAAAGTCACGAATGCTATAAGTGAGGCTGGACAAATAAAATAGTAGACATACTATTAAGACTTGAAGAAGTAAATCGATTTTAAAGTACAAAACTAAAACCCTCGTCGATTGACTTAATTTTTTCAGAAAAACTTACTTACCTTTTTCATTGATTTTTATTAACAATTACTTAGATTGAGAAAGCTTCAACAATTGCAACCACCTGATAATCAAACCACTAGTAAAAGTAAAGATTTATAAACCCTTTTGGGTATTATTGAATAATTTGATAATGCCTAAAATTTATTACTTAGTTTAAGAGCAATTACTTATCGAATCATGAAGGACCTCACAAAAAAAAGAAGCAATTTGGTGCTGATTACTTGCCTAAGTGGCTTAATGTTATTCTCCGTTTTTTCATTTGGGCAATCTAAAACGGCTATCTACAGCGAGGATGGTCGATTGCTTAACGCTACTCAACTTGAGTTCAAACAAGAACATATAGTTTATCAGAATCCGAATTTAAGAATAGAAAATACCAATAGAATCTTTAATGAAGATATTCTATTATGCTTTTATCCTCTAGGTACTTATTATGTATATGATAAATCTGCCAAGGCTTTGGTACAGGTGCCTTATACCATTGGTGGGAACAGCAGGTTAGACAAAATCATCACTGATTCAGAAGATGTACTAGCAGGTCAGATTGAATCGGTTACACCAGCTCAAATAAAGTATTCTAACCCGAAAACAGGTAGAGACGAAGTGCTAGAAAAAGCGAAAGCAGTTGCGATTTTACACAGAAACGGTGATTACAATATTTACGGGGAGGTAGATCAGGCCGCTAACATACTCTTAAAAGTGAAAGACAAAATTCTTTCTTTAGAGAAAGAAGCTAGTTTGGTCAACAATGTTGAAGGAGAGATTGCAGAGGAAGTTGTGCTCAATTATTCTGAGGAAAGTGAGTCGGCACCGGTTGACAAAGAGGAATTTAAGAACAAAGCGCTAGCAAAGACCAAAGAGTTGGAGAATTACCTACACTTTATTGCAGGCAAGCAAACAGATAAATTTAAATCCTCTGAGGCCATAGAGTCAGCAGTTCAGCTTTTTTTGAGTGAAGAAAATATTATTCAAGTATCTTCTATAGATAGAACAACAAACGAGCAAGTAATTATAAAAAGGAAGATACGAGAATATTTGACTAGACTTAAACTACTGAAATACGATAAAGTAAAAATATCTTGGTCAGATATAAGCTATGTAAGCGATATACAATTGGGCGAATCTGGCAATTACTATGGAGTGATCGTGCTTAAGCAAAAGTTTGAAGGCTATGTTGACGGACAACTAAAATACACCGACATTACCACAAAAAGAATGACGGTGATTTTGAAAACCTATGAAAAATATGTGGCAGGGGAGAAACAAGTTCTGTGGGATGTATTCTTGGGAGATATCGGTGTAATGGAGACGAAATAGAATAGTTTTATCAATCTCAATAGCAAGGGCAATATTTACTGTTTTGCCCTTATTTTTTTTCTTTTGAATCGATAATGATGGTAACAGGCCCATTATTTACTAAATCGATATCCATCATGGCGCCAAATTCTCCGGTTTGTATCTGCTTACCCAATTTATTTGATAGTGCTTCAATCATAGACTCATACAAAGGTATGGCTAATTCTGGCTTTGCTGCATCGTTGTAGCTAGGCCTATTGCCTTTTTTGGTAGACGCATGTAAGGTAAATTGGCTCACCAATAAAATCTCTCCTTCAACATCTAATAAAGACAAATTCATCTTGTCTTCCGCATCTGAAAAAACCCTTAGGTTAACGATTTTTTTACTGAGCCATTCCACATCTGCTTGGGTATCGTCATGGGTAATGCCCAATAAAACCATAAATCCATTACCGATTTTACCAGCTACTTTTTCTTCAATGCTTACTTTGGCTTGGGTAACTCTTTGTATTACTGCGATCAAAATATAAATATTTGGTTAGAATGCTTACAAAAATATAAGAGGCTGACGAATATCAGCTTCAAGTATGTTTAATTCGCTAAATTTGTCTAAAATAATTCAATCAATAAAAGTCTAACATATGGATTACAGAATCGAAAAAGACACTATGGGCGAGATAAAGGTGCCAGCAGATAAATACTGGGGAGCACAGACTCAACGCTCAATTCAAAACTTTAAAATTGGGGGCCATACCATGCCCTTAGAAATCATAAAGGCTTTTGCCTATTTAAAAAAAGCTGCCGCACAAATCAATCAAGAATTAGGCGTGCTTAGTAAGGAGAAGTCTGATTTGATCGGCCAAGTTTGCGATGAAATCCTCAATGGTGATCATGATGACCAATTTCCTTTGGTGGTGTGGCAAACTGGCTCGGGTACGCAGTCTAACATGAACATGAACGAAGTAGTCGCCAATAGGGCACATGTGATCAACGGGGGTGCACTCACCGATGCCAAAAAGGCCGTACACCCCAACGATGATGTGAACAAGTCGCAGTCATCGAATGACACATTTCCTACTGCTATGCACATAGCATGTTATGCTTATGTTGTTGATGAAACCATACCCAAAGTAGAAAAGTTAAAGGCTACCTTAGAACAAAAAGCCAAAGATTTTGAAGAAGTGGTTAAAATAGGCAGGACCCATTTTATGGACGCAACGCCACTTACCTTGGGCATGGAGTTTAGTGGATATGCCTCACAATTGAACCACGGAATTAAAGCACTTAAAAATACCTTGGCGCATTTATCTGAATTGGCCTTGGGTGGTACGGCGGTTGGCACCGGACTAAATGCTCCCAAAGGTTATGCAGAGAAAGTAGCCGATAAAATAGCCAATCTTACTGGCCTCCCTTTCCAAACAGCGGTGAATAAATTTGAAGCCTTGGCCGCGCACGATGCATTGGTAGAAACATCCGGCGCTTTAAAACAACTGGCGGTAAGCTTGATGAAAATAGGCAACGACATCAGGATGCTTTCCTCTGGACCTAGGTCGGGCATCGGCGAAATCATCATCCCTTCCAACGAGCCGGGTTCTTCTATTATGCCGGGTAAGGTGAATCCAACACAATGTGAAGCGTTGACCATGGTTTGTGCCCAAGTAATCGGTCTGGATACAGCGGTTTCAGTAGGTGGAGCTACTGGGCATTTTGAATTGAATGTGTTCAAGCCTATGATGGCCTACAATGTGTTAACAAGCGCCCGCCTTATTGGTGATGCCTGTGAGTCCTTTAATGATCATTGCGCTGTAGGTATAGAACCAAACCACAAAAGAATTAAAGAACATTTAGATAACTCTCTCATGCTGGTAACGGCGCTAAATACGCACATTGGTTATGATAATGCGGCAAAAATTGCTAAAAAAGCCCATGCAGATGGTACCACTCTAAAAGAGGCTGCCATAGAGCTAGGATTACTTACAAGTGAGCAATTTGATGATTGGGTAATACCGGGTAAAATGATCGGTAATTTAGATTGATACAGATTTTTCAATTTTATAGCCTGATATGCATATCGGGCTTTTTTTATGGGCAAAATCAAATATGACTTTATAAGTATGCTTTTTTTGTAGAATTTAACCGCTTATGAGTATTTCCACTTTTTAAACTCCTTCTTAATTATAATTTTCTACCAAAATTATATAAATATTCTAATTTGTTAACAAATTGGATAAGTCTTTGCAAAAAGAATAACATGCGTAGTTAGCTTTAATAAAGCATATTTTTTTAATTATGACCAAACAATTTTAAATCATCTTCTTGATGCTTTTACAGCGAAATTAGGTAAAAATCAAAGTATCATCTATAAGCTTAATGTACCAAAAAGACCCGGACAGTTAATGCTGTTGATAGATACAAAAACACCTAAGCTAAAACCCTAGAAAAATAGCTCTGATTGTGCATGTGCTTGTCAATATTCTGTTTTGGCTAATTACTTTGTAAATAAGACCAATAATTAATTAAATTTTTCACGTAATATTTATTTAATTTTTTTAAGGAAAATTTTGATTATTAACATTTGTTAACTTACATTTGGATATCGAACAAACTCTACTATTAACAACGATATCCCTTAATATTTATCTGAACTGATTTAATCCTTTTGGCTGGGCAGATATGTCCGAATATACAATTGCACTCTTTTTTAAGAGTGAATAAAATAAATATACTTATATAATTATTTGAGGATATCGATACTTCGAAACTTTAATTTATTTCCAATTTAACTGAATCTTGTCATGAAGAAACTATTTGCAATCTTATCATTAATTGGTTTATTATTTACGTTTTCTTGCGAAGACCCTAGCGAAGATATTTACAGAGATGTTGAGAAAAGGAAGGGCGAAGTTCTTTCTGGAGATGGTGATTTTGATGCTCGTTCAGGACTGTAAATAAAATATAAACTACTGAAAATCAGTGATTAATATGAAAAAGTTTTTAATATTCGCTTCTTTAGCAGCAATTTTCTTATTCTCATTTACTATGATGAATGATGAAGGAAAAGATGCAGGAAAAGCGCTTCAGAATAAAAATACTGAGGTAGTTGAGTCTAATGAAAATTCCGATATAGACAAAAAATTAGAGGAGATAGAGAAATTAGACTTTTCTAAGATTGAAACTTCAAAAGAGAATCCAGATTTTGACGCTCACGCTGGTCTAGATTAATTTTATCGCTCACTTACTTACTCAACCCATCACTATACAGTGATGGGTTAAACTGCTTATAACAATGTGTAAAATAGCCTATTCTACTCTCTTGCCCTAAGGCTATTTTTAAAATGAAAATTATGTAATGATTATGTATGAAAATCATGTAAATGAGCAATATTTCTTTAATGAAAATACTTCTGAGAGATTGGCAAACTTTTCAAAAAATTTAGAGAAGACCTATTGCTCGTGTATACCCGTTGTGGGTACAGTTAGGTAAATAGTCAAAAACTAGTAACTGCTTTAGACATAGATCAAAGCTTTTCTAAGCTAAAAGGTTTTAAGTACTTGCTGCTTCCCTACTTGCGAAGCGAATGAACTATTTGCTTATTGGATCAGTAAATGTAACATGTTGCTTATACAGCTCAAATTTGCTTTTACAAATACTTCATTAACTTTGCATCAAACATTTCGTTATGTATATGCCTGCTTTTAAGCAGGTATTTTTTTGGGGTATGTTTAATCCAACTTTTGTATAGAATGCGAACTGAGCACGCCCCAAGCTCAGCTAGTATTCAGAATCCAAATTATAATGAGTCTTAAAAAGGAAATCATTATCAGAAAAGGAGAGGAGTCAGATGTTAAAAAGGTTTTTAAGTTGGTAGAGGAATTAGCCATCTATCATAAACACGACCCTGCTTACATAGACAATTCTCCAGAACAAATGCTGAGCGATGGCTTTGGCAATAAATCATATTTTAATTTTTTAGTTGCAGAAGAGGATGGTGAAATAGTGGGTACAGCCATTTATTATTTCACATATTCAACATGGAAAGGCAAAAGCCTTTATTTAGAAGACCTCATTATTACACGTAGCCATAGAGGTAAAGGCATTGGTAGTATGTTTATGGAGGCATTATCTGAGGAGGTGATTAAAACCGGTGCCCAAAAAATGAAATGGCAGGTAGCTGAGAACAATCATTCTGCAATCGGGTTTTATGAAAATATAAAGGCAGAGCTAGATCCTGACTGGATCAACTGCGAATTAAGCAGAAAACAAATCATGGAAAAATCAAAGAAAGAGCTTGTACTTGTATGATCCAAGTCTCGATGCAATCATAACAGTGGCCGCTCAATTTGAGTGGCTTTTTTTTGTTTAAAAAGTGCAACAATTAATAATTTAAGATGGGTTTAGTAATCATGTTCTTTTTGATACCAGCTTTTATTCTTCTACTGGTAAATCTCGGCTTCTATTTTTCAAATATCCATAAGGTTGTTACTGCACAAATTTATAAAGTGGCAGTATTTGGTTTTACCGCTGCGGTAGTAGTTTTGTCTTTTGTAGCAATGTCAGAGCGTATTTATTTATTTTCCTTTATTGTCCATTTTGTACTTTCTTTAGCCATGCCATTAATTGTAAGCTTGGTTTTGTTCTTAAAAAAAGATTTACCTTCTGTTAAGTGGGCTGTATTTATCAACACCTTTTTGTATGCAGCAGCAATTACTTTTGTTTCCATGCTATATTTTACCAGAAATCAAGGTTGGTTTCATTATTAGTTTATCTACCTAAGTGGTGTTTGATGCACCAAATATATAGTGGGTTATTTACTCATAAATTTTACTGATAAAAATTATCTATTAAGTACCTAGCCAAAAAAAAGATTCCTTAAGTTTTGGGCTTGAAGTATTGCGCCACATCATTACTTTTGAAGTAGAGGATAGGAAAGTGCTAAAGTGAGAAAGTATTCGATGATCAAAAGGGTACACACACATAAAAGTAAGTTTTCAAAGTGTATTCTTCATCCGACTCGATCAATTTACCAAGGCATTTAAAAAATTAATATAGAAAGCATGATTGTTATAGAAGACGTAATATTAAGCGATGATTTGGCAGAGCAGTTTTTTGTATGCAACATAGAAAAATGCAAAGGTGCTTGCTGTGTAGAAGGCGATTTGGGCGCACCGCTCGAAGAAAAAGAAAAGTTACAGCTCAAGGCAGTTTACGAAAAGGTAAAGCCCTATATGAGTGAAGACGGCATTGCCGAAGTTGAAAAGCAAGGAATCTTTGTATTAGACGAAGAAGGAGATTATTCAACCCCTACCGTTAAAGGCAAAGAGTGTGCTTATGCGGTTTATGACGAAAAAGGAATTTTAAAATGCGCCATAGAACAGGCCTATTTAGATGGGAAAACCAATTTTAGAAAGCCCATTTCTTGCCACCTGTATCCGATACGAGTTACCAAATACGAACAATACGATGCCTTGAACTACGATAGATGGGAAATTTGTAGCCCTGCCTGTGGTCATGGAAAGGCCTTGGGCGTTCCTGTTTACAAATTCTTGAAAGAAGCCCTCATTAGAAAATACGGTGAGTCTTGGTACAAAGCCTTAGAGGAAGAAGTTGCCCAGAGAAAAGAGAATGACATAGGTTAAAAACCAAAGACTATAAGTATTTCCTTGAAGTTGCGTTATAGTGCATAATCATTTTTTGAGCACAAATTTTTTTATATGACATCAACTAATCAAGGGATTTATCTTTACGGCATAATTCAAACTTCTCAAGACAGAGCTTTTGCAACAGAAGGTTTACAAGGCGAACCGGTATCTACCATAGGTTTCGATGGCCTTGCGGCGGTCTACAGCCCTTACGATTTTAATGGAAGAGACTCTGTAAAAAGCAGTAGAGCAAACATGCTTGCACATCAAAAAGTGTTGGAGTTTGTCATGCATGAATACACCATACTGCCATTTTCTTTTGGTACGGTAACAGAATCCATACAAGATATAGACAATCTAATACGCAACCGTTACCGCGTTTTTGAGAAAAACCTCAACTGGATCGAAGGCAGGGTAGAGTTGGGCGTAAAAGCTTTTTGGAAAAATCCAGACAAGGTTTTTAAAGAGATAGCCGAAAACAACCCAGAAGTACAAAAACTAAAGGCTTATATAGAGAAAACAGGAGATCAGGCAGCACTTATAGAGGTAGGCAAAAAAGTAAGCGAATTGCTAGAAAAGAAAAAACAAGCCTTTGCCGAAGTGATCTCAGAAGAATTAGCGCCTACGGCAATAGAATTCAAAATAAACAAATCTATAACAGATGCGATGTTTCTCAATGCTTCCTTTTTGGTAAGTAAATCAAGAGAGGTGGAGTTTGACAATGTAATGGAAGACTTAGGTGAGAAATATGAAGGTGAAGTCGATTTTAAATATGTTGGCCCTTTACCTGCCTACAATTTTATAGATCTTTCTATAGAATTAGAGGAGTGGGAAAAATAATTTGTAGCGAGCAATTGTAAGAAGAATTACAAATATTCGTTAACAAAACATCCAAGTAAAACGAGCTAAAGCAGCTTATTTTAGAAAATTATCTTTACTATCTCTTAATTCCTGCTTGGATACCAGGCAGGTTTTTTTATTTTAATCATATCTTATGTTTTTGATTGATAATATTTTTTCTGCGCCGGCAAAAGGTTTCATGAAAATTTTAGAAGTGATCCACGACGAGGCGCATAATGAACTCTACAACCCAGAAAAGATAAGGCAAGAGCTCATGCAGCTTCAAGTGAAATTAGAGATGGAAGAGATTTCTGAAGAAGAGTATGATGCTGCAGAAGAGATCTTATTAGACCGCTTGGATGAAGCACAGAGAATGCATCAATAAGTAAAATCTCTTTCTATTATATTTAGGGAGTTTTGCTAAATAGATTTTTTACCATGCATCAAGAGATTTTTTTAACTTATTTATACTGTTTTTGCGACCAACCCGTAGAACTGCCCGCTTTTAGTTTTGAAAGGCCTTTACAACTTTTACCCGTAGGGAAAAACTATGCGGTTATCGAGAATGTGTCAAGTAAAGATTTTTCAGAGCTGGCATTGCAAAAAAATATGGCAGAAATGGACTGGCTGCTCCCCAAGGTAAATTTGCACGAGAGCGTTGTGCAGGATTTAATGAACAAAGCCACCGTATTACCCATTAAGTTTGCCACTATATTTTCTACCGATAACAATATTGTAGAGCTTTACAATGCCAATAAGGCCGACTACGAGGACAATTTCAAAAAATTAAAAGGCAAACAAGAATGGGGCATAAAGGTCTACAGTGCTGCAGATGATTCTTGGCTATTGCAACAGGCCAATGATAAAGAGATCAACGAAGCCAAAGAAATGTTGGCATCGGCCACGCCAGGTAAGGCTTTTTTAATGAAGAAAAAAATCCAAGG
>Ga0207419_1003128_pt1 | contig 10129 bp, 9 predicted proteins | sample ElkSloMetagenome_4_FD_184723 | JGI IMG/M metagenome (GOLD analysis project Ga0207419, IMG submission 184723) | Hot spring microbial communities from Elkhorn Slough, Monterey Bay, USA - MD2A (version 2) | ecosystem: Environmental > Aquatic > Marine > Intertidal zone > Estuary: Microbial mat ... | reverse complement strand
ATGGTGAGTTCTTCTATGTTTTCGCGATTGCGAAAGGAGCTGTTAATCGTGGCAGTGGTGAATACACCAAGGCCAACAGCACTAGCCACAATTAAACCAATAATCCAAGGGAGAGGGCGTTTCACTTTGCCAACAACCGGAATAGCCATGAGTTACCGAGAGTATTTGAGAACAATTACAAGTTTGAGCGACAAACAAAAAGTTACGGCACTGCGCCCTTTAGCACAGAGCATTGTGCCAAGAAACTTAGGTGCGGCGGTTATCGCGTTGTGGGACTATGCCAAACTGCCATAACCGCAAGCGCAAGTCACTACAATTTTTGTGGGTGAGGAGATCATTACGAGACGTGCGATCGCGTCTCGATCTTAATGGTAACGCTCTGTTTTAATTTCGGCAGTCATTGGTCGTTTGTCATTGGTCATTGGTCACTGGTCACTGATAATTTCTTCCCACTCTGGGCGGGGAAACCCCGCCCCTACACGCCCACTCCCCCCACTGCCTAAGACCTACAAGATTTTCCGTCCGGTTAAAAGCTGTCGCACTTCGAGCATCGCGGAGTAGGTGGGGAGAATGTGTAGGGTTTCGTCGTTGGGGGTTTGAGCTAGGGCTGTGGCGATCGCTTCGGGTAAGTCTTCTTTAACAATAATTTTAGATTTTTGGTCGAGGGGATCGAGATCATTTTGGCTGTAGGTGAGACGCAAGGCCATGTCGTAGACGCGATCGCCACTGACAATAATCGTCCCTCCAGTTTCGACTAAAACCTCAGCATCGACATCCCAAATCCAAGAGACATCGGTGCCATCGGGGATGCGATCGTTTAAAACGATTAAACTGATAGAAGCTTTGCCTTGTTTTTTAATATCATTAACGGCTCGGATGGTTTCATTCATCCCAACAGGGTTTTTAGACAACAAAATCCTAACTTTTTTGCCTTTAACGGTTAATTCTTCGGCGCGACCAAAGGCGGCTTTAAAGTTTTGAATGGTGGTTTTAATTTCTTCCCGTGGTATGCCGATTTCTTGGGCGATTAAGCCTGCTGCGAGAGTATTATACTTATTATATACCCCGATGAGGATTTGCGGCCAGTCCTCACTTTTTACGGCGGTTTTGCTTTTTTTGAAGTCGCAACTAGGGCAAGTATAATCGCCTAAATGGGATAAATATACTCCTTGGTAATCTAGCGCCGCACCGCAACTGGGGCAGTAGATTGAATCAACGGCGTGACTCATTTTATCTAAATATAATTCTGGCTCGTTTAAGCCAAAAAACAAGACTTTTTGCGTTAAGTTTTGACCAAGATGGGATAGGGTTGGATCGTCAGCATTAAGGACAATTACGGTGTCTTGGGGAAGGGGCGCGATCGCGTTTTGCCAGCGCTGACTAATACTGTCTACTTCCCCATACCGATCCAACTGATCGCGAAACAAGTTTAACCCCAAAATATACTGGGGTTGGCAATCTTTGAGGAGTAGGGGCAAAATATTTTCATCGACTTCTAAAATGGCGTAGTCTGCGTTTAAACTACCGACTAAATTGGCTTGATTTAGTAAAGCCGTTACTAACCCATTAATTAAGTTTGCTCCAGTTTCATTGTGAACCACTTTAAAGTTATTATCTTCGAGAATCTTTCGCAGCAATAAAGCCGTGGTTGTTTTGCCATTCGTCCCGACAATCAAAATCACGCCTTGACTGACTTGGGAAAATAAAACGGGTAACGGATTGGCATAAATTCGGCGAGCAATTTCTCCGGGTAAAACGCTGGCTGCCCCTAAACGCAGGAGTTTGACAAGGGTAGTTACAGTTTTGGCGATCGCGACAGCAGCACCTAAACGAATCCGATTAATTAACGACATAACAACTAAAATTAATGGGTTAATTTGAAATTATATTTTGAGTTAAATCAAGACACAACTTTGATACAATCGGCGGCTTTTTTGGCTTTATCTCTAGCTTGTTGTGTACTTTGACCTTTAGCCAATGTTACCCCCATGCGGCGATAGGGGCGCGAATCTGGTTTGCCAAATAGACGCACTTCAACGTCGAGTTCTGCTAACGCTTCGGCTACCCCTTCATAAGCAATTTTATCGGAATTTTGAGAAGCCAAAATTACCGCACTCGCTGACGCGCCGAGTTGTTCAATTTTCGGGATCGGTAAGCCGAGAATTGCTCGTAAATGCAACTCAAATTCATTGAGATTTTGGGAAATTAAAGTTACCATTCCTGTATCGTGGGGACGGGGTGAAAGCTCCGAGAAAATCACTTCGTCGGCAGTAACAAAAAACTCAACTCCAAAAATACCTGCACCCCCTAAAGCATCTGTAACTTTTTGAGCAATTTTTTCAGCTTCTCGCACTTGAGTTTCAGTTAAGCCTGTTGGTTGCCAGGATTCTTGATAATCCCCTCTTTCTTGACGATGGCCAATGGCAGGACAAAATAAAGTGGGGTCTTGCCATTGTTTTACAGTTAGTAAAGTAATTTCAATTTCAAAATCAATAAATTCTTCGATAATGATTTTTTGACTGGCTCCCCGCGAACCCGCGATCGCATATTGCCAGGCTTCGCTGACTTGTTCCGGAGAGTTTACAATCGACTGACCTTTTCCAGAGGAAGACATCACGGGTTTAACGACATTCGGAAAGCCAATTTGTTGCGAAACTTTGATTAATTCGGCTTCACTGCTGGCGTAAGCATATTTAGCGGTTCTAATGCCTAATTCTTGAGAAGCTAACTCACGAATGCGATCGCGATTCATGGTGTAATTCGTCGCCGCCGCCGTGGGTATCACGGTATAGCCTTTTTGCTCAAATTCTAATAACTTTTCGGTGCGAATTGCCTCAATTTCTGGTACAATAAAGTTAGGTTTGTATTGCTCGATAACTCGCTCTAAATCCTCAGCATCCAGCATGGAAATGACTTCAGCGCGATCGGCGACCTGCATCGCCGGGGCATTTTCATAACGATCTACGGCAATGACAAAATTGCCTAAACGCTGGGCCGCGATCGCAAATTCTTTACCCAATTCCCCCGCACCTAAGAGCATAATCGTTTGGGGCAGTTTGAGAGGAAGATTCATAAATTTAACCAATACGACAAAAGCCTCATTATTTTAAAACGATCTCGCCCTTTCTTGGGGTTTCTTGGTCAATCGATCTCCCTCGCGCTAGGATCGATGTAACAGAACGTTAAGTTTTTTAAACAAACATGGTACAGAAAGTCCAAAAATCTGAACAAGAGTGGAAAGAACAGCTCACCCCCGAACAATTCAAAGTCACCCGCAAAAAAGGCACAGAGAGAGCCTTTACCGGGGAACATCACGACAACAAACGCTCCGGTGTTTACAAGTGCGTGTGCTGCGGGACAGAGCTATTTAGCTCCGAAACCAAGTATGATTCCGGTACAGGTTGGCCAAGCTTTTGGGCCCCGGTTTCAGAAGAAAATGTAGAGTACGAAACCGATAAAAGCTTATTTATGTCTCGCACCGAAGTCCTTTGTGCCGCTTGTGACGCGCATTTGGGTCATGTTTTCCCCGACGGGCCAAAACCCACCGGAAAGCGTTACTGCATGAACTCTGCGTCGTTAGATTTTGAACCGAAAGAGTAGAGTTTCGGGAAATGTTGTTGATCAACCAATAACAAAATCCGTGTAGGGGTAAGGTTTCCCACGCGCAATTTTAATCTTGGGAAATTACCATTTAAAATTGGGCTGGGAAACCCAGCCCCTACAGATAATTTGTCTCTATTAAACAAAGGACAAAGGACAAAGAACAAAGAACCAATGACCAATGACCAATTACAAAGAAGACGGACTATCCGGTGCAATTTCAGTTCGGCGGGTTTCCTTGGCAATTTGTTGGTCTGTAATCAAATCTCCTAAACCCTGAATACTAATACCCATTTCACTGCAAGCGGTTTTTAAATGACTTTGAAAGCCCTGAATATCTTCACCATAGCCGCAATTCTTCGCTGCCGCTTCGATTCCTTGCTTGGCGCTGGCCTTGGCACAGTCTACTAAATCTGTGCCATATAAAGGTTGAGCAGCACTCATAAATTTATATCTCCTAATTAATAAATAACTTGTAAATACTGCCAAATTAACGCTAAAACGACTCAAAATCATCTACCCAAGGATGGGGATTTGGGAAAACGCCTCAAATGACCCCAAACCGAAAATATCTCTCCTGAGAGAGGGATAAAGCCGTCAATTTTTTTATACTGCAAAGCAGCTTTATTCAAACCCGTAAAAATTGAGCCAAATGCCGACTCACGCAGAATACATGAAAGTGGCTCTCGAAGCTGCCAAACAAGGCGATCTTCCCTATGGTGCAGTGTTGGTCAAAGATGGCGAAATTCAAGCCACAGCGTACAATACCGCCCAACGGGATAACGACCCAACCGCCCACGCCGAAATCAATTTATTGCGCCAACAAACGAAAGCCTTGGGAAAATACAACCCTGAAATTTTAAAAGGCTACAGTCTTTACACCACCTGCGAACCCTGTCCCATGTGCGCTGCGGCTTGCGCTTGGACGGGTGTTTCTGAGATTATTTTTGGAGCATCCATCGCCGATTTAATGAGTGTGGGTCAGTCCCAAATTTCTGTTCCGTGTGAAACAATTACCAGTCAGGGGTTTCAAGAGATTAAAATTACTTCTAGCGTTCTTGCGCCAGAATGTTTAGCCTTATTTCAATAACAAACAACCCATAACAAACAACCATAAATGTTTTCTCTGACGCAAAACACGGGGCGACAGAAAGAAATTCTCGAAGTTGTATTTCGCAACGGTTGGGATTATATGCGCGGTTTGCTGTCTGGTGACGAAGCCGACGAACCCCGCCTTCCTTCTCCGGAAGTCCTCCGCAATATTTTGATTGAACTCGGGCCGGTTTATGTGAAACTCGGTCAGCTACTTTCGACGCGACCGGATTTATTACCCCCTCGTTATGTCGAAACCCTCACGGATTTACAAGCCCGCGTACCTCCGGTTCCTTGGGTGGAAGTAGAAACCCAAATCCAAAAACAACTCAAACGCCCCCTGTCCGAAATTTTTAGCCACATTGATACAGAAGCGGTGGCTGCGGCTTCGATTGCCCAAATCCACAAAGCCATATTGCACAATGGCCAAGAAGTTGCCCTCAAAGTCCAGCGACCGGGAATTGGGGTGGTTGTCGAGCAAGATATTGACTTGATTAAAAGCCTCGCGGAGTTGGTGGAAGTGACCGAGGTGGGCAAAGATTACGATATGGTCGCCTTAGCCGAAGAATTTACGACGGCGTTGCGGGCAGAGTTGGATTTTACCCAAGAAGCGCAATATACCGACAAGTTACGGCGAAATCTGTCTCGCAGTCGTTGGTTTGACCCCGAACAATTGGTGGTTCCGAAGGTGTATTGGGACATTACCACACCGAATTTATTGGTTTTAGAGTGGTTGGACGGCGTACCAATTTTGACTTCTCAGTTGTCCCATAGTCAGTCCGGAGAAGAGAATAATCCCCAACGTCGGGAAGTGACAAGGCTGTTGTTTCGGGCGTTTTTCCAGCAAATTTATTTAGATGGCTTTTTCCACGCTGACCCCCATCCGGGGAATATGTTTTGCCTGAATGATAATCGGGTGGCGTTGCTTGATTGTGGCATGGTGGGGCGTTTAGACCCCCGGACGCAGGAGATTTTAACGGAAATGTTGCTGGCGATTGTGGATATTGACGCGCAACGCTGTAGCGAGTTGACGTTGGAGTTGTCTGAGTCGGGTCAGCCTCGCAGTTTAAACCGCTTGCAGAATGATTATGACCAAATGCTGCGGAAGTATTACAACCTCAGCTTGGCGCAAATTAATTTCAGTGAGGTGTTTTATGAGGTGTTGCAGGTATCCCGTAATAATGGGTTGAAGCTGCCGAGTAATATGGGTTTGTATGCGAAGACGATGGCGAATCTGGAGGGGACGGCGAAAACTTTTGACCCCGGTGTGAATTTACTCGATGAGATTAAGCCGTTGATGACGGATTTATTTCGCCGTCAGTTGTTGGGGGATAATCCGGTCGAGACGTTTTTACGCACAGCTTTAGATGTTAAAAGTTTATCGTTGCGATCGCCCCGTCAGGTAGAGTTATTTCTCGACCGCCTTACCTCGGAAACGCTGAAGTGGAATATTACCATTCGCAATCTCGATTCATTGCGCCGTAGTTTAGCGGATTCGGCTAATCGTTTGACGTTTGGCATTATTGTCGGGTCGTTGATTATTGGGGCAGCGATTGTGTCGGCCAGTGCCGCTACGCCGCAATTATCGATTATTAGTAATATTTTGTTTACGACGGCAAGTTTATTGGGCTTGTGGTTGTCAGTTAGTATTCTTCGTCAGAAGTGATTTGTTCAGCAACGTTTTTGTATTGATGCAACTCGATTCTTCTCAACCAAATATCTGGGTCAAAGCGTGGCTTCAGTTTGTCGCGATTGTCGGGGTTATTAATTTAGTCCTGGTCTTTTTTAATTTGAGTTATATTCCGTTACGGGATATTTATGTACGCGAAATTCCTGAGTTGGTGACGCTTTATGACCCGATTAAAAATATCGAACCCCACCCGGAAACCGAACGCTATTTGCAAACGGTAGATTTACTGGGGGCGCAAATTAATCGCTTTGGGTTGGAAAATAAGGCTGTGATTAAGTCTTTTGGGGATTTGCGTCGCCAAAGTGTGGATTTACTCGCAGAGAATCCCTTTAGTGCGGCTAATAAGTTTGGGACGTTTGCGAAACTCAAACGCCGCATGGAATATCATCTCGAAACTTTATCCGCGCAGCAAGCTTTTGAAACTTTCTGGAATCCGGCGTATTTTGCCCAGGAAGGGACTGAAAAAGCGCTTTTATTCTTCGAGGGTCAAATCCGTCCTTTGTTGGCGGTGAACTATTTTCGGGCGGTTGACGATAACGGTCAATATATCGATCGCTTTTGGCGGATTGATGTTGTTTTTATTGTCTTTTTTGGGTTGGAATTTTTGGGACGGACGCTGGTTTTGTCGCGACGACAAAAAGATTTGAGTTGGGGGGATGCGATTTTGCGCCGTTGGTATGATGGCTTTTTGTTTCTCCCGGTGTGGCGTTGGTTGCGGCTTGTCCCGGTGGGGGTACGATTGCATAAGTCCCATTTGGTGAATATGGAACGGGTTTTAGCCCAGATGACTCACGAACCAGCGGCCTATTTAGCCGATCGCGTGTCGGTGTTTTTGATGGTACGCTTGATTAATCAAACCCAGGATTCGATTGAATCGGGGGCGATGACGCGATCGCTCCTCGAACCGGGAGATTACATTCAAATTGGCGATATTAATAAAATTGATGCCATTATCGATCGCATTCTGGAGTTGTCGATTTATCAAGTCCTCCCTAAAGTACAACCCGATCTCGAAGTCTTTTTACATCATAGTCTGGGCGGGGCGTTAAAAGATTCGGAGTTTTATCGCGGTTTACGGCGCATTCCGGGGTTAGAGTCTTTTCCCCAAGGTGCAGTCGAACAATTGGCGGATTATCTCTCGAATGCACTGGTTGAAATCCTCGCTACGTCTTACGGAGATGTGGAAGGACGGGTTTTATTTGACCAATTGAGCGATCGCTTTAAACGAGTTTTTCGTCGCGAATTACAAGATCGAACGACCCAAACCGAGTTACAACGATTATTGGGCGAGTTTTTAGAAGAAGTCAAGATCAATTATGTACAGCAATCGCAAGATAACGATCCTGAAGCGACTCTCTCTGAAGCTGAACAAATCCGCGATTTAACTTAGTCTTTTGTCATTAATCCTTTGTCCTTGGTCATTTGTTATTAGTTATTGGTTTCCCCAATCCCTGATGACTGTTGACTGTAGACTGATAACTGAAAAAGCTGCATAAAAAATGACTGGGACAACTCTTAAAATACTGGCTTGTAGTTTGATGGTAGTCGATCATATCGGCTACTTTCTTTTTCCCGATTTAGTTATTTTCAGAATTATTGGGCGCTTGTCTTTTCCGCTTTTCGCTTGGCTACTGGTAGAAGGTTTTAACTATACCCGCGATTGGCGTTTATATGCCTTACGATTATTTCTTTTAGCCTTAGTCAGTCAACCGATTTATTACTTAGTATCTGGACTGACAAGCCTTAATATCTTATTCAGTTTGACTCTGGGTTTATTACTGTTGCGTCTTGCCCAAGTTAATGCCAATTGGCAAATTATTGTTTATAGTCTTGTGGCTTTATTCTTGCCGTTTTCTGATAAGTTACCGTTTGAATATGGTGCTTATGGCTTGATGCTGATTTTATTAATAGCGTTAAAAGCACCGTTGAGCGTCAATGTTTTAGCTTGGTTGGTCTTACATCTAATCGCCATTCAAGTTCTTTGGGATATCCAGTTTTTCGCATTTTTTACGGTGTTTTTGTTGGGGCTTTATAAGGGCGATCGCGGCCTCAAACTCCCTAAATATTTATTTTATGGTTTCTATCCCATTCATTTACTCGTTTTTTATTTCATTAAAACAGTTTAGGATGAGCCGAACGCCCATCCTAAACTGTAATTAACTAGGGTTAAGTAGGTGCTTAAATACACTCAAACTTAGGTATTGCTTAGACGCAATCGATTTTAGAATTCGTCATCTTCGAGAGAATCATCTGAGCTAGAAGCAATATCAGCGAATTGTTGTTCAAAGTTCAGGCGTTGTTCGGCGCTATGTAAGAAGTAACCACTCATCATTGCTGATGCGAGTAAACGTCCCAAGCTTTCGCGATTGGTGGTGATTTTTACGCCAAAGTTTTCGCTGGGTAAGCCCCCTAACAAGCCAATAATGTTGCGTTCCATGACTTGTAAAGAGTCGGGGGAAGGTTGAGATAAGCGAGCGGCCATCTCAGGGTCAAGGGATTGGACATAATCCCACAAAACATTTTTTTCAGCGTTGGTGTTGTTAGAAAATTCTGAGTTTTGAGGGGATAAGTTATTCATAAGTTAAGTGGGTTGGTTATTGCTCTGCTAGGGTTAAGCTGCTTACTTATTACTGTACTGAATTAAGAGGTTCTGTCTGATACGTTAAACCGAACCTCAAAGGCAGGGATTCTGCGAATCAGTGGGTTGATAGCCAAGAATTTAGATGGATTCAGTCTTTATTTTCAACTCTGAGGGATTGGTTGGAGTTGTATCTGTGATGCCATTGTTCTGGATTCACGAGAGATTATTTCCTGTTCCCTACATTCGGTGCGACAATACAATCAAGGAAAGAGTTGCCCTAATATCTCATGTCTTGTAGTCCTGACGCTCCCTATAAAAGCCGTTTGTTTAATTTTCTCAATCGCCAATCGCAGCAATGGCGCGATCGCGGGGGGAAAGCGGCTCGTTATGTCCAGTTAGGAGCCGTTTGGGGATTGCAGATTTTGGCGTATCCGGCTTACCTCTTGGTACAGGGGAGTCGTTGGACGGGTCGCCAGTTACAGCAGAAAACACGGCAAGTTTTACAGCAATTACCCGCAAATGAAACCGAAAGCGATTTAGAACCGGAAGAATTAACGGTAGACCGCCCAATTCAGCGCGTTTTGACGGCAGTTAAGCCATTATTTTTACAAGCTGCCGAGCAATCTCAAGCTGCTTTGGTGGCGGTTGCGGGGAAGGGCAGTGTGGTCAAAACTGCTGCCCCTAGCGAGGTTCAGGTATCGAGGAAGTTACAGGGAATTGCTTGTTGTTTAGAGACGCGATCGCTGGTTTTGGTAACGGTGGATAATGTCATTCTGGATGTGCTGTCTCCCGAACAACAAGAACAACTCCAGCAGCGTTTGATTTTGGAGTTAGCCGATTTTTATTACTCTCAGCAGCAGTATATTGCGGCAAATGAGCCGTTACGCTTTGATGCACCCCCCGGAGAGGATTCCCCGGTACTCAAGCCCGTACAGTGGTTTTGGGGGATAATGCGCTGGGTACAACGCAGTCCGGTGGCGATCGCGATTAACCTCTTTCAAGAAGCGTCTTTAGTGACGACTCCTGCACCACCACCCCCTCCTCCAACACTCCCCCCAGGATTATCGGGCTACTCTCTCAATTTAGAACGCTTGGCCCAACTCGACGATCGCTTGGCTCAAATTGAAGCCCAAGCGGAATCCCTAACGATGAGTTTGGCCGTGGGG
>Ga0207419_1003127_pt1 | contig 10131 bp, 9 predicted proteins | sample ElkSloMetagenome_4_FD_184723 | JGI IMG/M metagenome (GOLD analysis project Ga0207419, IMG submission 184723) | Hot spring microbial communities from Elkhorn Slough, Monterey Bay, USA - MD2A (version 2) | ecosystem: Environmental > Aquatic > Marine > Intertidal zone > Estuary: Microbial mat ... | reverse complement strand
GATCTACATCAGGCCTTTCTTCTCTGTCCACTTTTATGCATATGTAGTCGCGGTTCATAATGGTGGCGACTTCTTCATCTTCAAAAGACTCATTCTCCATAACATGGCACCAATGGCATGCCGAATAGCCAATACTCACTAAAATGGGTTTGTCGTCTTCTTGGGCCTTTTTTAAAATACTTTCGCTCCAAGGATGCCATTTTACCGGATTATAAGCATGTTGGAGTAAGTAAGGACTGCTTTCGTGTATTAATTGGTTGGGAGTTCTCCCTTCTTCTGCTTTTTCCATTTTATGTATGTGATTTCTTTTTAATTTGGCGAACAACTTTCGCCTTTTCTTTATGAATTTAATTGATATACACAAATTAATGACTTGTTTAGGACTGCTTTTGTTCCTAAATATATTTTTTGTTTTTAAAAGTGCAGCTCAGTTCAAAAACATTAAAATAGCTGAATCAAGAGGTACATTGGGGCCTTGTGAGCCGAGTATAGCCATCGACCCCCTCAACAATAATAGAATTGTGGCAGGTTCAGTACTAGATAGGGTCCATTACTCTAAAGACGGGGGCAAAACTTGGGAGAACAGCGTTTTAAAATCTGATTATGGCGTGTGGGGAGATCCCTGCATAGTGGCTGACCGTTTGGGCAACTTTTACTACTTCCACCTTTCAAACCCTGATCAAAGTGGTTGGTCTAGCGAAAAACTTTTAGATAGAATGGTCTGCCAAAGGTCTGCGGATGGAGGCAAAACTTGGAACAATGGCTCTTATACTGGTTTAAACCATCCAAAAGACCAAGATAAAGAGTGGGCTGCAGTTAACCACATCAACAATCACTTGTACCTTACTTGGACACAATTCGACTTATACAACAGCACAGCCCCGGGCGACAGTAGCAATATTTTGTTTTCTAAATCTACAGATTTGGGTGAAACTTGGAGTGACCCTATACGCATCAACCAAATTGCCGGAAATTGTTTGGATGATGATTTTGCCGTTGAGGGTGCAGTACCTGCAGTAGGGCCCAACGGTCAAATTTATGTAGCTTGGTCATTAGGGAACAACATCTATTTTGATGTTTCTAAAGATGATGGCAAAACATGGCTAACTCAAGATAAACTCATAGCCCAACAAAAAGCCGGATGGAACATCAACATCCCTGGCATAGGCAGGGCAAACGGTATGCCTGTAACCAAGAGTGACATTAGCCAAGGGCGTTTTAGTGGTAGGGTGTATGTTAATTATGCCGATCAGGAAGAAAATGCTGGAAACACCGACATCTTTTTAGTTTGGTCTGACGATGAAGGCAGCACTTGGGCAGATCCTGTAAAAGTGAACGACGATAAAACAGAAAGGCATCAGTTTTTTAGTTGGATGGATGTTGATCCTGTAACCGGTTATGTGTACATCGTTTTTTACGATAGAAGAAATTTCGAAGATAAGCAAACCGAGGTGTATTTAGCGGTCTCTAAAGACGGGGGGCAAACATTTGAAAACATCAAGATAAGCGAAAAGCCATTTACTCCAAGAACAGACGTATTTTTTGGAGATTACAACAATATTAGCGTGTACAATGGCAGAGTAAGACCGATTTGGACCCAAATGGAAGGTAAAATACTCAGTATCTGGACGGCGATTATTGATTTTGAGTAAATGAAAATATTTAGACTTAACTTATTTATATCAGTTATAAAAAAGCCCAAGATTTTAGACTTGGGCTGCAATGTTTTATGATGGATGGAACCTCAAATACTTTAATAAAGCAGATCAACAACTGCAAAAGTCAAAGACCAATATGCTATCTACTTCTTTTTGCCTTCGCAGTCCTCTTTAAGACAACTGCCATAAAAATTTAAGGAGTGGTCCTGAATATCGAATTGATAGAACTCTTCTACCATTTGCTGTATTTTCTGAATTCTCGGATCACAGAACTCCATTATTTTGTTACACTCTTTGCAAATAAGATGATCATGCTGCTTAAAACTGTGAGATTTCTCATAGAGTGCCAAATTTTTACCAAACTGGTGCTTGGTTACGAGTTTACAGTCTAGCAACAAATCTAGTGTATTGTAAACCGTGGCCCGGCTAACTCTGTAATTTTTGTTTTTCATGTTGATATAGAGCGATTCTACATCAAAATGGCCGCCTCGTTCATAGATTTCTTCAAGAATAGCAAAGCGCTCCGGTGTTTTGCGCAAACTCTTTTCTTCCAAATACTCTACAAACTTTTGTTTGATGTTGTCAAATTCTTTTAAAGTTCCTTGTGTATTCATTCTATGTGTGGATACTCGGCATTCAACCGAATTGTAAAAATTTTTCCAGCTTTTCTATCTCTAAATTTAAATTAGCTTACAATTAAGCAACATTCAAAACTAATAATTAATTCTTTTGGGTAATAAGCACTAAAATCATAGTTAATAGCTGTAATTTCTCATTAAAAAAGCTTTTTAAGGTCAAAGTTTAATTCTTGAATAAAACTGCGGATTGTTTATAAAAAGACATTTAGGCCGGCCTACTTCTGTTGTTATTAACTAAAAAATACAATAATTAATGTAAATGATTTTTTGTGGTTGAATGGTTTGAGCGTTGAGTTGGTTCATTTTATATATAGCACCTTAAAAATTAAAACAATAACTCAACCCAAGTAACTTCAACTCACAGGTAAAATCGAAGTGTCGAATATTTTAAGCTTATCTCTTACCAAGATAAATAGATTTTCCGGGGCGATTCTAAATTATGTGCCTGCATAAAATCAAAAATTATGATTTTATCTTAGTTTTACAATCTTTTGCAAAACAGAATATTAAACGTATTAGTGATAGTTCATCAAAAGCTAAATCTATTATGAAAGATATAAAAATCGGAATCATCAATGTTTCGGACAGAGCGAGTAAAGGAATTTATGAAGATATTCCAGGAAAGGCCATTGTTGAGACCTTGAACGAATATTTAACATCAGAATGGGACAAGGTTTACAAGGTTGTGCCAGATGAGCAACATCTCATTTCACAAACCATGGTAGATATGGCAGATAAAGAAGGTTGCTGTTTGATTGTTACCTCTGGTGGAACAGGGCCCGCACTCAGAGATGTTACGCCGGAGGCAACTGAAGCTATTTGCCAAAAAATGTTACCGGGATTTGGAGAGCTCATGAGGCAAGAAAGTTTAAAATTTGTTCCGACGGCCATACTTTCACGTCAAACAGCTGGTATTAGAAACAACACCTTGATCATAAATCTGCCAGGTAAGCCAAAAGCCATAAGAGAATGTTTAGATGCGGTCTTCCCGGCAGTACCTTATTGCATAGATTTGATTAAGGGGCCTTACTTAGAATGTAATGAAGAGGTGATCAAACCATTTAGGCCAAAATCATCTTAAATAAAGATACTATTTTAAAAACTAGATTTATCAAATAGCAAACCGATAGGATTTTGCATTATTGCGAGCTATGAAAAGACAGGCGGAAGCAAATATACCTACTGACGAAGGATTATTTACCATGATCGGTTATGGAGAAGATCCTGATAGTTACGTGCCACACTTTGCTTTGGTGGCCAAGAATACAGATTTCTCCAAACCCGTTTTTGTCCGCATCCACTCTGAATGTTTAACAGGCGATGTGTTGGGCTCACATCGTTGCGATTGTGGCCAACAGCTAACAGCCTCTAAAAGGATTATAGGAGAAAATGGCGGAGTGCTCATTTACCTTAGGCAAGAGGGCAGGGGCATCGGTATTTTAAATAAATTGCGTGCCTATGTTTTGCAAGATAAGGGCTTGGATACGGCCGAAGCAAACGAAAAGCTAGGCTTTGAGGTAGACAAAAGGGATTTTTCCGTAGCCATAGAAATATTGGAGGAGTTGGGTGTAAAAGCAGTAAAATTGCTCACCAACAATCCCGAAAAAATAAAAGTCTTCGAAAAAAGCAATATAGAAGTTTTTGAGCGTATTCCTTTGATCGTAGAACCCAATGAGATAAACCTCAGGTACCTCACCACAAAAAAAGACGTAATGGGGCATCTTTTAGACTTGAAAGATGATAATTTGAAACCATAAGCAGCAGATGTTTAAAAGGTTTTCATTTCAAGTAATACTGCGCATTGCCCTGTTGTTTGCGACACTGTTAGGCATGTCACTCATTTTTGGGAATGAAGACCTCTTCTTTAATCAATTGATTTTGGGGATTGTCATTATCTTGCAGGTTTACGATTTGTTGGCCTATGTAAAAAAGACCAACAGAGAACTGCAAAAGTTTTTAGACGCCATAAAGCACAACGATTACACAGTAAATTTTACCTCAAAAAATCTGGGCAATACTTTTAGCGGATTAGAAGATTCCTTCTCATCTATTATAGCATCTTACAAGCAAGTAAAAATTGAAAAAGAAGCCCAATTTCAGTTTTTAGAGGCCATTGTAAGTAGGTTAAACGTAGGTATTATCTCCATTAAAAACGAAGAGCAAATCGTATTGATGAACGAAACTTCGGCTAAGCTACTACAAGTGCCTATCCTAAAAAACTGGGCGCATTTGACGCAAAAAAAGCCGGCATTTGCCAAGTTGGTAAACAGTTTGCCAAAGGGCGGTAAAAGACTCCTCGAAATTAAAAGTAGTAATAAGACCAATCAATTATCTGTAAATATTTCGCCTCTATATTTGTTAGATGAGCCTTATTTAGTGGTTACGCTTCAAGACATCAACACAGAAATAGAACAAAAGGAGGGAGAGGCCTGGAATAAGTTAATCCGCATTTTAACGCATGAGATCATGAACTCTCTTACACCGGTGGCCTCACTCACTGAGACCATGCTCATGCTTATGGAAGATGCCGAGGGTAAAGTAAAACCTCCTGAGGTTTTAGGAGATGGAACTTTACAAGATATCCATTTTTCATTAAAAACAATTTTAAAGCGCAGCGAGGGTATGCTGCATTTTGTAGAAGACTATCGAAAATTGACCCGCATACCTACACCTGAATTGCAAGAAGTAGATATAAAAGAGCTTTTAGAAGAAATTAAAAAGCTCTATGAAGCAGAATTGAATAAGAAAGACATCGAACTGCAACTTAAAATCGATAAAAGTGCGCACGTTATTTTAGCCGATCGAAAGTTGATAGAACAAGTGCTGATCAACCTGATCAGCAATGCCAGCCATGCGTTGGAAAATAAAGCCTCACCTAAGATCGTACTTGCGGCCTTAAGCCGAGAAAATGAGATTTTATTGCAGGTGAGCGATAACGGATGCGGCATACCCGAAGAAAGGCTAAATAAAATTTTTATCCCATTTTATTCTACAAAAGAAAGTGGTTCTGGCATAGGATTGAGCCTATCGAGAAACATCATGAATCTGCACAATGGAACTTTGCAGGTTAGTTCGGTTCTAAACCAAGGCACTACTTTTTCACTTGTTTTTAGATAGGTTTCGGCAGAATAGGATTATTTTTTATTTTGCGTCACTCTTATAAATAAGACGCGAGAGTCCTCGTATTTTGCTTTTAGAAGTAGACTTTGGCAATACTTAGGTATAAAAATACTTTTGATGTAAGCTTACATGCTTATATAAATTAAAGCACTCATTCATGCGTCCACGCTTGAAAAAAGTCTTTGTGCTCATTCGAGCGTCCACACTTGAATAAAGTCTTTATGCTCGTTCAAGCGTCTACACTTGAATAAAAGCATAACTCAACTGAATCTTAAATACATTTTAGTACCTGAGTAATAGCTACAAATTTTATAACAACCAGAAACAAATCGAAAAATTCACCATAAGTTAAACCAATTGCTTAGCCCTCATTGATTTTATCTTTATATTTGGCATGTAAAAAATACCTAAACTAAATTAAGAAGATGAGTTTTATTCACAACGTACATGCGAGACAAATTTTTGATTCAAGAGGAAATCCAACTGTAGAAGTTGAAGTACATACAGACAACGGATTGATTGGTATGGCTGCGGTTCCCTCAGGTGCTTCAACTGGAGTACACGAAGCAGTTGAGCTAAGAGATGGGGACAAGTCGGCCTATATGGGCAAAGGCGTGTTGAAAGCCGTTGACAATGTAAATAAAGTAATTGCCGAAGAGTTACTAGGCCTACCTGTTTTTGAACAAAATTACATTGACAAATTATTGCTTGAGCTTGATGGTACAGAGAACAAGTCTAAGCTAGGTGCCAATGCAATCTTGGGCGTTTCTCTGGCCGTTGCCAAAGCTGCAGCTTTAGAGCACAATTTACCTTTGTATCGCTATGTAGGTGGCGTTAGCGCTAATACTTTGCCCGTTCCTATGATGAACATCATTAACGGTGGCAGTCACGCAGACAACTCTATAGATTTTCAAGAATTTATGATCATGCCAATGGGTTCTGATTCCTTTTCAGGAGCGCTTAAAATGGGAACCGAGGTTTTTCACAACCTTAAAAGTGTATTAAAAGATAAGGGCATGTCTACCAATGTTGGCGACGAAGGTGGTTTTGCGCCGAATCTAGGCTCTAACGATGAAGCAATAGAGGTTATACTACAGGCTGTAGAAAAAGCGGGCTATAAACCTGGCGATGATGTAATGATTGCCCTTGATGTAGCAAGTTCTGAGTTTTACTTAAAAGAAGAAGGTGTTTATCACTTACACAAATCTAGCGGTGATAAATTGACATCCTCTGAAATGGCATCTTATTTAAAAGAGATGACTGATAAATATCCAATCAAATCTATAGAAGATGGTTTGGATGAAGACGATTGGGCAGGTTGGGCCGAATTGACTAAGTTAGTCGGTAAAGATATACAACTTGTAGGCGATGACCTTTTTGTAACCAATGTAAAAAGATTACAAAGAGGAATCTCAGAATCTGTGGCCAACTCTATTTTGATCAAAGTAAATCAAATAGGCACGCTTTCTGAAACCATTGCTGCCATTAACTTAGCTAAGACCAATAGCTATACCTGTGTAATGTCGCATCGTTCTGGTGAGACCGAAGACAATACCATTGCCGATTTAGCAGTAGCATTGAATACTGGTCAAATCAAAACGGGATCTGCTTCTAGGTCTGATAGAATGGCAAAATACAACCAATTGATCAGGATCGAAGAGCAATTAGGTGATGTAGCACATTTTCCCGGAAAGAATATTTAAGCGCATTTAGCGTAAAAAAACCAAGCCTATGAAGTGAGCACTTCATGGGCTTTTTTGTTTTTAAGCGAATTGCATAAAAAAAGCCTCGACTAAAAATCAAGGCTAAATTTTGCACTCCGTAGGGGATTCGAACCCCTGCTACCAGGATGAAAACCTGGCGTCCTAACCCCTAGACGAACGGAGCATCCGTTAAATAAAAATACCAAAGAAAAAAGCACTCCGTAGGGGATTCGAACCCCTGCTACCAGGATGAAAACCTGGCGTCCTAACCCCTAGACGAACGGAGCGTTTTGTTTTGGTGGTGCAAATCTATAAACCCGCTTTTACATTCCAAAAAAAATAAGGAAAACTTTACTTAAAATCATTGAACTAGTTTCTCATACATAGCTTTCGCAGCAGTATCAGAAACGCTTGGTGTTTTAAGTTTTTGATACAACTTCTCATATTCTTCTTGGAACGGATCACTTTTGTTTAAAATTTCATTTAAAGCGGCCATTAATTCTTTTGGGTTGAATTTACTCTGAATGAGCTCTTTTACTACTTCTTTTTCTGCCAAAAGATTAACTAGAGAAATGTATTTTACTTTTACCAACAACTTGGCAATAGCATAAGTAAAAGGACTGGTCTCATAAACCACCACTTGCGGTACTCTAAACACGGCGGTTTCTAAGGTAGCCGTACCCGAAGTAACAATAGCCGCCTTGGCATTGGCCAATAAATCATAGGTTTCATCTATAATCAGTTTTACTCCGCTGTTTTTTACAGGCTCATAAAGTGCGCTCGGCAATTGGCTAACACCCGCTACCACCCAATAGTATTCGGGATATTGGGGTACGATTTCTAAAGTTTTTGCCAATATATTGGCCACTTCCTGTTTTCGAGAACCTGGCAATATGGCAATGATGGGTTTGCTTTCTAAATGATATTTATGTACAAAATACTCATTAGGCTCAAAATTATCGACAGCATCCAAAACTGGGTTTCCTACATAATCTACATTATTAAAGCCGAACTGTGCATAAAAGGCTTTTTCAAAGTACATAATGGCAAATAAGTGATCTACATATTTTTTTATCTTGAGGGCTCTTTTTTGCCCCCATGCCCACAACTTGGGCGAGATGTAGTAATAAACCTTAAAACCTTTTAGTTTGGCAAATTTTGCCATTCTAAGATTAAATCCCGCGTAATCAACCAAAATAACCACGTTTGGCTGCCACTGAAGCAAGTCTTTTTTGCATTCACTAAATAGCTTTCTGATCTTAAGCAGATTGACAAAAACTTCCCAAAAACCCATAAACGCTGTATCTTTGTAATGCTTGGCCAAGTGCATGCCTGCGGCTTCCATTTCATCGCCGCCCCAGCCTCTAAATTGAGCTTCAATATCTAATTTTTTAAGGCTTTTTATCAGGTTCGACGCATGTAGGTCACCAGACTTTTCACCAGCGATGAGGTAGTATTTCATAAGATTACAGAAAGGAGATTAATTCGTCAGAACAAAGCTAAGTATAGGAAAATTTCAAGTATCGTATCTTAGATGATTTACTTTACCGCAATCATCGAGATTTCTAAGTGAGCACCTTTGGGCAGTGCAGCTACTTGTACAGTAACCCTTGCAGGGGCATTGCTCTCAGAAAAATAACTCCCATAAATTTCATTGACACGGGTAAAGTCATTTAGATCTGTCATGTAAATCGTAGTTTTTACCACTTGGTCCATTTTAAAACCTGCAGCTTCAATAACTGCTTTTAAGTTGTCTAAAACCTGTGCTGCTTCTTGTTCAATGTTTTCGGTTACCATTTCATTATTGGTAGGATTGATGGCAATTTGGCCTGCGGCGTACAAGGTTTTGCCCACTACAACGCCCTGATTATAAGGCCCAATGGGCAACGGTGCCTTATTAGTTTTTATAATGGTTCGGTTTGAATTGTTTTCCATGACCTGCACGTCGTTGCTTTTCACATCTTTTTTGGGGGCAGAGCAAGACATAAAAAAACTTAGGAGAAGTAATATTTGTATTTTTTTCATGATTAGGGTACTTAGTTGTAGGAAATTGTTATCAATCTAATTTTTTATCAACATCTACCAAAAAAGCAGTAATAAAATTGACTACTTCAAAATAAAATTCAAGATGTATCTTATCAAAAGTGTCGTCTGGTTTATGGTAGTAGGGGTGGTCCTCCACTCCAAAATAAATAAAAGGAATTTCTTTCTGATGAAAAGGAAAATGGTCTGATGATTGGCTCCAATCTTGGCCACCTGTGCCAGGTACATCATGCCCAAATTTCAAGGTCATACCTGTAAAAGCGTCTGCAGTGTTATCTGCTATTGGCTTTAAGAAAGGGTAATGATAAGTGCCACAAGCGTATAATTCCTTTTTTTCAGACTGGCTGATCATATCCATATTGATATTGAGCAAGATTTCTTCTTTTGGTGAGTGCTTTTCATTTACATAATGGAAAGCACCTCTTAATCCCATTTCTTCTGCATCTAGGGCAATTATTTCGATGTTGTGTTTGGTGGGATTTTCTCTCAGAAAGGATGCCAACGCAACTAAAGCGCCCGTGCCCGAGGCATTGTCGTCAGCACCAAAGTATATCTCATTATTCATCTTACCGAGATGATCGTAATGAGCAGTAACCACTATAGCTTGGTCATTTTCTTGATTTCCCTCATGGGTTACCGAAATATTTACGCCCATAATCTCTTCATTTTTTCTCTCGAAGTAGAAAGTATCGGTTTCTACACGATATTCTAACTTTTCAAATTCATGTATGAGAAACTTCCTTGCTTTGGCATTTCCTTGCGTACCACTTCTGCGACCTTCCATTTCTTTAGAAGAAAGTTTCTCTACAACTTTTAAGGCGAGCAGGTTTTGAACGGTAGGCTGTGCTTTTGAAATAGCGCCAAAAAACAGAAAGCAAACTATTAATGCGATTGGTCTCATTGGCTATATTTCAGTTGTTTAATAACATTGTGTGGGTTTTCAGCTTTAAAAACTGCGCTGCCTGCAAC